>JACCDX011546336.1_pt1 | contig 30474 bp, 25 predicted proteins | sample 7449681 | NCBI WGS metagenome assembly JACCDX01 (sample SAMN15323450, study PRJNA562643) | freshwater metagenome | isolation source: river surface water | place: USA:Blue River Watershed | collected 2017-08-18
AGCCAGACTCAAAGTTGCCATCACCAAAAGGGTCATGAGTTTTTTCATAACTTCACCTCACCCTCATTCTATCGGACCAAAATCCAGATGTCTTTACTCAAGCCATTGATTTTATTGGGAAAATTAAGCCAAAAATGAACAACCTTTAAACACTTGGGAAGAAGTCTCAGTTATTCGAAAAAAGTTTTGACGAATTTCTGCAAATAGAAAAACCCCAGACTCTTTCGAGCCTGGGGTTTTGAGTGATTGAAAGTTTCAATCTTGAGATTAACCGATCAGCTTCAGAGCCAGCTGATTGACTTGGTTGGCTTGAGCCAAAGTCGAAGTACCAGCCTGGAGCAAGATGTTGTTTCGAGTCATCTCAGAAGAGGCCATTGCTACATCCGTGTCACGGATACGTGAGTTGGCTGCAGACATGTTTTCTTCCAAAACTCCCAAGTTATCAGTCGTCGAAGTCAGACGATTCTGAAGGGCACCGAGATTTGCGCGCATTCCGTTGACGGAATCTTGTGCGCCATCCAGGAGACTCAAAGCTTCTTGAGCACCTTCTTTTGAAGTGTAATCCAAGCCAGCAAGTCCCAAAGCGTCCAACTGAGCGTTGTTCTCAGAAGCGTTGAAGGAAATGCGATCTTCTTCTGGGTTGTTGTAGATACCGACTTGGAAATCAAATGTCGGAGTTGAACCATCCAAAAGATTTGTTGTTCCCCATTTAGTTGACATGGAGATACGCTGAATTTCAGACTTCAACTGCTGAACCTCTTTGTCCATGAAACCACGTTCGATATCGCCAACAGTGTCAGAACCCGCTTGGATTCCCAATTCACGAAGACGAGTCACGATGTTACCGATTTCATTCAAACCACCTTCAGCCGTTTGAACCATGGAGATACCATCGTTCGCATTGCGGTTTGCCTGGCGGGCAGAGCGGATTCCAGCTTTCATTTTTTCTGAAATCGCCAAACCAGCAGCGTCATCTGCAGCGATATTGATGCGTGAACCTGAAGCCAATTGCGCCATTGATTTATTGATCGATCTTTGGCTGCCAACGAGATTTCGTTGAGCATTGATGGCTGAAATATTTGTTGTTACTCTCATTCCCATTGTCTTATCCTCCGTATTAAAAAACTAATCTTTGTTATTCATCCAATTACCTCCGTGTTAAATTCTCTTTTTTCTAGAGCGGCTTCCGAGCCTAACGCTTTCGCGCTGTTTGTGAGTCGTGGCCTGTTGACTCAAGATACTTGGCCTTAAACAATTTCCTTATTTAGTTCGTCCTTGAAGGCCTCCTTTCTGAGTTGTTGGAGAGTTGACCTTTGCGTGACTCTCCGGTTGATCCTTCAACCATGTTTGTATCTTCAGGCTTCAACAGTGCTCTCTCGAATTCTGTCATTCACCTGACACGAGACTATTCGTCAGTTGAGACGTTTAATTGACAGGACATCAGTCTCGAAATGCTTTTTGCCAAACAAAATTAGACCTAGGGACGATCTAGAAAAGCCAGACGTTCAGAGGGAAAAAGTGATTTCTTCCGGACCTTTTGAGAGGAGAAGTACAGAGAAAAGGAAATTTTTGCCTTTGCTTGAGTCAAGACTCCGTCAGCAAAGACGTCGAGTGGTGGAAAGCACACTTCACAATAGTGCCTCACAGCCTGCTGTGATTAAAAAATAATTTCAGTCAATTTCGAGAAAGCGGCACAAAGCCATTTTTCCAGAGAGTTCGTAAGATTTTTTTTGGAAGTCTTTGCGGTGCCATTGAGAGTTGTAACCCAGCGTGCACTTTTCGCTGACTGCATCAAAGTGGGCACAGTCTTCGCAAGCAAAGCGAAATTCGTACTTCAAATAATCGGAAGGATTCATGGCATCAAAACGAATAGTTTGGCGCAATCTTTTTGGAGTTGGGGGTGTCGTTTTTTTGGGCATTGACATTCCTTCGGGAGGACACATGATTACCACAGGAGCCTAGAGGAATCACCATGAATGATATAGAGAAAATGACCCGAAAAAGCCAGGAGGCTATGCAGGCCGCCGCCTCCATGGCCGAGAGACGCGGCAATCCTTCGGTGGAGCCCGAGCACTTGCTAGTGGCTTTGCTTCAGCAGTCCGAAGGAATTGTCCCGCGCTTGATGGAGAAGGTCGGGCAATCTGCCACAACTTTGATGGTTGATTTGGACACTCGTCTGGAGAAATTCCCTCGAGTTTCCGGCGGCGGGACCAAAGTGGCTGCCAGCCACCGATTGGTGCGTTTGTTTGAGGCGGCCAACAAAGAAATGGAAGCGATGGGTGATTCCTACATTTCAACAGAGCACTTTTTGTTGGCGATGTTGAAAGGTGGGGATAGTGATCTGGCATCTCTTTTTAAAAAGAACGGTGTTCGCAGCAGCGACATCGAGAAAGCACTGGGGACTATGCGCGGTAATCAAAAAGTCACAGATGATGATCCAGAAAACAAATATGAAGTTCTGACCAAATACGGTCGAGATCTGACGGCTTTGGCGGCAGAGGGAAAGCTCGACCCGGTGGTCGGACGAGATGAAGAAATTCGCCGAGTGATTCAAGTTCTCTCTCGTCGCACAAAGAACAATCCTGTGCTGATTGGTGAACCGGGCGTGGGCAAAACAGCGATTGCGGAGGGCCTTGCCGTTCGAATCTTGAAACAGGACGTGCCCGAGAATCTCATTGGCAAAAAATTGATGGCTCTCGACTTGGGAGCTTTGGTCGCGGGCGCCAAATACCGCGGGGAATTCGAAGATCGTTTGAAGGCGGTGATTAAAGAAGTCACCTCCAGCGACGGTCAAATCATTCTGTTTATCGACGAACTCCACACCTTGGTGGGGGCGGGAAAAACAGATGGAGCCATGGATGCAGGTCAGCTTTTGAAGCCAGCTCTGGCTCGAGGTGAATTGCGATGCATTGGCGCCACAACATTGGATGAGTATCGCAAATATATAGAGAAAGACGCCGCACTCGAGCGTCGTTTCCAGCAGGTCTTGGTGGATGAGCCTTCTGTCGAGGATGCCATCACCATTCTGCGCGGACTCAAAGAAAAGTACGAAGTTCATCACGGAGTTCGCATCACCGACTCGGCCTTGGTGTCGGCTGTGAAACTCTCGCATCGCTACATCACGTCTCGTTTTTTGCCGGACAAGGCCATCGACTTGATCGACGAAGCTGCGAGCAAAATGAGCATTGAAATTGGCAGTGTTCCAGAAGAAGTCGATGAGATCGAAAGAAAGCTCATGCAGCTGAAAGTCGAAAAAGAAGCTCTGAAAAAAGAGAAAGAGCCTTCGGCCAAAGACCGGCTTTCTGTTCTGGACAAAGAGATTCAAGAATTGCAGGCAAAAAATCAAATTCTTCGCGAACAGTGGGAATTTGAAAAGGGCGGCATTGATGAAGTCAAAAAGACCAAAGAGTCGATTGAAAATATTCGCAACGAAATCAGCAAAGCGGAGCGAGTCGGCGATTTGGGGAAAGCCGCTGAGCTGAAATACGGGAAGCTTCCCGAATTGGAGAAAAAATTAAAGTCCTTCACGGAAAGAATGGAAAAGCCTCAGTCGGGCGAACGAATGCTCAAAGAAGAAGTGGGACCTGAGGATGTTGCAGAAGTGGTTGCCAAATGGACTGGCGTTCCCGTTCAAAAAATGCTTGAAGGTGAAACGGAAAAGCTTCTCAAGATGGAAGAGAAGTTGGCCGCTCGAGTGGTGGGTCAAGATCACGCTCTGAAAATCGTCTCCGATGCCATTCGCCGGGCAAGAGCGGAGATTTCAGATCCCAATCGTCCAATCGGAACTTTCATTTTCCTGGGGCCCACAGGTGTCGGGAAAACTGAGACTGTGAAAGCTCTGGCCGAGTTCTTGTTCGACGATGAGCAAGCGATTGTCCGCATTGACATGAGTGAGTACATGGAAAAGCACAGCGTGTCTCGCTTGGTGGGAGCGCCCCCGGGGTATGTGGGCTATGAAGAGGGCGGTCAATTGACCGAAGCTGTTCGTCGAAAGCCTTACAGTGTGGTTTTGTTGGATGAAGTTGAAAAAGCTCATCCGGATGTCTTCAATATCCTGTTGCAGGTTTTGGATGAAGGTCGTTTGACAGACGGTCAGGGCCGAACTGTGGATTTCAAAAACACAGTCTTGATCATGACGTCCAATGTGGGATCACAATCGATCCTCGATCCAAAAATGTCTGTGCAGCAAAGAGAAGAAGCTGTCTTGGAAGCGCTTCGAGATCATTTCCGCCCGGAATTTCTGAATCGAATTGATGAGACCATCATTTACAATGCCCTGGGCGAAGCTCAGATTGCTGGCATCATCCGAGTTCAATTGAAAGCGGTCGAAGAGAGATTGAAGCAAAAGAAAATTGCGATCGAGTTTTCTGACGAAGCCATTCAATGGATGGCCAGCAAAGGTTACGATCCGATTTATGGAGCTCGCCCTTTGAAGCGGGTGATTCAGAGCGAGTTGCTCAATCCGCTGTCAAAAGAGCTGATCTCTGGTCATTTCAAGACTGGTGACATGGTCAAAGTGAAAGTGAATGGCAAAGGCTTGGAGCTGGAAAAAGTCTCTCACTGAGGAGGGACTTTAGAACATTTTCTTTTCATTGGTGCCATTGTAGCTGACGTGGACTTCGAACGTGGTCGTATCAAAAGTGATTTTGCGACCGCGTTCTCCTCCGACATCTCGGCGGACAACCCAAATCCCATTTTCTTTGAGTAATTTTTCAGCCAGTTCAACATTGCGACGACCGATGGATTCTCCAATGCGATTGTCTGCAACCACATTTCCGCCGCCAAAAACTTTGGCCTGCAACTGATAAATATCAGCACCTTTGCGATCCATTTCTTTGATCAATTGAGGAACTGCAAAAACTCCATAGCGAGGTGACGGCTTTTCATTTCCCAAGACTTCGGGCAGGAGATAGTGATTCATTCCGCCAATTTTGGTCAAGGGATCGTGCAAACAAATTGCAACACAAGAGCCCAGCAGAGTGGAAATCAAAGTTTCCTTTTCTGCAGTGACGACTTGTCCAGGCAGCAAAAACATTTTTGCTTTCTGGTCAAAAAAATTCTTGGGTTTCGGTATCGCCACGAGTTTGTCCTTTTGTACAAAAACTATTCGGTTTTTCGAACTCTGAAGTGAAATGGAAAAATCACGAAATCAAAGTCTTTGGAATTCGTTCAGGTTTTTGACGACCAAAAATATTTGAACGACTGCTTTTTTGTTCGTTTCGCTGGAATTTCAAAGCTTTGCTCCGGCTCACAGTGAGCCACTTCCTCGAAAAACAGAATCGGGCTCGGCAGTTACTGGACCAAAGGCGGTTTTTTCAGGACTCGACTACACTAAAGCACAGAGACACCGATAAAGGTCTTGCTGGAAGACCCTCACTTATCCAGCAGAGGAAGAGATATGAAAAAATCAGTTTCCAAAAAAGCAATTCGAGGAGTCGCACTTTTGCCAATGGCCTTACTTCTGATGGGAAATCAAAAATGTCAGGAGCCTCAAGCCGAAGGTCGAGAATTGCGCCGCCGTGTGGAAATGGGAATGATCGAAGCTCCGCCAATGTCTCTTCCCGAGGGCGGCAAGTTCGATTTCAAATTCGTGGCCAATGCTCAACTGTATGATGTGCTCCGCAAAACCAAATCTTTCTCGACAGCCACAATGGACGGCTCCCATCCTTTGGAGCAAATGACTCAAGGTGATCGTGATGCTTTCAATCGCTGCGATGATGATGTTCTCAACCCAGAAGACTCGAGAATGATGAAACCTGGAAAATTCTCAACTGTCGCCACTTGTATGATCAATATGCCGCAAGCGGTGATTGAAGGTTCGATCACTGGTTTTGAACTGACTAATGCCATGGGTGTCTCTATTGATATTTTGAAGCCTGTGGATTTGGGACTTTCGGTGGACGTGAAAAAAGCCACTCTGACAATGGCTTTTCAGGCAGAAGATCCTTTGATTCCCGGTCAAATCTTGGCGACTTCCACTCCTCGAGCTCAGCGCCAGGAAACAGCTTTGAGCGCCAATATCAATTTTGGAGCTTTCTCGATTGGTCCTCGTGCTTACTTCAAATCCCCATTGGCAGACGTGGTTCATAAAGCCATGACCAATGGGATCAATGATCTCAAGAAGCAAATGGACGAAAACTCTCCCTGGTATGCCATGGTCTTGAAGAATTGCGACAAAGCCGTTTTGATCAACGCCGGTTCCGCTTCTGATGCCGGACTGGAAAAAGGCGATGTCCTGGAAATTTACAATGTTCGTTATCGTTGGGAAGGCGAAGTTTGTGATTCGAGACTGCTGGGGACGATTCCCGCTTCCGGCAAGCCGATTGCTGTGGCAGAAGTCGAAGTCGTCGGCGACACTTTGTCACAAGCGAGAATCATCGAACAGGATCAGGAAGGAACCAAAATTCAGCCAGGCGCTCGAGTTTATGTCCGTAAGCTGATCAAGCCAGCCAAAGCGGCCTCTGAGCAGCAGGCAAACGCTCGATAAGCTGCTAAAGATCGATCAATTCAAAGCGGGGTGTCGCCACCCCGTTGATGTCCACAGTTTCAAAAAACATAGTCTCCGGCCGTACCCACCATTTTCCCAATGGGTTTTCGTACAAAGTTTCGTAAAGCACCAAAGTTTCTAAGCTTTCCGAGTGTCGAACTATTTGATGGATCCTGTACAATTTCCCTTTGTAATGACGATAAGTTCCGCCCAATTTCAATATCTTCGAATTCATAGCGCTGCTCCGTGAACTGCAGACTGCTCCCTTGTGTTCATTTCAGTCAAATGTTACACCAGGACACCCACTATGTTTTCAGGAATTGTCGAATCCGTTCAACCTATTCTCCAAGTTCAAAAAGGCATGGGTTCGCTCATTCGAATCCAAGTCAAAAAGCCAAGTGAATTCAATGATTTGAAAAACGGCGACAGCATTGCGACAGACGGTGTTTGCCTGACTGTTGAAGCCTTTGACGAGCAAACGATCACTTTTGCCCTGGCTGCTGAAACTTTGCGAGTGCTGCGTTGGTCTCCTGAGAATCCCGAGCATTTGGCAGGTCGCCTGCTGAATTTGGAAAGATCTCTGCGCTTTGGCGACCGCATTCACGGACATTTGGTCACAGGCCATGTCGACAGTTTGGGTGAAGTCCTTCGTTCTGAAGGCCAAGGTGAAAATTGGTTCTTGGATATAGCAGTGGCATCGTCTGTCCTTCCCTTCATTTGGAAAAAGGGAAGCATCACTCTCAATGGCGTCAGTCTGACGGTCAACGAAGTCCAAGGTTCGCGAGTGAGCGTCGGATTGATTCCAGAAACAGTGAAGCGCACCAATTTAGGTCAGTTGGGCGTGGGTTCGTTCGTCAATGTTGAGCCCGATTACATGGCCAAAGCCTTGCAAAGAATGTTGGAAGTTCAAAAGGACAAGAACTTATGAAATCAGAACAAAATCAGTTCCATTCCATTGAAGAGTTGATTGCCGATATTCGCGTCGGAAAAATGGTCCTTCTTGTTGACGATGAAGATCGAGAGAATGAGGGGGATTTGGTTTTGGCTGCCGATCATGTCAATCCAGCCATGATCAATTTTATGGCCGTGGAAGCTAGAGGCTTGATCTGCCTCACTTTGACCTCGAAGCAAATCGATCGATTGCGTTTGCCGCAAATGGTTCGTGATGACCAAAATTTTTCACCAAACAAAACAGCATTTACTGTGAGTATTGAAGCCTCTTGGGGGATTTCCACAGGGATTTCCGCTGCCGATCGTGCCCACACCATCAAAGTGGCTGCCAACCCCGAAGCCAAGCCATCGGATATTCACATGCCAGGTCATATTTTTCCGATCCGAGCCCAGCATGGTGGTGTCCTGAAGAGAGCTGGTCACACTGAGGGTTCAGTTGATCTGGCCAAATTGGCGGGTCTCAATCCAGCTGCTGTAATTTGTGAGGTCATGAATCCAGATGGCACTATGGCGCGTGTCCCAGAGCTCAAAAAATTCGCTCAAAAGCACGGAATCAAAATCGGCACGATTGTCGACTTGATCGAGTACCGCTTGTCCCGAGAAGTCCTGGTCGAAGAGCTGATCAATGCGGAACTTCCCAGTCCTTATCGCGGCTATCGAGCTCGAGTTTTTAAAAGCAAAGTCGACGGCATTGAGCATTTGGTTCTGCAAAAAGGCGAAATTCACAAAGACCAACCCACTCTGGTGCGAGTGCATGTGGAAGCGGGAACTCGAGATCTGTTCTCCGTTTTGCAAAATGACGAGTCCCCTTTGAAAAGTTCTTTGCATCACATCGATCAAGAGGGCTCAGGTCTATTGGTCTATTTGCGTGGAATCAATTCGATGGGTTTGGTTGGCGAAATCAAAGCTCTTTGTGGCGAGTCGCCAGCTCCTGAAATGGATTCTCGTGACTACGGAATCGGCGCGCAGATCTTACGAGCAGTGGGCGCACATCAAATCCGCCTGCTGAGCAATCGAGTGGAAAAGCGAGTTGGGCTCAAGGCCTATGATTTAGAAATTGTTGAATGGGTGAGTTTGAAAGAGGATGCAAATGGCAAAGAAGACAGCGAAGAAAAAAGCGGCAGTGAAACTCAAAATCGGAGTGGTGACTTCACGGTTCAATAGTGAAGTGACTGAAAAGCTCGAAGAAGGAGCCTTGGACTTTCTGCGAAGCCTGACGGATTCAGCGGATATCGATGTTCTGGCAGTGCGAGTGCCGGGAGCGGTTGAGATCCCTTTGGCAGCGCAAGCCCTTTTGGATCAAAGGTGTGATGGAGTCGTGGCTCTTGGAGCTGTGATTCGCGGGGAAACTTCCCATTACGATTACGTTTGCAACAGCGTGGAGCGCGGAGTGACGGAGCTGATGCTTCGTTACAAGAAGCCAATCGGCTTCGGTGTTCTGACGACTGAAAATGATGAACAGGCCATGGAGCGAGCCGGTGGAAAGCACGGGAACAAGGGGGCGGAATCCGCTCAAGTTGTCGTCGAAATGATCGGTTTGTTGAGAGAGTTGAAAAAAGCGAAATAACCAGTGGCCAATGAAATGATGGAGGTTCCCATGATGCAATCTGAAGTGAAAAGTGCAGTGACTGCCAATTTGATCCTGAGCCGTTTGCAACAACGAGTCAGCAAAGCCAACGCCAAACTCTTGTTTGATGCCGCAAAAGTTCAAGCCGGATTCCAATTGGAAGACACGGTTGAGCTCGAAGCTGAACAGGCCAAGACACTTTGCCTGGCGATGATCAAGCAAGGTGGACCTTCCTTCCAGGTCGGACAGTCAATTTACAAAGAATATTTGATGTAATTATTTGCAACTGTCTTCAAGCTCTCGGTAAACTGATCACATCATGAAGAACCGAGAGCTTTCCGAGCAGGCCTCCGCGCCTGCCGATCCCAATGCGGACAATCCTGACAAGGAATTTTTCGAAGACAACGAAATTCCAGTCCCATTGACTCACGAGTCCCGCAAGCGCCGCCGCGAACTGGTGATCATTTTCTTCGTGGCTTTCCTGTTCCTTCTTCTGACTTGGTTCGAAGTTAAACTTTTCTCCATCAGCCAGCAGCTGCCTTTTGTTCACTCGATTTTCTTCTTCGGCTTGGTGAACTTCAATATCGTCTTATTGCTGCTGTTGCTCTTTCTGATTTTCCGCAACGTCGTTAAAGTTTTCGTCGAAAGAAAAGGCAAAATTTTTGGCAGCAGTCTGAAAGCGAAACTGATTGCGGCCTTCGTGGCTTTTTCCACAGTCCCGACTTTGCTGATTTTTCTGACCTCAGTGTTTTATATCAACTCCAGTTTTGAAAAATGGTTTTCCGTGAAAATGGCCGGAGTTTTAAAAAGCTCCCTCGAAGTCACCAACGCCTATTACTTCAATGCCAAAAAAAGAAACTATCACTTCGCCCACCAAATCGCTTTGGAAGTGCGAAACCAAAGGTCATCGCCGCAAATTCGCAACAAGCTTAAAGTCCTTCGCCACATTTATGCCTTGGACGCTGTCGAGTATTATCCAAGCCTCTTCGGACAACGGCAGGTTTTTATTTCCGACGACGAAACCATTCCGCTGATTCCTCCGGTTTCCCTTGAGTTCTTGCAAAAGGGAATCAAAAGCCATGTGGACTCCAGCACCATCCATCAATTTGGTGAAGGAAATTTGGTCCGAGTGATTGTGCCCGTCAAAGAGGGCGATGATCGAGGGGCCATTGTCGTCTCGAGCTTTGTGCCTTTGTCTTTAATTTCCAAAATGAATGATATCACTTCGGCCTATGACGAATTCCGGGACGTCAATCCACTCGAGTATCCGTTGAAGTCTATTTATCTGATCATTTTGTTCTTGATGACTTTGGTGATTCTGCTGGCGGCGACTTGGTTTGGTTTCCATTTAGCGAAACAATTGGCCATTCCGCTCGTGCAATTGGGGCGGGCGACCAAGCGAATTGCGGGTGGTGATTACACTCCCGTGGCGGTCAAATCAGGCTCCGAGGAAATCACCAGTTTGGTTGAAAGTTTCAATCAAATGACGGTCAATCTTTCCAATTCAGAACGCGAAGTCAAATCCGCCAATGAAAGCTTGAAATCCACTCTGGCCAATCTCGATAAGCACACTCGCTATATTGAGGTCGTCTTGGGGAACGTGAGCGCCGGGGTGATTTCTGTCGATCAAGACGGAGTGATCACGACGATCAATCGCCGGGCTGGAGATCTCTTGCGTTTAGATCCGGGCAAGTTCATTGGTCGCTCGATTGAAGAAATGCTGACCCTCGAGTCCTTCTCTGAACTCTTGCAGACGATGATTGATCACAAAATTGAAAGTCTGCAAAAAGAATTGAAAGTGAATGTGCAGGGCGAATCGGTCCCCTTGCAAATGACGCTTTCGATTTTGAAAGACGAACGCAATATGGCGATCGGAAAAATTCTCGTGTTCGACGACATGACTCCGATTGTGAATGCGCAACGGGCAGCGGCCTGGACCGAAGTGGCGCGAAGAATTGCCCATGAAATCAAAAACCCTCTGACTCCGATCAAGCTTTCGGCTGAAAGACTGCAGAGAAAATTTGCAGCCAACATCACAGATCCGGCATTTTCCGAATGCACCACTATGATTATCAAGCAAACCGAGGACCTGAAAAATCTGGTCAACGAGTTCAGCAATTTTGCTCGCCTTCCGCAGGCTCGTCCTGTGATTGGATCGCTGAGCAAAGTGATCGAGGAGGCCATGGCCATTTTCCGCCAAAGCCATCCTCACATTGAGTTGGTTTATCAGCCCGAGGGGGATATTCCAGATTTCAAATTTGATCCGGATCAGATCAAGCGGGTGTTGGTGAATTTGATCGACAACGCAATTTCGGCAGTGACTTCGACTCCGCAAAAGAAAGTTCTTGTGCAGACCAGATACGACGAAGCTTTGAAAATCCTCAGACTCACTGTGGCAGACTCGGGAACAGGTATCGCGCAATCTTTGCGAGCTCGAGTTTTTGAGCCCTACTACAGCACCAAAGAGGGTGGCACAGGTCTAGGTTTGGCGATCGTCAAACGCATCGTTGAAGATCACAGTGGCTTCATCCGGGCACTTCCAAACGATCCTCAAGGAACGAAGATGATGATAGAACTCCCCGTCAACGAAGTCGGGACTTGGAGACCTTCCTAAAGCCGCGTTATAGTGTTCCAGTTAAGGACACTCTATGAACAAAAATGCAAAAATTCTGATTGTGGACGATGAGTTGCCAATTCGCGAAGTGCTTTCGGCGACTCTCAAAGATGAAAATCACACTGTCTTCACGGCTTCGGATGGAGAATCCGGAATCAAAGCCATGCGTGAGCATCAGCCCGACATTGTCTTCTTGGATATTTGGATGCCGGGAAGTTTGGATGGAATCGAAGTTCTGACTTCAGCACGCAAACAATTTCCTCAAATCGAATTCGTGATGATTTCTGGCCATGGAACAATTGAGACAGCTGTGAAAGCCACCAAGCTCGGCGCTTGGGACTTCATCGAAAAGCCTCTGTCCATGGACAAAATTTCGATTGTGATTTCAAACATCATTCACTACCAGCAGGAAAAAGAGGAAAAAACTGCTCTTCTCAATAAGCTCCGTCGCAGCATTGCTCTGTTGGGAGAGGCGCCGAAAATGGTGGCTCTCAAGCAAATGATCGTGCGCGCTGCCCCTCAGCAGTCTTGGGTTCTTCTCGAAGGTGAGAATGGCGCCGGTAAAGAACTGGTGGCACAAAATATTCACTACATGAGTCCGCGAGCCAGCCGTCCCTTTATTGATTTGCACTGTTCCGCGATTCCCGATGATTTGATCGAAACGGAACTTTTTGGCTATGAAAAAGGGGCTTTTGCAGGGGCTGAGAAAACGCAAAAAGGAAAATTGGAACTGGCTCAAGGGGGCACAGTTTTCATCGATGATATTGCGGACCTCAGTCCCAAAGCACAGGAAAAGTTGCTGCGAATTCTCCAGGAAAAACGTTTCCAAAGAGTCGGCGGAAGCACTTTTGTTGAGATCGATATTCGTTTGATTGCTGCCACTCGCAAGGATTTGGAAAAAGAAATTCAAGCCGGTGCCTTCAACGAAAATTTGTATCATCGAATCAATGTGGTTACGTTCAAAGTGCCTTCCTTGCGCGAGCATTCGGAAGACATTCCAGTTCTGGTCGAGCACTTCAGCGATCAAGTGGCCAAAGAGGGTGGATTCCTCAAAAAAATGTTCACCGCTCCAGCTTTTGAGTTGATGCGAAATCACACTTGGCCCGGAAATGTCCGCGAGCTGAAAAACTTTATTGAACGGGTGTATATTTTGACTCCCGAGGAAACTGTCGACGTGCACGACTTGCGATTTGCTGGTCTTTCCAGTGGATCGGCGACGGCAGATCACTCGGAACTTCCGACTTTCCGCGAAGCTCGAGCTCAATTTGAAAAGGAATATTTGCTCAAGAAAATTCATGAGAACAACGGCAACATCTCGCGAACTGCCGAAGTGATTGGCTTGGAGCGCAGTTACCTTCACCGCAAAATCAAGGCCTTCGGAATTGAAGTTCAAAAAGGGATGGAAGAGTGAATTCTTTTAGCCCCCTTCGCAATCCTCTCTGTTTGGCCCTGGATGTGGATTCAGCGGAGCGGGCCTTGGAGTTGGCTCAGCAGTTGGGGCCGATCGTGGGTGGACTCAAGATTGGTCCTCGCTTGGTTTATCAAGGCGGAAAAGAATTGGTGCAGAAGGTTTCGCAATTCGCGCCTGTTTTTGTCGACTGCAAATTTTTTGATATTCCCTCGACGATGGAGGCCGCTGTGCGAACCAGTTTCGAGGCAGGTGCCAGCTTGGTCACAGTGCATGCGATGGCCGGGGAGGAAGCTCTCACGGCCGTTGCCAATCTCGAGAGAGAGCTTTCTCATCAGCGCCCTTTCCGCGTGTTGGCCGTGACCATTTTGACCAGCTGGACTTCGGCCTCAATGCCTTCGATTTTTCGTCAGCAGCCGATCCCGGAACATGTGCGGGAGCTCGCAGAGTTGGCCAAGCGTTCCGGTTTGAATTCGATTGTTTGTTCTGCCGAGGAAATTGAAATTCTTCAGGATCTGGGGCTTTTCATGCTCACGCCAGGAATCCGTTTCGCCAATGAATCCAAGGGCGATCAAAAGCGAGTGGTGGGGCCACGTGAAGCCATGCAAATGGGCTCTTCTGCATTGGTGGTGGGGCGACCCATTCTTGAAGCTTCCAATCCGAAACAAATTGCAGCAGAGTATTTGAAAGCAATTCAATCAACTTAAGGAGTCACCATGGCTAAAACAGTTCGCAATAAAAGCGTTCGCCACAAAATGAAACGTCTCAAGAAAAAGATGCGCATGCTCAATCGCAAGAAGCGCAAGTAATTCGCGCTCGAGTGAATGTGCCAAGAAAAGCCGGTGTCTGCCGGCTTTTTGAATAAAAAATACCCGCCGCAATTGAGCCATTCCCTTCAGAGGGAAATTCAGCTAAAACGCTGGCATGAAAAAAGCCTCTTCTTCTCATCGCCGCCCCACTTCCAATCGTTCACAGAAACCCTTTTCTCCTGTGCGGAGCAAAGGCGGAGGCCGCTCTGAAGCCCCAGTGAAATCCTCAGGTCCTTCATGGCCTCGAGATTGGAGAGCTGTCATCGGTTCGCATGCCATTCAGGAAGTCTTTCAGAAGCGTCCAAAGAGCATTCGCCAAGTGTGGCTCAAGCAAGGTTGGGAATCTGTGCCGGATCTCAAGGAACTCGCGCAAGAGTTCAGGTCTCGAGGTTTGAAAATCGACACTGTTCCTGCTGCTTTTTTGGACAAAGTTTCTCCTTCTCACCAGGGAGCGGCAGTTTTTTCGGATGAAACTCCTGAGCTCGACTGGGAAGCGGTTCAAGCGGCGGAAGCGGGAACATTCTTGGTTTTGGATGGGATTGAAGATCCGCAAAACCTGGGAGCGATATTGCGAACGGCATGGCTCATGGGTGTGAAGGGCGTGATGACTCCTGAAGATCGTTCGGTAGGGCTCACGGCCACTGTCCACAAAGTGGCTTGCGGGGGAGTGGAGCATGTGCCTGTTGAGCGCACTTCAAACTTCGCTAACCCGCTGGAAGATCTCAAGAAATCAGGATACTGGGTGTTCGGTCTTTCGCACGAAGGAAGCAAGTCTGTCTTCGATCTCGATATCCCCGAAAAAGTGGTCTGGTGTGTGGGCTCCGAGGAAAAGGGTCTGCGAGTGACGACGGAGAGACTTTGCGATGAGCTGGTGCGCATTCCACAGATCAGTGCCGCAGCTAGTTACAACGCCTCTGTCGCGACGGCAATTGCCCTCACGGAAACCGCTCGCCAACGACGTTCTAAGAAACTTTGATTTTTCCTTTTGACTCAGGCTCTATTTCTTCATAGAACCTTCGGGTCGTGTCTCATTAGGGCTGGCTTAGCTCAATTGGTAGAGCAGCTGATTTGTAATCAGCAGGTTGCGGGTTCGAGTCCCATAGCCAGCTCCATTTCTGATGAAAACACGCAGTCTTTTTGACTCATCCCGGAGGGGTGCCCGAGTGGCTAAAGGGGACGGACTGTAAATCCGTTGACTTACGTCTACGAAGGTTCGAATCCTTCCTCCTCCACCAATTTTCTCCAAAAAGAAAGCTGGGGCTGATTCAAAAAGATAGGGCGGGAGTAGCTCAATTGGCTAGAGTATCAGCCTTCCAAGCTGAGGGTTGCGGGTTCGAGACCCGTCTCCCGCTCCAACCTCTGCACGGCAGGTTGAGTCTTAATGGGCTGAAAGGCCCGTGTAGCTCAGTGGTAGAGCGCACCCTTGGTAAGGGTGAGGTCGTCGGTTCGGCTCCGATCACGGGCTCCATCTTTGTTGCAGAAGTTGAAAGTTTTTTGTTTAATTACGGTTTGTCAGTTTTGATTTTGTAAAAATAAAAAAAGAAGCCCCATTCAGGAGGAACAAACACAATGTCTAAAGAGAAATTTAACCGCTCGAAGCCTCACGTCAACATCGGCACCATCGGTCACGTTGACCATGGTAAAACAACTCTGACTGCTGCAATCACAACAACTTTGGCAGCTCAGGGAAAAGCCCAGGCGATGTCTTACGACCAGATCGACAAGTCTCCTGAAGAAAAAGAGCGTGGTATCACGATCTCTACTACTCACGTTGAATACGAAACTGACAAGCGTCACTACGCACACGTTGACTGCCCCGGACACGCCGACTACGTCAAAAACATGATCACTGGTGCCGCTCAGATGGATGGCGCGATCCTCGTTGTTTCTGCAGCTGACGGTCCGATGCCACAAACTCGTGAGCACATCCTCCTGGCTCGTCAGGTCGGTGTTCCTGCTCTGGTTGTTTTCATGAACAAAGTAGACATGGTTGAAGACGCTGAACTTCTCGAGCTCGTTGAGCTGGAAATCCGCGAACTCTTGTCTAAGTATGAATTCCCTGGTGACAAGATTCCAATCGTAAAAGGTTCTGCGAAGCTCGCTCTCGAGGGCGATACTTCTGACTTGGGCCGCCCTTCTATCATGAAGTTGATGGAAGCTTGCGATGCTTACATCCCAGAGCCAGTTCGTGCGACTGACAAGACTTTCTTGATGCCTGTGGAAGACGTTTTCTCTATCTCTGGTCGTGGTACAGTTGTTACTGGCCGTGTAGAGCGTGGAATCGTTAAAGTTGGTGAGGAAGTTGAAATCATCGGTATCCGCCCAACTCAAAAAACAACTGTTACTGGTATCGAAATGTTCCGTAAGTTGTTGGATGAAGGTCAAGCTGGCGACAACTGCGGTGTTCTTCTCCGTGGTACGAAGAAAGAAGACGTTGAGCGCGGACAAGTTTTGGCGAAGCCAGGCTCTGTTAAGCCTCACAAGAAATTCAAAGCTGAAGCGTACATCCTCACAAAAGAAGAGGGTGGACGTCACACTCCATTCTTCAACGGCTACCGTCCTCAGTTCTACTTCCGTACAACTGACGTAACTGGTGTTGTAACTTTGAAGCAGGGAACTGAAATGGTTATGCCTGGCGACCGCGTTGAACTCGATGTTGAGTTGATCGCTCCAATCGCTATGGAAAAAGAGCTCCGTTTCGCGATCCGTGAGGGTGGCCGAACTGTGGGCGCAGGCGTTGTAACTGCGATCGCTGAGTAATTTTTACTCGGTATTCAGCTTACAAGCGGCTATTGGGGACGTCTCGAAAGGGAGTCCCCATCGGCTTTTAAAAGGCCGGTGTTTTTTTGAAGGATTTCGTGCAGGGCAGTAGCTCTAATTGGTAGAGCGAAGGACTCCAAATCCTTAGGTTGTGGGTTCGAGCCCCTCCTGCCCTGCCATTTTTTTAGTTTAGGAATCAGGCGAAAAGAGCGACATGGAAAATACAAATTCAAAAGTTCTCACCTTGAGTTTTGCCGTGGCTGGAGCCATTGGTGGTCTTACTCTGCACCTGCTGATTAAATCTTTTTCAGCGGCCTTCGGAATTGTTGCACGTTTGGCAGATTCGGATATTGTGCGACACGGATTGCCGGTTGTATTTGGCTTGGTGCTCTTTGGAGTGCTTCAGTTCAATCCGCGCGTAACAGCTTGGGGTGATGAAGTTGCGACTGAGATCCGCAAGGTTGTATGGCCTTCTCGCAAGGACACCACCGCAATGACGATTGTCGTGCTGATCATGGTTGTTATTTCGAGCATTATCATCACTGGATTTGATCTTCTGTCAGGAGTGGTTCTGAAATGGATCATGGGACACTAAGGGAAGTGCAAATGGATAAAAAGTGGTACATCGTCAACGTACAAACGGGTTGTGAAGGCACCGCTAAGACGGCTATCGAAGAGCGCATTCGCTCCAAGAAGATGGAACAGTTTTTCGGCGATATTTTGATTCCTGCAGAAAATGTTGTTCAGCTCGTGAAGGGACAAAAGCAAACCAAGTCCCGCAAGTTTTTCCCTGGATATATTTTCGTAAATATGATGTTGAACGATGAAACTTGGCAGCTTGTGAAGGCATCTTCCAAAGTGACAGGTTTTGTTGGTGGTGGGCCAAAGACACGTCCGCCAGAAGTTCCAGAAGCTGAAGTTCTTCGCGTCACCCAGCAGATGGCTGGGATCGCAGAAAAACCAAAAGCAAAAATCAACTTTTCTACTGGAGAGAACGTCACAGTTGTTGATGGTCCTTTCAGTAACTTCAGCGGAACAGTTGAAGAGATCAACGAAGAAAAAGGAAAGGTCAAAGTTTTGGTTTCAATCTTTGGTCGTCCGACGCCTGTTGAGCTTGATTTTATTCAGGTTGAAAAAGCCTGATTATTTTGAATTGAAATAAAATCTCTTCGAATTGGTCGAAGAGAGGATTTAACCGGACTTCTCGAAAGAGAAGGCCATGACTGTAAGGAGTGGGAATATGGCAAAAAAAGTGACCGCCATGATCAAACTTCAGATTCCGGCAGGGAAAGCTAATCCAGCTCCTCCCGTTGGACCGGCGCTCGGACAGCATGGTGTGAACATCATGGAGTTCTGTAAGCAGTTCAATGCTCGAACTCAGAAGATGGCCGATGATATCGTTCCGATCATCATCACTGTCTATCAAGATAGATCGTTCACATTCATCACCAAGACGCCTCCTGTGTCGAGTCTGTTGAAAAAGGCAGTAAAGATCCAATCTGGATCCAAGCAGCCTCAAAAAGAGAAAGTCGGCAAGGTGAAGATGGCTGATGTGAAGACCATCGCGACAACAAAACTTCCTGACCTCAACTGCGTAAAAGTTGAATCAGCTATGTCTCAAGTGGTTGGCACTGCCAAATCCATGGGACTCGAAGTTCAAGAGTAAAGGTGGTGAAATATGTCTGGTAAAAGATATAAAAACGCTGCCAAGAAAGTGGAATCTCAAAAGCGCTATGCTGTTGAAGAAACTTTCAAGCTCGCAGTGGATACAGCTCAAGCTAAATTCGATGAAACGATCAACGTTGCTATCCGTTTGGGTGTTGACCCTAAACAGGGTGACCAGCAAGTTCGTGGAGCGATTGCGCTTCCTCACGGTCTTGGTAAAGCGGTTCGCGTTGTTGTTTTCGCTAAAGGTCCAAAAGAAGCAGAAGCAAAAGCTGCTGGTGCTGACTATGTTGGCGCTGACGATCTCGTTGCGAAAATCAACGAAGGTTGGTTGGACTTCGACAAGTGTATTGCAACTCCTGACATGATGGGAACTGTTTCCAAGGTCGCTAAGATCCTGGGACCTCGTGGTTTGATGCCAAATCCGAAGGTTGGAACAGTGACTATGGCTGTCGGCGAAGCAGTCACTGCCGAGAAAAAAGGTAAATTGGATTTCCGTATCGACAAATCTGGTATCGTGCATGCTGGAATCGGTAAGAAATCAATGGGCGCTCAAAAGTTGCAGGACAACTTCAGTTCTTTGATGGCTGCGGTCATCAAGGCGAAGCCATCTGCTTCTAAGGGTGTTTACCTGAAGTCGATCACTGTATCAGCAACAATGGGTCCTGGAATCAAAGTTGATCCAAACCCAATCATGAATGCTGGCGGCGAAGCTTAATTATTTTGATAAATGTCGCTGCGAATAGCAGCGACTTGTTTTTGATTGCGGTCAGAGACAGTAGGTCGCGACTGACGAAAAAAGAAGTTCTCTCACGGATTTCTCAATAGTCGGGGACTTTAATCTGGGAAACCAGGCCTACCGAGACGGGCAAGAGGAATTTGAATCTAAACCTCCCAACCTTCTGTATCGCAAAAACTCGTGAAAGGAGGTCCACATGATGACTCGTGCAACAAAAGAGCAAGAGATTAAAGTTTTGACTGACAAATTGTCTAAGTCAAAAGGGGCCTTCATCGTCGATTTTAAAGGACTGAAAGTGGAGCAAGTGACAAACTTGCGCAAAGCACTTAGCAAGTCCGAATCAGAGATGAAGGTTGTCCGAAACACTCTGGCTCGTCGAGCTCTCAAGGATTTCCCCAAAGTTGATGAAGCGATCAGCACTTCGATGAAGGGAACCAATGCAATTGTGTTCTCATACGGAGAAGTGAACGCGACAGCCAAAGCTCTGGCTGATTTTGCAAAAGACTTTGAACTTTTGCAGATCAAGACCGGTGTGATGGAAGGGGAAAAACTCGATGATGCTAAGATCAAGTTCCTGGCAACGCTGCCTGGAAAAGATCAATTGCGCGCAATGTTCTTGGGCGTTCTTCAGGCTCCAGGGTCCAAGTTGGCTCGTTGCTTGAACGAATACCACAAGAAACTCAGTGGTGGCGACGGTGCGGCTGAAGCTGCAACGACGGCCCAGTAGGCCGTGCGGCAAATAGGTGCCGCAGGCTTAATTTTTTAATATTTTTGGAGGTTTAAAATGGCTTTGACAAATGAACAATTGGTTGAAGAGCTTTCTAAGAAGACAGTTCTTGAAATCGCTGAGCTCGTAAAGGCTCTTGAAGAAAAATGGGGCGTATCTGCTGCTGCTCCTGTTGCTGTAGTTGCTGGTGGCGCTGCCGCTGCTCCTGCTGAAGAAAAAACTGCGTTTGACGTAATCTTGAAAGATGCCGGAGCTAACAAAATCGGCGTTATCAAGGAAGTTCGTGGCGTAACTGGTTTGGGTCTTGCTGAAGCAAAAGCACTGGTTGAAGGTGCTCCTAAGACAGTTAAAGAAGGCGCGACTAAAGAAGACGCTGAAAAAATCAAAAAGGCTCTGGAAGCTGCTGGAGCAAAAGTCGAAGTCAAGTAATCTGACTTCTGACAGGGAAAGACCCCAAAGTTTCGGCTTTGGGGTTTTTGTCGTTTCAAGACCTGTGTCTTGAGATAAAAAACGCGGATTGCTGAGAAATGTTCTAAAGGCTTAAAACTTCTCGAATATTTCTCTACAATTCTCGAACAAACCGAAAACGTGGGGTCTCGAACTTCCTCCTCTCAAAGAGTTCAATTTTTTAAGTGTGTTTTTGAACCGCTAATTTTTTGAGTCAATTGCAAGGAGAATAAATGGGCACGACTCCGATCACGGCTTCGAATCTTCGTATTCGTAAGAACTTTGCAAAAAATAAACAGGTCATCGATATCCCGAATTTGATCGAACTCCAAAAAAGTTCGTACGAGGCCTTTTTGCAAAAAGAAATGGATCCAGATCGCCGCGGCGAACTGGGCTTGAATGGTGTTTTCAAATCCGTCTTTCCAATCACGGATTTCAACAACACGGCTTCACTTGAATTCGTTTCCTACACATTGGAACCAGCAAAGTACGACGTTGATGAATGCCGTCAGCGTGGGATGACTTTTGCGGCTCCAATCAAAGTCACTCTCCGTCTGATTGTTTTCGATGTCGACGAAGAGACAGAAGCTCGCTCCATCCGTGACGTGAAAGAGCAGGAAGTTTACCTCGGTGAAATTCCTCTCATGACTGCGAATGGTTCTTTCATCATCAATGGAACAGAGCGTGTCGTTGTTTCTCAGTTGCACCGTTCACCTGGTGTTTTCTTTGACCATGACGGCGGCAAAAACAATGCTTCTGGGAAATTGATCTACAATGCTCGTGTGATTCCTTACCGTGGATCTTGGTTGGATTTCGAATTCGATCAAAAAGATCTGATTCACGTTCGTATCGATCGTCGTCGTAAGTTTCCAGTGACAATCCTTTTGAAAGCTCTCGGATACAACACCGAACAGCTCCTCGAGTATTTCTACGATCTCGATGAAGTTCACGTAAAAGGCAAAAAACTGTATCGCAAACTGGACATCGAACGCATGTCTGGTCAGCGTGCGATTGTTGATATCGTCGATCCAAAAACAGGCGAAGCGCTTGTTAAAGCTGGTCGTCGTATCACTCGTGCAGTTGTGAAGAAGGTTCAAGCTCTCGAACTGAAGGAAATCGAAATCACTCCTGAAGATCTCGAAGGCAAGATTCTCGCGAAGCCATTGATCGATGAGTCCACCGGTGAAATCCTGGCGGACGCGAATGCGGAACTCACCAAAGGTGATATCGTTCGCGCTATCGAAGCTGGCATCGACACTTTCCATATGATTTTCTTCGACGGTCTTTCTGTTGGTCCTTACCTCAGAAACACATTGCTCGTCGATAAAGTGAACAACAAAGAAGAAGCTTTGCTGAAGATTTATCAGCACTTGCGCCCTGGTGAGCCTCCAACTTTGGAAGCGGCAACCACTTTCTTCCAGCGTTTGTTCTTTGATCCTGAGACATACGATCTCTCTGAGGTCGGCCGTATCAAGATCAACCACCGCTTCAACATTCCAATGGATGAATGCCCGCCAGAGCACAGAACTCTGACAAACAAAGACATTCTCTCCACTGTAAAAACTCTGATCGACCTGAAAAACGGTCGTGGCATCGTCGATGACATCGATCACCTCGGTAACCGCCGTGTTCGTTCTGTCGGTGAATTGCTCGAGAACCAATACCGCATCGGTTTGGTTCGTATGGAGCGTGCGATCCGCGAAAGAATGTCTCTGCAAGACGTTGAAACAATGATGCCTCACGATCTCGTGAATGCAAAACCAGTGAATGCAGTTGTGAAAGAGTTCTTCGGAGCATCTCAGCTGTCTCAGTTCATGGATCAGACAAACCCACTCTCTGAGATCACTCACAAACGTCGTTTGTCAGCTCTCGGACCTGGTGGTTTGACTCGTGACCGCGCAGGTTTCGAAGTTCGTGACGTTCACCCAACGCACTACGGACGTATCTGCCCAATTGAAACTCCAGAAGGACCAAACATCGGTTTGATCGCTTCATTGGCGACTTATGCTCGAATCAACAACTACGGTTTCATTGAAACTCCGTACCGCAAAGTTGAGTCAGCAAACGTTTCCAGCGCCATCACTTATATGTCTGCTTTGGAAGAAGCTGGGCATAAAATTGCTCAAGCTCCTCGCGAAGTGAAAGGCCAGAAGCAGATCCAGGAAGACTCAGTTGTTTGCCGTGTTGACGGTGAATATGTTGTCACTCCTAAAGACGCTGTTTCTTTGATGGACGTTTCTCCTTCTCAGCTCGTTTCAATCGCTGCTTCCTTGATTCCATTCTTGGAGCATGACGATGCGAACCGTGCCTTGATGGGATCGAACATGCAACGTCAGGCCGTGCCTCTCTTGAGAGCTCGCGCCCCACTCGTTGGTACCGGTGTTGAGCGCTTGGTCGCTCGTGACTCTGGAACTTCTGTTGTGGCTCAAAATGACGGTGTGGTTGAAGAAGTTGATGCTTCTCGTATCGTCGTTCGTCGTTTGGCGAAGGGCGGAGAACTCGGCGCGAACGTCGACATCTACAACCTGACAAAATATCAGCGTACAAATCAGAACACTTGCTTCAATCAGAAGCCGATCGTGAAAGTGAATGACCGCGTTTCTCGCGGTGATATCATTGCCGACGGTCCTTCGACTGAATTGGGTGAATTGGCTCTGGGACAAAACATCCTCGTGGCCTTCACTCCTTGGCAGGGTTACAACTTCGAGGATTCGATCCTGATTTCTGAGCGACTGATCAAAGAAGACACATACACTTCCATCCACATCGAAGAATTCGAGTGCGTGGCTCGTGATACGAAACTCGGAAAAGAAGAGATCACTCGTGATATCGCCAACGTCGGTGAAGAGGCTCTGAAAGACCTCGACTCATCTGGTATCATTCGCATCGGTGCGGAAGTGAAGCCAGGCGCCATCCTCGTTGGTAAAGTGACTCCAAAAGGTGAAACTCAGCTTTCTCCTGAAGAGAAACTCTTGCGCGCCATTTTCGGTGAAAAAGCCGGAGACGTTCGCGATACATCACTCCGTGCTCCATCAGGTGTTTACGGAACAGTGATTGATGCTCAAGTTTACTCTCGTGAAGGTGCTGACCGCGATGAGCGTTTGGCGGCCATCATCGAAGAGAAGAAACGCAAACTCGAGAAAGATCTCGCAGTTGAGCAGAACGTCATCAAAAACAACGCTATCGGTAAATTGAAAGACATCCTGGTTGGTAAAAAGACCACTGGCGTTCTTTTGAATGAAGACGGTAGCCAGAAATTGTTGAACAAGGGGCAGGACATCACGTCTGCGGACCTCGAAACAATTCCTTTCGAACTTTTGGCTTACATCCCATTGGATCAAGACTTGGAATTCCAAGTGACGAAGATCCTGGATGGCGCTCGCAATCAGTTGGATGCTGTTAAATTGGTATTCAACGAGAAGATCGAACGTTTGCGCAAAGGGGACGAACTTCCTCCGGGCGTGATCAAAATGGTCAAAGTTTACGTTGCGATCAAGCGCAAGCTGCAAGTCGGTGATAAGTTCGCCGGTCGTCACGGAAATAAGGGTGTCGTTTCGAAAGTCCTTCCTGTTGAAGATATGCCATATCTCGCAGACGGAACTCCTGTGGACATGGTTTTGAACCCACTCGGCGTTCCTTCTCGTATGAATATCGGACAGGTATTGGAAGTTCACTTGGGTTGGGCAGCGCATGAGCTTGGAAAACAGCTCTCGACTTACCTCGACAAGTGGAACACTGAAAATGCCCGCAAAGACCTCAAGCATGCTTTCTCTGACACTGAAATTTCAGAAAAGATCGAGAACGCAGATGAAGAGTCTTTGAAGAAGTTGGTTGTCACCATGAAGAATGGTGTTCACGTCGGCACTCCGGTGTTTGACGGTGCTCGCGAATCAGATGTGAAAGACCTTCTGGCCCGCGCTCAGTTGCCATCTTCCGGTAAGACGATTCTGTTTGACGGACGCACAGGCGTTCCGTTCCAGAACAATGTGACTGTCGGAATCATGTACATGCTGAAACTTCACCACTTGGTTGAAGAAAAGATTCACGCTCGTTCAATCGGACCTTACTCTCTCGTTTCGCAACAGCCTCTGGGTGGTAAAGCTCAGTTCGGTGGTCAGCGTCTCGGGGAGATGGAAGTCTGGGCGATCGAAGCTTACGGTGCCGCTTACTCTCTGCAAGAGTTCCTCACAGTTAAGTCTGACGACGTGGCTGGAAGAACCCGTATGTATGAAAGCATCGTCAAAGGTGAAAACATCCTCGAGCCGGGATTGCCAGAGTCCTTCAACGTTCTTGTGAAGGAACTCCAATCTCTCGCGCTCAACGTCGAACTGATGGAATCTGACATCCTGACGGATGAAGTTCCTGAAGACGAAACTGAAGGTGACGGCGATATGAACGGCGGAATGCCGAGCATGACTCCAGCTTCCAACGGTGACGGCGGGGGAGAGGGGCAGGCTCACTAACAGTTGAGACTGCTCGATACGGTCGGCTCATTGGGATGAGCCGGCTTCCGGTGTGTGAATGAATTTTTTAATTATTAAACAAGTATGAGGTGAACCTTGAGAGACTTGTTAAATTTTTTCGATAAACCCAAAGATCCACTTTCGTTTGACGCTGTACGAGTGTCACTCGCATCTCCTGAAATGATTCGGGACTGGTCTTTTGGTGAAGTTAAGAAGCCAGAAACCATCAACTACCGAACTTTCAAGCCAGAAAGAGATGGACTCTTCTGCGCGAAGATTTTCGGTCCAATCAAGGACTATGAGTGCTTGTGCGGTAAGTACAAGCGCATGAAATATCGCGGCGTTGTCTGCGAAAAGTGCGGTGTTGAAGTCACTCAATCCAAAGTTCGTCGTGAACGTTTGGGTCACATTGAATTGGCGACTCCAGTTGCTCACATCTGGTTCTTGCGCTCTTTGCCTTCTCGTATCGGTAACTTGCTCAACCTTTCTCTGAAAGAAGTTGAGAAAGTTCTGTACTGCGAAGCTTATGTTGTCATTGATCCAATGGAAACGGCTCTGGAAGAAGGCCAAGTTCTGACTGAGGAAGCTTATCAGAACGCTTTGACCGAGTACGGTCCAAACTTCAAAGCTGGAATGGGCGGCGAAGCAGTTCGTGAATTGCTCCGCAAAATTGACCCAGAGTACTTGTCTCGCAAACTCCGTTTGGAAGTGAAAGAGACCAAGTCTGAAGCTCAAATCAAAAAACTCACAAAGCGCTTGAAAGTTGTTGAAGCTTTCAAAGGCTCAATCAACAAGCCCGAGTGGATGATGCTGGAAGCTCTTCCAGTTCTTCCTCCTGACTTGCGTCCGTTGGTTCCTCTTGATGGTGGTCGTTTTGCGACTTCTGACTTGAATGACCTGTATCGACGTGTGATCAACAGAAACAACCGTTTGAAGCGTCTGCAAGAACTCAATGCTCCAGACATCATCATCCGCAACGAAAAGCGTATGCTTCAAGAAGCGGTTGACGCTCTCTTGGACAACGGCCGTCGCGGTAAGACCTTCACTGGTCCAAACAAGCGTCCTCTGCGTTCATTGAGCGATATGCTCAAAGGAAAACAAGGTCGTTTCCGTCAAAACCTTCTCGGTAAGCGTGTCGACTACTCTGGTCGTTCGGTGATCACAGTCGGTCCAACTTTGAAGCTGCACCAGTGCGGTCTTCCAAAGAAAATGGCTCTCGAACTCTTCAAGCCTTTTGTTTATAACAAGCTCGAAGAAAAAGGTTTTGCGACCACAATCAAGCAAGCCAAGAAATTGGTTGATCAAGAAACAGTCGAAGTCTGGGATATCCTCTCTGACGTCGTGAAAGAGCATCCAGTTCTCTTGAATCGTGCACCGACACTCCACCGTTTGGGTATCCAGGCGTTTGAGCCAGTTCTGCACGAAGGAAAAGCGATCCAGTTGCACCCACTCGTTTGTACGGCCTTCAACGCCGACTTCGACGGTGACCAAATGGCCGTTCACGTTCCATTGTCAGTTGAAGCGCAGGTTGAAGCCCGCGTTCTGATGATGTCGACAAACAACATCCTGTCTCCAGCGAACGGTAAGCCAATCATCAATCCATCTCAGGACGTTGTCTTGGGATTGTACTGGCTGACTCGCACTCGTCCAGGAGCGAAAGGTCATGGCAAGATCTACGCGAACGTTCAGGAAGCTGAATTCGCGTTTGAACAAGGTGTTGCTGATCTTCAGTCTTCTTGCAAAGTCCGTATCAACGGCAAATTGCAGGAAACAACTGTTGGTCGTGCGATCCTTTCTGCCGCTGTACCAAAAGAAGTTCCATTCCAAGACGTCAACGTCACTATGACGAAGAAGCAAATCGCGGCTTTGATCGACAAGACTTTCCGTCTTGCTGGTGCAAAAGCGACTTGCATCTTGGCTGACAAGATCATGGAATTGGGATTCAAATATTCAACTCAAGCCGGTATCGCGATCGGTATCGACGACATGGTGATCCCAGCAGCCAAGGCGACTCATATCGCTGACGCTGAAAAGCAGGTTTCTGAAATCCAGCAACAGTACGACGAAGGTTTGATCACCGATGGTGAGCGATACAATAAAGTCGTGGATATCTGGGCTCAGACTGCAGACAAAGTTGCCAAAGAAATGATGGGTCAAATCGAGAAGCAGAAGTTCATCGTCGACGGAAAAGAAGTCGTCGGACCTTCCTTCAACCCGATCTTCATCATGGCGGATTCTGGAGCGCGGGGTTCCGCAGCTCAGATTCGTCAGCTCGGTGGTATGCGTGGTCTGATGGCGAAACCATCAGGTGAAATCATCGAAACTCCGATCACTTCGAACTTCCGTGAAGGTCTGACTGTGATCCAGTACTTCATCTCTACACACGGTGCCCGTAAGGGTCTGGCCGATACCGCTCTGAAGACAGCGAACTCAGGTTACCTGACTCGTCGTCTGGTGGATGTCGCTCAAGACGTGATCGTTTCCGAGGGAGATTGCGGAACTGAAGACGGTTTGGAAATCACTCCACTTTATGAAGGTGGCGAGATCATCCAGCCTCTCGGCGAGAGAATCCTGGGTCGTACGGCTCTGAAGGATATTGTTGATCCATACACTCAAGCTGTGATCGTGAGAGCGCAGGAAGAACTTCAAGAGAGCCATGTTCTGAAAGTAGATGAACTGGGTATCGACAAAGTTTGGATCCGTTCTGCTCTGACTTGTAAAACAGACCGCGGCGTCTGCGTAAAGTGCTACGGCCGTGATTTGGCTCGTGGTAACACGGTGAACCTGGGTGAAACTGTCGGTATCATTGCCGCTCAGTCCATCGGGGAGCCGGGAACCCAGCTGACAATGAGAACCTTCCACTTGGGTGGTGCGGCTTCTCGTGCGGTTGAACAGTCTGTTCACGTGACTCGCTACGATGGTACTTTGAGCCTTCGTAACATCCACTCTGTCGTCAATCGTCAGGGTAAATTGGTTGTCATGAACCGTAACGGTGACGCTATCGTGACCGATGAAACAGGCCGTGAGCGCGAAAGCTTCAAGCTTGTTTACGGTGCCACTTTGAACTTCAAAGATGGCGACAAAGTTACTAAGGGTCAGACAATTGCCGAGTGGGATCCATATTCAAATCCAATCATCGCCGAAGTTTCTTCTGTGATCCAATTCCAGGATATCGAAGAAGGTTCGACAATGAGCGAACAGGTCGACCCTGTGACTGGTTTCGCGACTAAAGTTATCACAGAGAGCAAGTCTTCTGAGACCAAGCCGACTGTGCTTTTGACAGACGGTCAGGGCAAAGTTCACAACCTTCCAGGTCGTGACATCCCAGCTCGTTACTTGATCCCAGTGGGTGCTCAGCTCTTGATCACTGACGGTCAAGACGTTCACGCCGGTGATGTGATCGCGAAGATCCACCGTGAGACTTCTAAAACTCGTGACATCACGGGCGGTCTCCCTCGCGTTGCTGAATTGTTCGAAGCTCGTAAGCCAAAAGAAGCTGCAATCATTTCTGAAATCGACGGTTATGTAACTTTCGGTAAAGACGTGAAAGGTAAACAGCGTGTGATCGTGACTCCTGAAGTGGGTGAGCAGAAAGAATACCTCATCCCTAAAGGTAAGCACGTTGCTGTTCGTGAAGGTGAATACGTGAAAGCTGGTGAAGCTTTGATGGATGGACCAACGAACCCGCACGACATCTTGAAGGTCTTGGGCGACAAAGCTCTGTCTGGTTACCTCGTGAACGAAATCCAAGAGGTTTACCGCTTGCAGGGTGTGAGCATCAACGACAAGCACATCGAAGTGATTGTTCGTCAGATGTTGCGCAAAGTTCAGGTTCTGGATGCTGGCGACAGCCGCTTCCTGGCCGGCGAACAAGTTGAGAAGTACGCTTTCGAACAAGAGAACGAACGTATCATGAACGAGGGCGGCCAGCCTGCAACGGCAGAGCCTCTCTTGCTTGGTATCACTAAAGTTTCTTTGAGCACAGACAGCTGGATTTCAGCTGCGTCCTTCCAGGAAACGACAAAAGTTCTTACCGAAGCGGCGATCAACTCTCGCACAGACAGCCTCCGCGGCTTGAAAGAAAATATCATCATGGGTCGTTTGATCCCTGCTGGTACCGGTCTGACAAGCTACAAGCGTTGGAAGGTCGAAGTTGTCGAGGACGAAGAGCCAATGACATTCGCTCTCCCAGGAATGGGCGCGCCTGCTCAAGGCTAAAGCGAACTGATTCAAGTGTATTGAATGCAAAAACCCCCGGCAAAACCGGGGGTTTTTGTTTTTGGGAGATCTTGCTAATCAAATCGATCTAGGCGTTGACTTCGCCAAGCCGCCTCGTTAGTCAAATAGCATCCAAAAAAATCTATCCGGGCGGGCTTATGCAATTCCTGATCGTAGCGATGCTTTTGACCTATATCATCACCTTGTACTTCATGAGAAATCCTCAGAAGCACACGAAAGCATTCATGTGGCGACGATTCCTGTCTTGGTTCCCTCTCGGAATGACTTACGCTTTCATGTACATGGCTCGATACAATTTGGACACTTTGGCGACGGCCGAAGTCATCACCAAAGCGGAGAAGAGTCAGATTTCGGGTTGGGGATTCTTTGTCTACGCGGCTTCCCTTTTCGTGTCGGGTCCATTGATTGATCGAATCGGTGGGAAAAAGGGAATGATCACGGCGGCCATTGGAGCTGCGATTTTCAATACCTTGATGGGATGGGCACTCTACCTTCATATGAAGGGGTCTTTTGAATTCAATGTGGTCATGGTTTTGACAGCCTTCTACGCCATGAACATGTTCTTCCAAAGCTTCGGTGCGATTTCGACTATCAAAGTGAAGTCCTATTGGTTCCACGTTCGTGAGCGCGGCACTTTCGGTGCGATTTTCGGAACTCTCATTTCTCTGGGAGTCTACTTTGCCTTTGACTGGACCGAGGCCATTGCCCGCGCCGTCGATGTGCATTTCACTGGCGAGCCCACAGCTTTCCGAGTCTTCATGCAAAACTTTTTCGCTTTGGAAGGCGCCACGGTTTCTGCTGTGTGGTTGATCTTCTTTATTCCTGCTGGATTTTTGATTCTGTGGTCTTTGATCGATTTGGTGTTGATCAAGGATTCGCCTGACGAAGCTGGTTTCCCGAAATTCGAAACACACGATGCTTCCCATGGTCACTCTCACACTGATGTGAGCACTTGGTTGCAGACTTTGAAATCCGTTTTGACCAACAAAGTGATTCTGATGATTGGGATTATCGAATTCACTTCTGGAGTTCTGCGCGACGGAACCATGAAGTGGTACCGTCTCTTTGCCAAGGACACAGGACTTGGAGTTGAAAACATTCTGGCTCATTGGGGTCTGTGGGCGGCAGTGACGGGGATTGTGGGTTCCTTTATTGTTGGCTGGGCTTCCGATCGATTCTTCCATTCTCGTCGTGCACCGATGGCTGGCATTTGCCAAGCCCTGATGTTCGGAGCTGCAATTGCAATGTTGGTCGGTCTTTACCAATCCAGTGCGATGACGACGGGTGTGGGAGCCTTGGTCATCATGATGGCCGTGATCGGAGTTCACTCAGTGATGTCCGGAACCGCGACAGCCGATTTCGGCGGCCGCAAAGGCGCAGCCACAGCGACTGGTGTTGCCGACGGATTCTCCAAGCTGGGATCTTCCTTCCAAGAGTTCGCCCTCGGCGCCGTCCTCACCAAAGACACATGGGATTACTGGCCATCATTCTTGATGCCATTCACTCTCCTGGGCCTTTTCTTCGCATGGAAACTCTGGAAAGAGCTCCCACCCGCGACTCGTAAGTATCTCCACGAAGTGGAGAAGGTGAAGGTTTAG
>JACCDX010409080.1_pt1 | contig 30471 bp, 30 predicted proteins | sample 7449681 | NCBI WGS metagenome assembly JACCDX01 (sample SAMN15323450, study PRJNA562643) | freshwater metagenome | isolation source: river surface water | place: USA:Blue River Watershed | collected 2017-08-18
ACTATTGCCTGATAAACTATGACGAGTCCTAGGATATGCAGTTTGCTCTGTAGGTCTTTTCTTTGATTATAAAATAACGATTGATATTCAATAATTAAATCGGAATTAGCGGGTTGCTTCGTTTCACTCACCAACCCTGAACTTGTCACACTCGCTAGCGCTCGTACTGGTGACAAGTTCATTCTTTTAGATATCTAAATAGAAACGGGCGTGACTGATAAGGAAACGCCCTTACCGAGGTCTAATAGACCTCGTAATAATAAGTTATTTAAAAGAATGGCAATCTAGATTTTTTGGTTGTTTCTAAATTCTCATCGATAATCTTATTTAAATTATCAATTTCATCACTACTCATATTCAATATGTCGTTATAACTGATTCCACCTCGCATATACCACGCAAGTCGTTGTGCGTTGTATTTGATGGACATGGCTTCTTTCCATAAATTATCACCCAGCTCCTTCATTTGATCCATGTCTAGATGGAGGAGCTTTATTCGAAAAAATCACTGATATTCAGTACTATGGGCTGTTCATACTCAAAAGAACATTCAACACACTTTATATTAAATGGCTTTAGTTGAGTTTCACCTTGTAGCTTTACACTAGCCTCTTTAATGACACTATGTGTTTGACGATCACAATGTAATAAAAAATCCTTAATATGATTTTTATCTACCACTATTGCTTCTGGTGTTTTTATGTAGGATATGGTACCGCTTATGGCATCATTCATTTTTTCGTTTAAGATGCTCAGCATTTTCTTTGAAAATGCTGAACGTTCAGTGGGATCTTCTATTTTCTCTACGTCTATGAGACTTTTTTGTATTTCATATTGGGATATTGAGTTGCCATTGGTTTCAGTAAATGTTAATGGTCTGAACATGATTTCCAGTTCTCTGATCTTCAATGGCACGCTATAATCAGTCTGTTGTGGCTTTCCCATTAACGCTACAAGATTAATGCCGAATTTCCCGTCATTCTTGCATTTTGGACAGACACTTGAGACTTCTAATTCTTCTCCGCTGCTAGCAACTCGTATTGCCATTAGGATAGTTTCTAGGTCAATGGAGTTAATCTTCCATGGGTCCTTGATAGCTGGTATACAGCTTTTTATTATGTCAACAACTGCTGTTCCATTGTATAGTGCATCTGGGGTTTTACTGGTTACCTCGTCAATCGCAGTCATTGGATATACAGGAAATTCTTTGTTATGAGCCATTTCAATAACAGTATCGTCGTAATATTTGCCGTCACTTGGTAACTTAATGTAGATAGAAGGACGTCTAAAATATTGTCTTAATGGATTATCGGTCATGATAGTGTTTCCTATGATATTTTTGGTGATAAATACTACCATATTTATGGAATAAAATATGGCCGGTGTAAATTCTCTAGACGCATTCATGAACTCGGTGGACCGGGCTACCCAACTATTTGATCAGTTTGGCAATACGATTCAAAATAATACAGATAACATTATTACTAGAGAACAAGTAGAAGCGCGTATACAGCAAGAGCAAGAAAAAGCAGTACAAAAATACGCCAAGTTGTCAACTACTATTGTGTCTACTGCACAGGCAATGACAACTCAGGAAGGTGCCTTCAATCAACTAGGAAACATAACAGCCACTGTAGTAAAAACAATGGCTAGTTTGGCAAGTGGCATGCCTGTCCTGGGCGCTGCTATTAAGGGGATAGGTGAAGGTGCTGGGGAGGCAATAAAGTTTATAACACAGCAATCAGGACAAGCATTTGCTACATTTGGAAAAATAAGTGGCTCTGGAATTGTTCGTAGTTTCGAAGACATGAGAGAGGCTGCTGCGAAAACAGGTCTGTTGTACGAAGAAATGGACATGGTATTGGCAAAAAATAGCGAATCTCTTGCTATGTTTGGAAAAACAGCAGGTGATGGTAGTTCAAAAATGCAAAATATTCTTGCCATGAATCGTGCTGCCGCAGAGCAAGCCCAAAAAATGGGTATTAGTTTTGCCGAATTCAGCGAGATGCAAACATCTTACATATCTCAGCAAATAAGAACTGGTGGAATTAGAAACAAGACAGAAAAAGATTTAGCAGATGGCGCAAGACGCTACAGTGAAGAGTTAGACACGCTTAGTAAATTAACAGGAAAACAGCGTAATGAGCTACAAAAACAACAGGAAAAATTGCTAAGTGATGCTAGATATCGTGCAAAAATGCAGGAACTTGAAGCAGTAGATCCGGCGGCAGCGCTGCGTATGCGTAATATGATTACTATGATGCCAGCAGAGTTACAGGAAGGATTGAAGGATACTTTTTCTGCGGGTGGAAATATAACATCAAAAGCTTCTGCTGAGTTAGCCGTGCAGCTATCACAGGGCGGACAGGATATGGCACAAATGGTCCGGGATGTTCTAGAGGGTAGAAAAGATGAAAAAGAGGCGTTCACTGAAACAGCCGAAGCAGCAAAAAAATACGTAGAATCAACTGGACAAATTGCAGGTCTAATAGGAAAAGAATCCGCACTGACATCAAACTTTACAGCGTTATCTGATCTTGCAGGCCATGCTGGTAAAAAATTTGAAGAAAGCGCAAAAGAAATCGACAAAAACAGAGAAGCACAAAAGAAGCAAACTGACGAATATGCAAAGGCAGCAACAACAGCACATCAACTTGCCTCAAGTATCCAATTATTTGCGACATCTGCTAGTTCGATAATTCAAATTAATAACATGGTCGGAGGAAGTCTAATAGAACTGGCAAAATTGATTAATAAGATAACGGGCAAAAATACTACTGGAGTATCTGGATCAGGCCTGGGACTTAATTATTCAAAAGTGCAGGGTGCGTATGGGGGTGCAGCGGCTGGTGCAGTATTAGGTAGTGTTATTCCTGGCATAGGTACGGCAGTTGGCGCAGTCGCGGGCGGCATCGTCGGCGCAATTGCTGGATATGCCACAGGAACTGGTGACACTAAAGATGCTGGATCAGGCACTGGACCAGAAATAGATAAAATATTAAAATTCACTGGAGACACCGGAAGCAGGCAGCATTTTGACAAGCTAGACGCCGCATTCAAGGCACGTGTAATGGCAGCAGCAGAAGAATATTTTCTTCTTACGGGTAAACCATTGACAGTTAATAGTTCATGGCGCTCGCGGGAAGATCAAGAAAGAATAGCAAAATCAGGTGGAAGCGGTTATTTAGTTGCTCGACCAGGTGAAAGTTTACATGAGCGTGGATTGGCAATAGATATACAGGAATACAATGATCCTACTGCGATGATGGCACTTGACAGGCAAGGCCTAAAGCAAAAATTTGGAGCCAAAGACCCGGTACACTTCCAAATGAGAAACGGAGGCATTGTTGCTCCTTCAAGCGGTGGATCAATAATAAATATCGCAGAAGCGGGTCAGGCCGAAGCAGTAGTGCCACTACCAGATGGAAAAAGCATACCAGTTGCATTTAATAGCAATACTGATCAGTCCGGAATTATCAAATTATTCCAAAGCATGAACGAAAAATTTGACACTATGATTGACTTACTGGAATCCAGTAACAGTACTCAACGCAATATAGCTCAGAATCTTGCTTAAGAACACGTACAATTGATAAATAATAAAAGAATTAAAGTTTATGGCCTACAAAAGAAAATTTAGCAATATACACGGCTCATTGAGTCCTATAAGTGGAGGCAATTCAAATTCAGGTGCTTGGAATGCTGGTATGGGCAATGAGCCAACTGGTGGTTGGAGTAATGCAGAATTTGGATATAAAAACTATCAATCTAGATTGCCTGAAGTCTACACAGGACATCCGAACCGTATCGAACGATATAATCAATATGAAATGATGGACGTTGATCCGGAAATAAATGCCTGTTTGGACATTCTATCTGAGTTCAGTACCCAGATGAATGAACATAATAAAACTCCTTTTGAAATACATTTTCACGGTGAGCCAACACAAACAGAAGTTGATCTTCTTAGTAAGCAATTATATCAATGGTGTAAGCTGAACGAGTTTGACACCAGAGCTTTTAAAATTTTTAGAAACACCGTAAAGTACGGCGACCAGGTATTTGTCAGAGATCCAGAGAATTTCAAATTATACTGGATAGATATGACCAAGGTGGTAAAAGTAATTGTTAACGAGAGTGAAGGAAAAAATCCAGAACAGTACGTTATAAAGGACATAAATCCAAATTTGCAAAATTTGACTATAGCAGAAAAAACAACTACTGATTTTCAAGCACAACCACCAACGGCAGGATACAGTGCGCCATATAGTTATACTGTTCCCAATGAGCCGTATGGCACTACTGGTAGTAGATTTAGTTTGGGCATCAATGAAAATGCAATAGACGCAAAACACGTTGTGCATTTGAGTTTAACCGAGGGATTAGATAGATATTGGCCGTTTGGACAAAGTATATTAGAGAATATTTTCAAGGTATACAAGCAAAAAGAATTACTTGAAGACGCAATACTTATCTATCGTGTGTCACGTGCACCTGAGCGCAGAGTTTTTAAAATAGACGTTGGTAATATGCCAAGCCATATGGCAATGTCATTTGTTAATCGCATCAAAGATGAAATTCATCAGCGGCGCATACCAAGTGTTCATGGCGGACAGAGTGTATTGGATGCTACGTACAATCCATTATCTGTTAATGAAGATTATTTCTTTCCAGTGACCGCAGATGGACGTGGCAGTGACGTTACTACATTACCTGGTGGTCAAAATTTGGGTGAAATAGATGATTTGAAATATTTCAATAATAGACTAGCCCGTGGATTAAGAGTTCCAAGTTCATATTTGCCAACTGGACCAGAAGACAGCGAGCGTCCTCTTGTTGACGGCAAGGTAGGAACTGCCATGATTCAAGAATATCGTTTCAATCAATATTGTGAAAGATTGCAGGGTTACATCGCACGTAAATTAAATGATGAATTCAAGCTATTTTTGCGCTGGCGAGGTTTTAACATTGATAGTGCACTGTTCGATATTGGATTTAATCCACCACAGAATTTCGCATCATACAGACAGAGTGAATTAGACAAAGATCGTGTTGCCACATTTACGTCAATGGTAGCACTGCCTTATATTTCAACTAGATTTGCTATGGAACGTTTTCTTGGACTATCACAGGAAGAAATCAAGAAAAATGAAAAATTGTGGGCTGAAGAGCGGGTTAAACCAGAAGATGGTGACGAATCAGCAGCTAACTTGCGCAGTATAGGTCTCAGTAGCGCAGACATCGAATCTGATCTAGATAACGCCGACAGTATTCAGAATATGCCAGAGCCAGGCCAAGAAGCTATGGCACCTGAGGTAACTGCACCGGTAACACCAGCCACAGGAGCAGCACCAGGAGCAGCACCGGGTGCGCCGCCAGCGGTATAAGATAAATAAAATTATGCTATTACTAGAATTTTTTGATGCTTCTCCTACTGGATGGCAAGACGTTCAGGACGATAATTCTCAGCCAAAATGGGGTGAATCTCGCAAAACAAAGTTGTTGCTGCGCGAGATTAATAAATTACGTCGAATGCACGAAGTACAGTCATTCGAACGTGCCAAAGATTTGAAAAAAATAAGAACACAATATCAACCGCCGCAACAGGGACCCGGGTTGTAAACCCACCCTAAATAGACACTGTAACGCAAAAACGCTAAAAAATATGCTATTTTGCGTTATTTTTTTGTCTATAGTGTAAATATTATTACAGCCATTTTTAATACCTGAAGGAGAACAAATGTCTACAGCAAAATTTGAAAAATTGATTGATCTTATCATTAATGAAGATCAGGAACGAGCAGAACAACTATTTCACGAAATCGTAGTTGAAAAGAGTCGTGAAATTTATGAAAGTATGATGGAAGACGATCTAGAAGAAGATCAGACCATGGGATTAATGCAAGAAATCGAAGCAGAAGAAAGTGGTGAAATTACCACTGAAGATGAAATCGAAGATGAAGAAATCTCTGGCGATTTTGACGTTGAAGGCGATGACGACATGGAAGACATGGGCGATGACATGGAAGACATGGAAGACATGGGCGATGACATGGAAGACATGGGCGATGACATGGAAAACATGGAAGACATGGAAGACATGGGCTCAGAAGAAGCAGCAACCAAAGATGATATTATGGATCTAGAAGACAAACTAGATCAAATTTTGGCCGCATTTGAAGCCGAATTCGGTGAGGAAGAAGGCGAAGAGGAAGAAGGCGAAGAAGAGGAAGAAGGCGAAGAAGAGGAAGAATCTGGAGTTATGGAATCAGTGGAAATGAAAAAAGTTCCACAGCCAAAGGGTGAAGATCATAAAGCCAAGAGTCCAGTTGCTGCCAACGCAGGCGCAGCCGGAATGGCAAGCAAGCCAGTTAAATTCAGTGGCTCTTCAGAGGGAGTTCCAACTTCTCCAAAGGCTCCATCAAGCAATGCATATCACACCAAGAGTGAGCAATCCGTGAAGGGTGCAGGATCTTTCCAAAATGCTCCTGGTGGCGCAAAGGGAGTCAAGAGTGGTTCAGGCGTTCCAGCGGCTAAGCCAACACTGAAGCAGGCATCTGGCGTTAACACTAAAGACATTGTTCCTGAGAGCCGTGTTTCTAAAAAGAGAAGAATTTAAGGATTTAGGTTGAAAATGGCTTCTTACCTAAAAGAAAACTTGACATTCGACCGCGCTAATATCGTGGTCGAAAGTGTCAAGGAAGGTGAAATGAAAACGCTCCATATGAAGGGCATTTTCATTCAGGGCGGGGTAAAAAACGCAAACGAGCGTGTTTACCCTGTTTCTGAAATTGAGAAAGCTGTTGAGCAACTTAATAATCAATTACGTGAAGGTAACTCCGTACTAGGAGAAGTTGACCATCCAGATGATCTAAAAATAAATTTAGATCGTGTAAGTCATATGATTACTAGTATGTGGATGGACGGACCAAACGGCGTAGGAAAATTAAAAATTCTACCCACTCCAATGGGCCAGTTGGTATCAACTATGCTTGAGAGTGGAGTTAAACTAGGCGTCAGTAGTAGAGGCAGCGGCAACGTTGATGACATGTCTGGCAAAGTTAGTGACTTTGAAATAGTCACCGTGGACATTGTAGCACAACCTAGTGCTCCAAATGCATACCCCAAAGCAATATACGAAGGCTTAATGAACATGCGTCATGGTCATCGTGTTTTGGATAACTTAAAGGGTACAAATTTGGACAAAGATGCAAAAGTCCAGCAATACCTTAGAGAGGAAGTAACACGCCTCATTAAGGATCTTAAAATAAAAGGGAAAGCATAAAATGTTAGATGCTATTAAACCGTTACTAGAAAGCGGAATCGTTAATGCTGATACAGCCCGTGCCATCAATGAGGCATGGGAATCAAAGTTAAACGAAGCCCGTGAACAAGTTCGTGCCGAACTGCGTGAAGAGTTTGCAGGAAAGTATGAACATGATAAGAACGTTATGGTAGAAGCTCTTGACAAAATGATTACCGACGGCCTGCAATCAGAAATTGCTGAGTTCAATGAAGAACGTAAGCAAATGAATGAAGATCGTGTTAAAGCACAGCATCAGATGAAAGAAAGTGCACAAAAATTCAATAGTTTCATGGTCACCAAACTGGCCGAAGAAATCAAAGAATTGCGTGCTGATCGTAAGATTCAAGTAGAATCACGTGAAAAGCTAGAACAATTCGTTGTTAAAGCACTTGCGCGTGAAATACGTGAATTTGAAACTGATAAACGTGCTGTTGTGGAAGCAAAGGTTAAGCTAGTCGCTGAAGCCAAGCAGCAACTACACGCACTGAAAGCTAAGTTTGTAGCAGAATCTGCTAGTAAAATTAGCGCAGTCGTAGGAAAACAACTCAAGGGTGAAATCGGACAATTAAAAGAAGACATCAAAGTTGCTCGCGAGAGCCAATTTGGTCGTCGTCTATTTGAAGCTTTTGCCGCAGAATTCAGTGCAACACACCTGAATGAAAAGAGTGAGACGCGCAAGCTACTAACTCAATTAGCGGAAAAAGATCAAAAATTAGCTGAGTCTACCAAAACAATCAAAAAAGCTCAACAGATCGTTGAGTCAAAGGAACGTGAAGTTCGCATGATTAAAGAAAATAATCTACGTGATCGTACCATGAATGAATTACTAGGTACGCTAAACGAAGAAAAATCTGTAGTTATGAAGAACTTACTAGAAAGCGTGCAGACACCAAAACTGAAAGCCGCTTTTGATAAGTATCTACCAGCTGTACTAAATCATGGCACAGGTAAGTCAACTGCAACTGAAAAGAAACAGATGATTTCCGAAAGCATGATCGTAACTGGTGATAAAACTGCCAAGAAAGTAGAAGTTGAAAGCGAAGATACAGATAATCTAATCGCCTTCAAACGTCTGGCAGGGCTCTAAAAAACTGACATTAACATAGGAGAAATATAAATGTCTAAAGTTCTATTAGAAAGCCGTTGGGGCGAAACCAAAGATGCCCTGCTAGAAGGCTTAAACGGCACACGCCGTTCATCAATGGGTGTTATTCTAGAAAATACCCGCAAGCAGCTACTAGCTGAAAGTTCAGCTGGTACTACTGTAGCTGGCAATATCGCTACCCTAAATCGCGTTATTCTGCCAGTTATCCGTCGTGTTATGCCAACCGTTATCGCTAACGAACTAGTCGGCGTTCAGCCAATGACTGGCCCAGTTGGTCAAATTCACACACTACGTGTTCGTTATGCCCAGGCTCTAGGTCCTTATGGCGTTTCTGATCCTCAGAACGTTGCTGGCGTTTACGCTGGTGATGAAGCCCTAAGCCCATTCAAGATTGCTCAGGCTTACTCACGTGTTCCTAACGGAACAACAACTGCTCCTGGCACACCTCCTTACTACACTGCTGCTGATACAGCAACCCTAGAAGGTAACGGTGGTAAGCCAATCAGCGTCCAAATTCTACGTCAAGCCGTAGAAGCTAAGAGCCGTAAGCTCCAAGCTCGTTGGACATTCGAAGCAGCACAAGACGCACAAAGCCAACACGGTATTGACGTCGAAGCTGAAATCATGGCTGCTCTAGCACAAGAAATCACTGCTGAAATCGATCAGGAAATTCTCCTATCACTACGCAGTCTTGCTGCTACTGAGTTCACATACAACCAGGCTACCGTTTCCGGTACCGCTACATTCGTTGGTGACGAACACGCTGCTCTAGCTGTTCTAATCAACCGTGTTGCTAACCTAATCGCCCAGCGTACACGCCGTGGCGCAGGTAACTGGGCTGTTGTTTCTTCTGAGGCTCTAACTGTTCTACAAAGTGCTACAACTTCAGCATTTGCTCGTACAACAGAAGGTACTTTCGAAGCTCCAACAAACACCAAGTTCGTTGGTACTCTAAACAACGCTATGCGCGTTTTCGTTGACTCATATGCTCCTACCGGCACACCAGTGCTAGTTGGCTATAAGGGTTCCAGTGAGACCGACGCAGCAGCTTTCTACTGCCCATACATCCCATTGATGAGCAGTGGTGTTGTTCTAGATCCAACAACATTCGAACCAGTAGTTTCCTTCATGACGCGTTATGGATACGTGGAGCTAACTAATACTGCAAGTAGTTTCGGCAACGCTGCTGACTACTTGGGAGAAATTGCGATAACTAACGTCACGTTCCAATAAATTTGGAATTTATGTCATGCAAGAGCGCACTTCGGTGCGCTTTTTTATTGACGACACAAAAATAGTAGTGTATTATATAGAACTAACAAACATAAATACATTATGAACAAATACGAAAAATGGTACAGACAAATCATTGAAAATGCTAGAGTTAGCAGAGATTGTTACACGGAAAGTCATCATATCATTCCTAGATCACTTGGCGGGAGCGATGACAAAGATAATCTCGTAGACCTAACAGCAAGAGAACATTTCATTAGTCACTGGCTACTAACTAAGATATACAGAGAAGGTGAATCACATTGGAAAATGATGAATGCTCTTCGAATAATGAAAGCAGAGAACAAGAATCAACAACGATACGACACTCTAATTACCAGTCGCGTGTATGAAAAACTCAAAGTAGAATACTCTAAACTACAAAGTGAACGAACTAAAGGAGAAAATAATCCCATGTTTGGCAAAAAGCATACGTCGGAATTCATTGAACGTTTTCGAGATGCGGTTACCGGTGAAAAGAATGCGATGAAGAGACCAGAACAAAAAGAAAAAATGCGCCAACTAAAACTTGGTAAAAAACGAAAACCGTTTAGTGAAGAGTGGATCTCTAGTTTGTCAGAGGCACACTCAGGTGAAAGAAATGGAATGTTTGGTAAATCTCATTCAGATAACACAAAACAAAAACAAAGAGAAAAAGCATTAGGTAAAAAACAAAGCGAAGAAACGAAAAAAAAGAAAGCAGACGCCGTTCGAGGTTCAAAGCGTGAAAAGAAACTATGCTCTCACTGTAAACAATCAGTCGCTGTAAATGGCTACGCTAGATGGCATGGTGACAATTGTAAGCACCGAGCATAAATACATTATCACCAATCGGGATGGGGAGACAAACTGGAGGACTTAGGTCCTCCTTTTTGTTTATTGGTAAGATAAATACAATGATAAATGGATTAAAAATATGGCCCAACAGATTATCAATATAGGAGCATTACCCAACGATGGAACCGGCGACCCATTACGGGTTGCATATGGAAAAATCAATGATAACTTTGATGAATTATATGCGGGAGATGGATCACTGGTAACACGCATCATAGCTGGTTCTGGTATAACCGTTTCTCCCACAAACGGTCTGGGTGATGTCACCATAAACGCAATACAGCAATTAGAAATTGACGGCGAAGGTGCAAATGTTATTAATCCCCAACAGCTTATTGTAGATGGAGGCACAGCATAAAATGGCAAGAATTAAATTACGTAGAGACACGGCAGCAAATTGGACATCAGCAAATCCTGTTCTTGATTTAGGTGAACCTGGGTATGAAACCAACACACAAAAGTTAAAAATCGGTAATGGTGTAGCTGATTGGGTAAATTTAGCATATTTTACTGGAGGATTTAATGGTGGATTAATTACGCAGCCGTTAGAAATATCAGCAGATGCACTAGAGGGTGTAAGTGCCCTATACTTGAGTGGAGTTATAGACCCGTTGCCGGACAATGTTGGATTATTACAGGTAGGACAGGCATTGACATTCGATGACACCGACATTATTGGTACTTTCGTGCATGATGTTAATAGCTACGCACAGGTAGTAATGCAGAATAAGAGTTCTGGAAATACAGCATCGGCTGACTTTGTTGTTAACAACGACAGTCCGTTAGGTACTAGTATTTACGGAGACTTTGGCATTAACAGTAGCACGTTCGTTGGAACTGGTGGACCATTTGATATAGCAAACGGTACATATCTATACGCGGCAGGCGGACAACTTGCGATAGGCACAAAGCAAAATCATGAATTAAAAATCGCAACCAATGACATTACACGTATAACGGTCGACAACACTGGTCTAGTTGAGTTCGCATCTACTGCGCCGCTGCACATTTTTAGTACATTAGACAGTACTGCACATGATATTGGCGCCTTGATAGTCGAGGGCGGTGTTGGCATAGGTAAAAACTTAGTAGTTGATCAACGTATGTATGTGGGTCCAGATGCAGTTACTACGGCATTAACTAACCCCACTGTTGTTATTAAAGAAAGCGGGTCTACCTTTATTCAGGCAGCAATGCTAAACGTGAACTCAACTGGTTCTGCTGACTGGGTAGCTTATGGTGACACCAGTAGTGAATCTGACGGATTTTGTGATTTTGGATTCACTGGTTCTGGATTCAACGATCCAGCGTACACGATAACTTCCAAGGGAGATGGCTATCTATTTTCTTCTGGATATAATGATGGTACCAGTACTGGTAACCTAGTATTTGCCACATCTAGTACTGGCATTACTAATGATATTGTTTTTGCTACGGGCGGATTTTTGGCAGCCAATGAAAGAATGCGTTATGTCAACAGTCTTGGGCAGTTGTTTATTAAAACAGGTACTGCCTCAACTAATACGACCACTGGCGCGCTGCGAGTAACTGGTGGTGTTGGTGTATCTGGTAACTTATATGCTGGTGCTGTTTATGATAGCGGCAATAGAGTTCTAACCAGCGCTACTCCTATCAACTATGTGGGTGACTATAAACGTAGCGATCAGTCAGCGGATCATGGCACTTGGTTATTGATGGACCCAACAGTGAATAGATTAGTAAGTAGAACAACCTATCCCCAATTGTTTGCACTTCTTGGAACTACTTATGGAGCTGGTGACGGCACTACCTTTGGTATACCAAGTCAGGCAGACATAACAGGCTTCAACTTCATCTGTTTTGTCACTGCATGATAAATACTACTGGCATTTAATGGGTTAAGTGTTTTATGCGGTCCCAGCCGCGTAGGGTCTAGAACACCATAACAATATAAGGAGAAAAACCAAATGGGACGTCCAATTAAGAAGATTTATTTCGGTAATACCGGTACCCCGCCAATCGGTGGTGAAGGTATCGGCAGTTTCACCGTAGGTGGAACAAATAACAACTACACAACAATACCAACTATAACAAGCATAGGTGCGCCTGACTTGCCTGGTGGTGTACAGGCGGTAGGTTCAATTAGTACAATGGTAGGTAAAACTGCAACCGTTGCAACTTCTGGCACAGGCGCAGCTGGAGCAGATTATGTTGCTGGTGATGTACTAACAGTAGTTGGTGGAACAGGAACAGCAGCCACATTCACAGTTACAAATACTAACATTAGAACAGCAGCAGTTCAGGCAGCAGGCACAAATACATGGACTACTGGTGATACAGTAACATTTAGTACTGGCTGGTCCACCCCAGCAGTTTTGACAATTACTGATAACGGCGCAGGCGGTATTGCATCAGTGACAATTACCAACGCCGGGGTATATGCAGGCGCTGCGTTGACTGATCCAGTTGCACCAAACAGTACAACAAATATCAGTGGATTAGTAAATGGTGCTACTTTTAATTTAGGCATGGGTGTTAACGTAGTTGCCATCGGCGCAGCAGGCAGTTATACAGTATTGCCATCAAATCCTGTGGCAACAACAACTGGTGGTACTGGAACAGGTGCGACACTAACAGTAAATTATGGTATTGGAACTGCAACAGTTTCAACCGCTGGTAGTGGATATACGTCAGCCCCGTCTGTTACCCTGAGTGGTGGTAATGGTACGCTAACTGCGGTATTAACAAGTAGTAATCCTGATGCTATCGCGATCAGCGCGTTCGTGGAAGGTGGAAGTAGTGCAGTGGCTGGAGACATTGTTAAGCAGGAAGCCAGTCGTAGATATCTAGTTACCACGGCTCAAGGAACCAGTGATTGTAGTTTAGTTGCTGCTCCTCCGTTAGCTGGAGAAATGACCATGACCGCTACTGATAGTGCCGGTGGAACATATTATCCTATAAAGTTAACTCAGAGTAAAGCAACTATCATCAAAGGTGGCAGAACTGGCACTGAGTTTGACACACATAGTTTTATAATTAGTTCAATTACTCGCAGTAACCGCACTGTAACATTAGTTACTTCTGCGCCAACCGATTTCGGCGATGGAGCACAAGTTTATGTTTACGGCGTAACTGGAGCAGTTGATACTTTTAATGGAGTGTTTAACGTTCAGGTGATAGATTCAACCACTATAACTTACTCCCAGAATGGTGAAAACGAATCTGGAACTGTTGATGCAAACAGTAATGTAAGTACTGCTATTGATGTTGATTGGGTCATTGCACCTGAGACAGCAACACTAGGCGAAAGCGTTGTCATACTAACAGTTTAATTATTATTAATACTGATTAAAAAGCCTGCTAAGCAGGCTTTTTTTATTTTATCGCATTTCGAATTATTTCGATTTTTTGCTGAATAAAATCGTAGTTTAGGGTATTGAACAAACCACGGTGCAATGGTTTTGGAAACATATTCCCATCAATCCAACAGTATCCAAGATGTTCATGATTCAATATAGGGGTGAATTCAGAATCTATCAAGCAATAAAATGTGTGATAACTGAATTTTTTGTCGTCACTTGTAAATTTTTCTATAGGAAAAACTTTTACGTTTTGTGGCCAGTGTTGTATTTCTTCCATGCACTCACGTTTCAGTGCTTGCATTAATGTTTCTTTCGGTTCTACTTTTCCTCCGGGTAATCCCCATTCTTGTGAAAATTTGTTATTGCGTAATAGAAATAGATGCCTGCCTGTATCTTGTGCACAGAATATAACTCCAACTCCGTTAACAGTTTTTTTATATTGTGATGCTCCAGTTTCCCTGTCCATACCATCCTTCAAAAGATTTCATCCAGCCCTCTCCATACACGAATCTATATTGTAGATTAGAAGTAAGATTCGTAACATACTGTGTGTATTGCTCATTCTCACTATCAAATGAAACTGTCCAACTTGACCCGTTGTATTCGATTATGTCATTTTCATTTGCTCCACTCGTTAACCCTGGCCACGCTGATGTTTGCGTAGAGGGTAGCGAGTATCCTAATTGCTGTGGTATACTATTTAATATCAGATATCTTTGTCCTGCAATTGCTTCAGGTAATCCATTATCTGGATATTTTTGCAATGGATCTATCACACTATCGACCGGGTCAAGAGTATTAAGCGGCAACGTGTCTTCATCAACACTGTATACCAAGAATCTATCATCAAGTGGATTATATGTTATCGTGCCGACGATAGGAGTTTCCATATAGGGATTTTCAAGTGATATAAGACTTACACCTTCACGCACAACGCCGTATGCATTTAGAACTGCCTTCCAACCTATACTAGTAGATGGAGGTTGAGTCTGATCAAGATTACTGTTTGATGGATAGAATGCTTGATTTTCTGGTAGAATCTGTAATTCATTATTTACAAATAACAGCTTATAGCCATACGGCGTTATTTTTTGTCTGGTACCCAACAGCAAATCATCATCCTGCATGTCATCGCGATATTGTCCTTTAAATATACTTGCAATGATACGTTGAATAACACCCATTTTTTGTATTTTGGCGGCACTACTGATCCATATAGGCATATAGAATTTCCAACTCATAATGTCTATAGGATTTGCAGTTCCCTGTGGAACACTTCTACTACTAAAAGTTAACCCATCCTGATACACTACACTTAGACTTGTCCAATCTATAAAGTTATCAGTACTTTGTAATTCCATACTGGGATTAAACAGTGTTCCAAGTTGTTCAAGTAGTTCTAGTTTTTGATTATAGTTAGTTGTCCAGAAATCAACATTTATGCGTAGTGTATATGGAACAGGCATTAGTCTTTCAACGGTGAATGCATTGCCCTGAGTAGTTTCGAATTCCTGTGTATCCGTATTAAATGTGCGTTGACGAACATTCAACTTGTCAACAAAATATGGGTCTTGTGTTCTACGCTGATCATATTCTACCCCTGTGATCCAATAGGTTATTAACGGAGCACTTGGCAAATTACTAGCACTATTGTTTGCTAAAATGGTTGTAGCTTGTCTGCTACTATCACCATACATTATAGGAACACGTTTTATAATAGGGTTGTTGTTTGGATCATACCCTGCTGTTACTTCCCAGTTACTGAATATTCTTGAAAATTGAATTAGAAACCGTTTTATCTGGTTATCCATAAAATATTGTGCCATGAATTATGTCCTTGTATCAGTCTGGTTGTATTTTTAATATTTGACTCAGCCCTTGTCTAGAAGGGATTGTTGTTCCTTGCGCAGTGGTTACAACTCCATCATTATTAATAAAGGTGCTTATTAAACTCTTGTCGGTATCTGTCAAAGTAGGAGGTGTTCTTACGTTTCTTGAAATTTCGACCCATAATTTACCGTTGAATCTAAATAGTTTTTGCGGCAGATAATCAAGTCTGAGAAAGTAATCTCCTTTTCTTGGGTTAGCAGGAAACGCAATACCAGCAGACACCGGTTCTCCATTGGGAGCCTGATCGTCGCCAGTTAAGTACCCAGTCAACCATCCAAAACTACGTGGGGTTGATCTACGAATGAATAAGAATCTTGGATCGCAATCAGCCAAGTAGTCCATCTCTGGTGTAACGGTGCCTGTAAAATCATAGGCAACGTTTATTCCCGTGCCAGCTGCCATATATCCATTGGTAGGAGTACTTACTGTTATTGTTTTTGTTATTGGATTTATATTTGTTACAGTAGTTCCAGGTGAAAATATATAGGTAGGAGTGCCGTTTTCACTATAAATTGTTGTTTCTATCGGCAACCCAACAGTCAAGAAACTTGGTATTTCCTGTAGTATAACAGTTGTTGATCTTGCGGGAGTTGGTGCACCAACTGTTATAACAAAGTCTATGTATTGATCACTGGTAGCATATGTATTGTCAGCGGTCCCATAAGGACCAGTTGGTGTAGTTGCTCCCAAAAATGAAGTGGATACATATGAATTTCCCTGCATTGGACCGCTGCCGGTTTCAGATAAGCTAGGAGCAGTGTCAAATTTTGATAATATTGTAACTGTTCCTTTTTTAAGATCGGGTAGCATTGTTGATGCTGTGTTTTTTGGTATACGCAGAGCGATGCTTGGATTTTTATATAGTGGGTTTGAAACACTAACAATCGACAACGGTGGGCTTATAGAATCGTTGTTGAATACTACATCGACTGGCAGGGCAGAAACATCATTGTCGTATGTCGGGACAACATATAATTGACTACGATCATATCCTGATTTTGGTACCAGCCTGGCAGCCTCTTCTATATTCGCGTTGTTGATTTCTATATTCTTATTGTATCGTCCTATGATATCACGTAGATTTTGTTCTGTGCTTAGTTGCCAATAAGTTGGATTTGGCGGAGAAACTCCAGCTGGCACTGACTGTATAGGAGTATAAATTTTGTCACCGTATGTCACAGTATATCCTGGTTCGTAAGTTTTTGTTGAATCCCAGTCACCTATATAGTTATCTTTGTTTATAGGTTGATTCAAAATATCTGCGAATTCTTGGCTGTCTACTAATGGTTCACACTTTATGCGCCACAGGTGTGGATACCAGGTAGATGAAAACCCTTCGCTTGCGAAATTGGCATCAGTTATCTGATAATATCGTCTTAGTCCGATCGGTATAGTTTCATTTAGTGGATGATAATCAGTAAGATGTGGTAATTCAAAAACATCACCAACCATCAATTTACGTCCTACTACATCTATCATGTCGTTATAGTGAACCGTTACGAAAATCACATCATTAGACAAAAATAAACCAAATTGACTCAAATCAAAGTCCAGATTCTGAACACTGTAATGTCCGCGCAATCTGTATATATTTGGATCATACTTACGATCTCGGTTTTCAAGAAACACCAGATCCTGAATGTTAAGAGGGTCTGTTGCATCGTAGTGTGGTAGTGTCAGGTCTTGGCTATTTGACGGATTGTTAGAACCTAGATACTTGTGTATATACAGATCAGTTGCCCCGACCGTAAACATTTCACTTATGGTTCTATCAAAAAATCTGTAATCCGCTGATTTCTCGGACTTCCATAAACTTAAACGAGGCATGATCCATCCTTTACTATTTCCAACTCTCTAGAATGTTTTGAATTTTCCTTAACATTAGATAAATCGTTAGTTTCGCCGGTTGCGTCAATGTGGCAAGTGTCAACCAGTATTCTATGATCATAGGACGAGATTGGATCAAAGTAATCTTTGTAAATTTTTCTATAATTTACCTTGGTTCTCTGTTTTTTTATTGTATGGTATGGCATTTATTCTTGCACCTTTAAGATTATTTATCTGGGCTGATTAGAAAAAATTGACATTAAATACAGACCATGATATACTACAAAAACGTTGTAAAAACACTAGGAACACTCTATGGCAACAAAAATCACCAAACCCAGCAAAAAGCCAGTTCAGACCGATAGCATGATTATGCCTGACTTGGTGTGCAGGGATCCAGATACCAAATATACCGGCGGCGAACCACTGTTCTCTAGCCAACCTGACCAAGATCGCAGGGCGGGCGCGATGGCAGCGGCTTTTAACTGGTATAGTCGTTACTTTGATCGTAAGATGGCCAAAGAACAGTTGGCACTTTACCTGGAAAATCTGCCAGCTGATGGAAAAACAGATACATCAACACTTTCTAAGCAAATTCGAAAAGTTGATGATAAGGAAATCATGGCAACATATGGTTGGTTGGCACGATTGTCTATGCGTGGACTCAAACTCGATGAAGTTGAGAGTCAACGGCTCTCTAATGAGATTGCTAGACTGGTGAACACGCTACATAAGCCGGTAGTAGTGGAGACTCCAAAAGCAGAAGAAGTAAAACCTGCACGTCCAAACATCCAAGAAATCATGCGCGAGAAGGCAAGAGACGCAGCAGGAACCCTTGAGGGGGAGTTGGACGAGTTTATTCTTGCAGGCGCCAAAGCATCTGGTATGTCAGTTAACGCGGTTGGAGTGCTCAGCGGACACAATATTATGCCTCAGCACATCAGTATACTTTCTGAGGTTTGGCAAAAAAAGTTGAATGAATTCAACGAAGTTCTGGCAGGCACAGACGCCCAGCTGAATCAGGCATATGGACACTACTCCAAACATCAGATCAAGGCAGTTATTAAGTTCATTGAAGCTGTTCTGGCCGGATTCGATAGCTACGTTAATGTCAAGAAGGCGTCAAAGTCGCCTCGAAAGCGTAAGCCAGTCAGTGCAGAAAAACAAGCCAGCAAGGTTAAGTTCCTCAAGCAGTTTGAAGAACTCAAGCTGGTCAGTGTGCATCCCGCTAAGATCGTTGGCGCTAGTGAAGTGTGGGCTTACGACACCGTAAAGCGTAAGCTACACTATTACTTGGCCGATAGTCACGTGGGCACCCTAGGAGTCAAGGGCTCAACTATTCTTGGTTTTGACACCAGTAAGAGTGGAGTTAAGACTGTACGTAAGCCCGCTGAAGTTCTTAAGAAGATTCTGACAGCAGGAAAGCCAGCAACACGTAAGTTGTTTGGCGAAATTAATGCAGTGCATGCCCAGCCTAATGGGCGTACCAATGAAAATCTAATTATTTTGAAGGTATATTAATATGACGGACGTATTTAAAGATCAGGCACGATTCATGCGGGCATGTGATCAAACAGTGGGTGAAGTCAACTATCAGCAAAAGATGCTGTATACTCGGTTGATTGAAGAAGAATTCAAGGAATTGAAGGAAGCTAATAATCAAGTAGAAGAACTGGACGCACTAATTGACATTCTGGTGGTCACAGTGGGTGCCATTCATAGCATGGGCGCTGATGGCGAGGGTGCGTGGAACGAAGTCATGCGTACAAACTTTGCCAAGATTGATTCAGCCACCGGAAAGGTCAGAAAGCGCGAGGACGGAAAAGTTTTGAAGCCAGGGGGATGGCAGCCACCGAATTTGAAACCGTATGTATCTTGATAACGATGAGTTAAATTTCCAAGCTAAAGAACGTGGACAATTAGTAGAAGAATGGCTAACTCCAAGTTCAGAGGAACAACTATTACTAGTTTTATCTGGAAAATGCCCACACAATCGCGGCTGGTACTTGCACGGCTATGGTCATAATAGTTCAGCATACAAATGTGTTTTATGTGGTAAGATAGATTGGTACTAGAATAAATACCCTATTATAATAGGGTATTTTTTATGGCCGATTCCCACAGTTATCACCGTGCCACCTAGTAAAATTAGAGATATCACAGCATACTCTGCATTTTAGACAGGATGCCTTTACTCTAGTTTTTGCTTTAATGGATTGTTTTTCTTTAGTCTGCTTAGTTTGATTTTTGCCATGCATTGGGTTATTTTCTCCGGCGTTATTGCCGTTCCATTGTTTAACTTTCCATCGTTTGCCATATGTAGGATTGCCAGTCCCTGAATAAAGTTCACTACGCTTTCTTTTCCATTCATCTGATCTTTTTTTATTGTAATTATGGTGACTTTCTCCACTTATGCCAGTGATCATTTTTCTAACATATTCATAGTCTTTTGATGTATAAATACATCGTTTATGGGAGTTTGAAACGCACATCATTTTACTTAGTGCGTATATCATTTTGTTTCTATAAATTCCATGCGTGAATCGAATTAATAATTTATGGCATATAAAATGTTCACGCGCAGTTAAAAATACTAAATTGTCATGTGAATTTGTGCCAGACAATGATGTTGGAATAATATGATGTCGTTCTACGTAATCAAGTACTTTTTTGGCTTCTTTTCTTGTTTTTAAATTTCTATTTTTAGCATTCTTGATAATTGAAAAATAGATTGAAAAATATTTATTTTTTATAAATATCATTGCTGATTGCTCCTTATAAGCGTTAGAGTAGTTGGGGTTTCCTAGACTCGCGAACTACACTAATATTTATCAGATAAATATAAAATAATAGAGGATATAAGATGGCAGACTTATCAGAATTGAAGCAGCGGCTGTTTAATAACGTTGAATTGAGATTGGGCAAAAATATAATAGATTTGGAATTAGATCCAGAGCATCTAGAAGCAAGTTATCAGTATGCAATTGCTACATATAGACAGCGTGCCCAGAATGCATACGAAGAGTCATACTCGTTGTTGACTATTGAAACTGATAGAAATAGTTACATACTGCCACAAGAAATAACCAATGTACGTCAAGTGTTTCGACGTACAGTTGGATTAGAAACAGGACCAAGCGCATCTAGTTTCGATCCATTCAGCAGCGCAATTCTAAATACCTACTTGCTGAATTACAATTATGCAGGCGGGCTAGCAACATATGACTTCTATGCCGGCTACATAGAATTAGCTGCACGTATGTTCGGTGGTTATGTTATTTTCACATTTAATCCGGCCACAAAGGAAATAAAGTTTGTTCGGGATTTCAAAGGAACAGGAGAGCAAATTTTGCTATGGACCGACAACATGAAACCAGAAATAACTCTCCTACAAAATCCAAATATTGCAAACTGGATAGCCAGTTGGACGCTGGCTCAATGTAAAATGATCATGGGCGAAGCACGTGAAAAGTATGGAACTATTGCTGGACCAGGTGGTGGATCGACATTAAATGGAACTGCGATGAAATCAGAAGCTAAAGAAATGTTCGTTGAGCTACTGGACGAACTTAAACGTTATGTTGATGCTAGCCAGCCAATAACTTTTGTGATAGGTTAATAGCCAAATCACTTGAAAAAGTGTGTTAGTCCGTATAACATTGTTATATGGCTGACTTGATGATTGATATAGAAGCACTGGGAAAAAGACCAGATAGTGTCATACTTACTATTGGTGCTCAGATGTTTGACCCCAGTATCCACACGGTGGGGTGGTTAACTGAAACGCAATACGACAATATCAGTGATAGGCACTATCTGCCATATATGAATATTCGTGTCGATGTGGACACACAAATATCATTGCATAACAGAAAAACAGACCAAGACACCATTAACTGGTGGAGCAAGCAGACTGCCGTGGCACAAGAAGATGCATTTGGTCTAGAAAATAGAGTGTCACTCGAAGATGCGCTCGATCAATTGATTGTTCTTGCCCAGGGATGTAAAAGAATCTGGTCAAAAGGACCAACATACGATATCATGATGATCGAGGACGCAATGCATCAAACAAAAAAACATATTCCTTGGAATTTTTGGAATGTACGCGATGCGAGGACAGTATACGGTTTGTGTCCAGGATTAGATACAAGACTAAACGGACACATAGCATTGGATGATTGTAGGAATCAAATAGTCCTGTTACAGGAAACATTTAGAATATTGAAAGTAGAAACATTGAAATGATTATTTCCATCAGTGGATTAATAGGCAGCGGCAAAGATACAATAGCAGATTATTTGGTAAATAAGCATGGTTTTAGGCGAGAAAGCTGGGCTGATACATTAAAGGACGCTGTATCATGTGTGTTTGGATGGGATAGAGTTTTACTTGAGGGTAAAACGTCTGAAAGTAGAAAATGGCGTGAATTGCCAGATGTCTGGTGGAGTGAACGCCTGGGAATTAATGTAACTCCACGAACTGTGTTGCAGGAGTGGGGCACAGACGTATGCCGTAATAATTATCATGATGCTATATGGATAGCAAGTCTCGAAAACAAAATACGCAAGACAAATGATGACATAGTTATTTCAGATAGCAGATTTCAGAATGAGTTGGACAGTGTTAAACGCTTAGGCGGAATTACCATTAGGGTGACCCGCGGGGAATCTCCAGTATGGATGAATGAATACTTGGCACATGGAAAAACACCAGAGTGGACTAAAAAATATCCAAATGTGCATGCTAGTGAATATAGCAGTGTTGGCTGTAAATACGATCATCTTGTTGAAAACAATGGCTCTATAGATCAGTTGTATAACAAGATTAATGATCTACTTCAATTTCGCCAATTTTCCAACTGAAATGTTTTCTCTTTACTACCTCAACGCAGCACAAACATATACTTCTTAGATTCACAAGATCACAATTATTCAAGTTGCCGTCCATGTGAAATACCACAATTTGACTGCTGAATGCACTACGAAAGCCACATAAATCACATGTGGCTTTTTTCTTGTATCCTTTGTTTTTCCATTTTGGTTCAGGTATATTTAATTTCCTATCTCTACGGATACAAGTACTGCATCTACTTCTGAAGTATCTTTTGCTGTTTCTATAATACGCAGGTGCTCTGGCATTTTTGTTGCATACAGTGCAAATAGGTCTCATGGTCATCTGCTATTTATTATCGTGAATTTAAAAACCACTGGATCTTTGGTATGATAGTTGCCTGGTAACTCTACTAGTAGAGGCTTAAACCGCATTTTTAATTTTTTTTGCTAAATAATTGTAGTGATAAAAGAATGTTTCTGATCACGATATTTATAAAAGATAAAGGAAATAAAAATGGCACTAGTAAGTCCTGGCGTGCAAGTATCGATAGTTGATCAAAGTCAATATCTACCAGCCTCCCCATCATCAGTACCGCTGATTGTTTTGGCAACAGCACAAAATAAAGCAAACGCGGCAGGTACCGGCATAGCTGTTGCTACCACAGCAGCAAATGCAAACAAGATGTATAGAGTGACCAGTCAGCGCGACTTGGTGACACTATACGGTAATCCGTTCTTCTATAAGACAACCAATGGAACATCACTACAAGGTTATGAATTAAACGAGTATGGATTACTTGCTGCTTATAGTGTACTCGGTACTACAAATCTGTGTTATGTGTTACGTGCCGACATTGATCTTGCTAGTTTGGTAGGCAGAACTGGACGTCCTAGCGGCGCCCCAGGCGATGGAACTTACTGGATGAATACAAGCACAAGTTCATTTGGAATTTTTGAATTCAATGTAAGCACTGGTAATTTTACGACCAAAACACCTATTATAGTAAACGATTCTGCTGATTTAACAGGCAGTGGAGAACCACTTGCATACATAGGCAATATTGGTGACTATGCTGTCACATTTGTTACGGATTCAAATAATTTCACAGTCGCTGAACAGCCAGATACGTATTCTACATACTGGTTCAAAAATCAATCTAATAACTGGGTAAGTGTTGGAAGCACAGCGTGGAGAAACAGCTGGCCAACAATACAGGGCGGCAATGCCCCAGTATCACTGACAGCAGGCGACTCTTTTCAAATTAATGGAGTAACAATCACTGTCCCATCTACGCCAAATAACACAGTTAACGGCGTGCGTAATGCGATCAACAGTGCAGCAATTCCAAATATTACTGCTGCCAACGTTGACGGGAAACTAGTAATTTATTGTGATTCAGTTACAACTGAATTAGGAACTATAGTTGGCGGCACAGGCTACGTAAACGGAACATATAACGGCGTTACGCTAACATTAAGCAGTGGCGTTGCGCCTTCTGTGTATCCAACAGCTAACGTAGTAGTTTCTGGTAATGCGGTAACATCAGTTACACTGGTTACTCCAGGTGTAGGAGTTGTGCCAGGCACAGTGTTTACTGTTGCTGCGTCTAGTGTCGGCGGAGCAGGCAGTGGATTTACTGTTCCTGTTATTCAGACTTCAGTTGTGATCGACAACTCAGTTGGACCAGTACTATCTGCGTCAGGTCTAGACATAGTAGAAGATACGTACTGGGCACCAGACGTATTTTACGGAAATAACGCTCAGCAACCACTGTGGAGATCAACAGATGCAGACCCACATCCAACTGGTTCAGTATGGATCAAGACAAACTCTCCAAATCTAGGTACTAGTTTACGTCTGAGTCAATACAGTTCTGCTACTGCAACATACACAAGTGTTTCTTGTCCTATGGGATTGAATGATTGGGCAGTCACTAATTCACTAGATAGTGCAGGTGGACTAAACATACCAATAGGAACATTGTATGCACAGTATAGTTTTGGCGGAGAATCAGTTGAAGCACCTCTGCAACTTTTCCGTAGATCAGATACTGGTCCTACAGTTGTCATTGGAGAAAACACCACCCCTAGTTTTGCTGCAACGACATTTGATGTATACGTAAGCACTCCTGGTTCATCTCTATTAGATGGTCCTTACCTAGTAACACTCAGCGCCGCTGATGACGCAACTGATTTCGTCACTGCATGGTCAGCGGCAGCAATTCCAAACACAGCCGCGGAAGTAGCAGCAAGTGGAGCAATTGTGCTTACTCATACTGCTGGTGGAGTAATCATTCTAGATGACAACGGTGCTGTGAATAGTGCAGTAACTGAAGCTGGATTTGTGATAGCGCCAACAATAGGTGACTGCACTCCTGGTTGCAAATGGGGTCCAGCTATCACAACACCCGGAACATACACGGTTCAACTGAGTAATTGGATTCCTCTGAGTTATGTGCCAAATTCAATAAGTCCAACTGTTTATCCAGAAACTGGTACCAACTGGTACTACAGTGTTGCCACACAAGTTGATATCATGACAAATCAAGGCGGTGTGTGGAAAGGATATCGAAATGTTCCTTATGGCACCAACGGCTTGCCAATGGCATCTGGACCAGCGGATACTGATCCAGCTGGACCAATATTCAGCGCAAGCGCGCCGGATGCAGCAACTGGACAGAGTGATGGTACGCCACTTGAGTACGGCGACCTATGGATTAATACGTCACCAGCTGGACTAGAAAATTATCCAGTTATTTCTCGTTGGCAAGATGTCAACGGAACTGATCAGTGGGTATTAATCGACAATACAGATCAAACAACTGAAACTGGTATACTGTTTGCAGATGCACGCTGGGGCTCTAGTGGTTCTATAGATCCAGCGTATGATGGCATACCGTCAATTGGATCTTTATTGACCAGTAATTATCTGGATCTGGATGCACCTGATGCTGCACTGTATCCACAGGGAACATTACTGTTTAATACTCGTCGCAGCGGGTATAACGTAAAACAGTTTGTATTGAATTACTTTAATGCAACTTCTTTCCCTGATGAGGTATTACCCGCAGAAACAAGTGCATGGGTTACTGTTAGCGGTAACAACGCAAACGGATCACCATACATGGGAAGACAAGCTCAGCGTTCTATGGTAGTAAATGCATTGAGAGTAGCACTGGATACAAATACCCAAGTGCGTGAAGAAGATACCTTCTTTAACCTGCTTTCATGTCCTAATTACCCAGAATTGCAACCAAACATGATTCTGTTGAACAACGATAGAAATGAAACTTCTTATATCGTTGGAGATACTCCAATGAGATTGGCAGATAATGCAACAGCAATAACTGATTGGGCAATTAATGCTAACAATGCAACAAGCACTGGCGAACAAGGACTAGTAACAAGAAATACATACATGGGTCTATACTATCCAAGTGGTATCACTACTGATCTAACAGGCAGTGAAGTTGTAGTGCCATCAAGTCATATGATACTACGTACTATGATATACAATGACACTGTTGCTTATCCATGGTTTGCTCCTGCTGGACAGCGTAGAGGAACAGTAGACAACGTTACAAACATTGGCTATTTGGATGCAAACACCGGTGAATTCGTTGTTACTAAGAATCGTCAGGAGTTAAGAGACGTTGAGTACAATCAATTTATTAACCCTGTGGCTTATTTCACTAACGTTGGAATATTGAACTATGGAAACAAGAATAGTTTTGATTCCCAGAGCGCCCTTGATAGAACCAACGTTGCTAGACTGATTTGCTATCTACGTTGGAATCTACAGCGTGCACTGCGTCCGTTTATTTTTGAACCAAATGATAATATCACACGCGCACAGGCAAGAAGCGTTGTTCAGACCTTGTTAGCCGATATTCAGACAAAACGCGGCGTGTATGACTATCTGGTTGTGTGTGATGAGACAAACAATACTCCAGCACGTATAGACAGAAATGAACTGTGGGTTGACGTGGCTATAGAACCAGTTAAGGCTGCTGAATTCATTTATGTTCCAGTCAGAATTCTAAACACTGGCGAGATAGCTGGGTTAGCACAGAACGGATAAAAATTACATCCAAACAAAAAAGGGAACATCATGTTCCCTTTTTCCATATCCATTTAATAGATCCGCAATCCCATATCCTTAAATAGCCTTGCATCGACCTTAGTTCTTTTTCAGACAAGTCATCTGGATCGTTTTTTGTCTTTCGCAAGGCATATCTATGTATTCTTTCAAGTGAATTGGGCAAAAAATACCAGTAATTCGGACTGGTATTACCAGCAAACTCAAAATTTAATAATTTGTATAGATCACCCTCGCTCCATCTATTATCACTATATGATATAACGGACTCTGGATCATGATTTTTTAAAAAATGTTTGAATAGTCTACTTGCTCCGCCAACTACGGTGTAGTCTAGTTTGTTACAAAATCTGTTAATTTCCCATATGTCTTTGTTTTTTCTAGAAATATTTGATTTTGTCAGAGTCATAACCGAGACTAGTTCGTCATTGAAGAAAAGACCATACCTAACGTTACTTCTTCCAACACTTTGTATGTGATTTTCTTTACAAAAATTTGATGCAACCTTTGAAGAGATTTCTCTAATTAAGCATTTTCTTGCAAATACTTTTTTATCAATTACTCCTAAAATATGCTTTAATCTACTTTTGACTATATCTTTTTTATGGACCCATTCGTCTTCTAGGATGCCTATGTATCTGATGTTATTATTTCTTGCTTCAAGCATTTTAATATGGTCAGAATGTTTTGATTTGCCGTTGGAAGTCAGTACATCTTCGCAATGCCAATATAATCCATTGAATTCAATTGCTATTTTCTTAGATGGCAGAAAAATATCTATTTCTTTGTTTTTCAAAATTTGCCTGGATGACGCCACGCAGTCATTGTCAAGTGATTTAACAAAATCATACAATTCAACTTCAGCTTTGCTACGATAAGAGGGTTCACGCGGATAACAAACATCACACCATGTGCTTTTGTATTTTGATTCAGTAAAGCATTGCTTGGTCAAGGTGAATACATTGTTGCATTTTTTACAAACTAGATTCAACGCATCGTCATTTTGATCAATTAGTGCCAAGTTTGACTCGTTTATTTTTTCTAATCTTTTTTGAGTAGCAATATCACTTCTTATTGCATTTGATACTTTGCTTTTTTCTGAAATTTTTTCTTTTGTGGCATCACTGTGTTTTTTGCCACGCATAGTTTTTCCAAAATCATAATTATTTTTGCGTTTTGTGGCAACAGATTTTTTGGCTCTAAGTTCCCCCTCGGTTGGGTTATCAGTGAAAAATGCTTTTTGTTTGGCTGATAAAACATCTCGTAATTCTTCTGTCATTGGCCTAGATGTTCTATGCAAATCACCATTTTTGTATTTTTCTTCTCGTTGCTCAATGCCGCGTTTGTGATTTTCATTTTGGCCTATTTTTTTGTCTTTATTCCATGGAATTCTTCCGGCTGTTTTGTCTGACATCAGACTTTTTTGCTCCGTGCTCCATTTTTTGCCAAAATTGCTATTATTTGCGCCGCTTTGTTTTGCGCTTAGTTCCACACGATATTCTGCTGACGTTAGTGAGCTTGCACCATACCGTGTTTTATATTCATTAGTGGTCAAACCGTGTGACTTTAAATGGGTATTGGTTATTTGTTTTGCCATTACCTTTTTGCAAATTTTACATTCTATTGACATATTGTTGGGTTGATGTTGATATTGTACTTCGTAAATGTATTTATGCAAATCAGTTAAGTCCATTTATAAATACAATATAAAAGGAGAATTAAACATGGCTTTTAGTTCAATAGCAAGAATGACAGTTCCGACTGCTAGTGACGGTACCGCAGGCACACAAGGCTTGCTGATGCCAAAACTACAGTATAGATTTAGAATTCTATTTGAAAACATAGGCGTAAGTACACAAACAACAGAGCTAACAAAACAGGTAGTAGATTTCAAGCGCCCATCTGTTAGTTTTGGTGACATTGTATTGCCGATTTACAACAGTCAGGTAAAGTTGGCTGGTAAACCAACATGGGGTGATTGTACCTGTAACATCCGTGATGATGCTAGTGGTGAAGTAGCCAAGTTGATTGGTGAACAATTACAGAAACAGTTTGATTTTAGTGAACAAGCAAGTGCAGCCGCTGGTTCGGACTACAAGTTCAAAACAGTATGCCAAATTCTAGATGGTGCTCGTGGAGTTAGTACTCCAAACATTTTAGAAACCTGGGAATTATATGGTTGCTACCTGTCTAACGTTGACTACGGAAACGTTAATTACGGCACCAATGACCCTATAATGATAGCATTAACAATCAAGTTTGATAATGCTGTTCAGACCCCAACTGATGGTGAAGGCCCAGCATATGGTGTCGGCGCTGCTGTGGGACGTACTCTAGGAACAAACGTAAGCGGTATTGGTCAAAATATAACACCACAAGGCGCATAATATTCTATGGCTGGATTCTTTCAGCAGTTTTTACAGGGAGCCGTAGAAGGATTTCTCGGCTCCCCTAATCTTAAAGACTACAAACACGCAAGTAAAACATTCGTTACGAATGGATATCAAAACACGCCCAAGTACAAGTGGCTGTTTCATGTATATTTTGAAACCAATGTGGAATACGGACAAATTTATCCTAATTGTCCAGCAATGCCAAATTTTGGTTTGCTTGTTAAAACAGTTGAACTTCCAAAGTACTCCATTCAAGTAGACGAGCTTAATCAGTATAATAGAAAGCGTTATATACAGAAAAAGATCAACTACAATCCAATAAGAATAACTTTTCACGACGATAATGGAAATCAAGTTAGAAAGTTATGGTATGACTATTACAGCTATTACTATGGAGATCCAACACAGCCAACTGGTGTTTCTCCAAAGGATTCAGGCGCTGCCAGTGCCGCCCTAAATCCTAGAAATTTGTACAATGGCGACATATCAGGCCAGACTGCATGGGGTTATCAGGGTGATATAAGTGAAGCAAATGCGTCACCTACTGGTAATCAAGATTCGGCTCATAAAGTGCCGTTCCTCAGAAGTGTAAAAATTTACGGATTCAATCAACACAATTTTGCAATGTATCAATTGATAAACCCTATAATTGATACATTCAATCATGACACGTACAGTTATGCCGAAACAGCTGGTACTATGGAAAATAGCATGACGCTGAAGTATGAAACGGTAAAGTATTATCAGGGTGCGATCAACGGCAGAGATCCAAATGCTATAGTAGAAAAATTTGCTGAGGCAGAAACATATGATACTGAACTAAGTCCTATTGCAAGACCAGGATCAAATGCAAGCATCATGGGCCAAGGTGGCCTAGTAGATTCTACGGTTGGAGTACTCAATGATATCAATAGTGGTAATATTTTAGGAGCATTACAAACCGCGGGCAGACTAAGTAGAACATTCAAAAACTCACAACAAATATTACAAACAGCGAAAGCAGAGTTAGTAGCTGGAGCCATTAATGCAGTGTCTAATCCATCCACTACTCGAAGTAATTTCAATTTCCCTGCTATAGGAGCAAATACTGGATCAGGTGCCCAGCAGTCGAATGCGAACAATTATACAAGCACTAATGCTAAACCGGTAAATACACCAGGCAATACACCTATTCAAGGTGGACCATAATAAGGAATTTAACATGCCAATGGATTATACCGTAAAAATATTTGATCAATTCTACAACCTGGACCTAGTAGTAGATGCTAATGAATATGAATTAGTTCTTTCTTTTTTTAATCAGTACACGGCAAGCAGTGTTGCCGCAAAAAGTTTTACTGATAGTCTATTTAAGATTTCAAACCTAACACAGATTCAGCCGCTTGAATTATTAAAAGATTTTCAGAATGATCAAAATCAAATGGCAATAACACTCAAGATGGCGTACTATCTTAATAGTGTTAGTAATAAAACAGTGTTATATGGTATTAATAATTTGGTAGCTCCAAATAACGCAGTTGCTAGAAATATTATTCCTGACGGCAGGGGAAGTGCTCCAGCTCCTACGCC
>JACCDX010384832.1_pt1 | contig 30445 bp, 20 predicted proteins | sample 7449681 | NCBI WGS metagenome assembly JACCDX01 (sample SAMN15323450, study PRJNA562643) | freshwater metagenome | isolation source: river surface water | place: USA:Blue River Watershed | collected 2017-08-18
GCGCAACGTCGCATTGAAATAGCTGTAGTACAAAAAGTTTTTGCAGTACACAAACCACGATTTGGGGATGAGATGGAAGCGATAGTAAAGACTTTTCAGAACGAACATCAGCGAAACCAGAAACCATGGCAACTGATTGCTTTGGCGCAAATTCTCTAAAACGCGCTCCCGGTCTTTCTCGTGGTAAATGAAGAGATCGAACGGTGGATGTGCTTCGTGCTTTAGTTTGCGGCCATGGATGACGCTTTGGTCCCGCATGGAAAAGGTTTGGTGAAATTCTTTGATTTGGGTGCGCGGTAGTTGCAGGAACGCCAAGGCGCGTGCGACGGTGCTGTCCATGCTGGAGGTGAAAATGGCGGCATCGACGTCGCTCGCTTGCGGGAAGTAATCCCAGCGATTGACACTGCCGTACAAATGCAGAGGGTCGCCGACGTAATCTTGCAACCTCTGGAAAAACAGAGAATCCTCTTCTGGCAAACGATCCATCGTGTGCTCCGAAAGAATTGTGTGTGTGTGTGTGTGTGTGGGCGTGTGTACGTCCGTCCGTCTGTGTTGGTACGTCAACGTGAGAAAAAAACGGGGGTGCGACGTGAAAGTGGCGGTGGGGGTGGGGGAGGTGTTGGTGTCTTTTAATGATTGTCGAGATTGTTTCCTCCGGTGGTGGAGTCGGCGTCGTTGGTGATGTTGTGCAGGAGGACGTCGGTATTGTCGTTCACGATTTCTCCTGTCATGATGGCGCTCTCGTACATTTGGCGCACGATGTCGTTGGGTGCCGTGCTGCCCACTTTCAAGAGTTGGTGATCTTTCAGGTACTGTTTCATTTCTGGAATGGAGCGCTTGCGCAGCATTTTTTGCGCATCGACAATTTTCTTGCGCGTCGCGCGATCTTTTACCAGCACCGACACAATTCGCTTGCCTTTGTGTTTCCCGAGTGTGTACGTCTTCTTGACTTTGCGTGTCACGATTTGTTTCACCGGCACCATCTGGACCGCCGCGCCCATTGGGTGATTCGCAGATCCAGTGGACGCAGAAGACAAAGAAGACGCAGAAGACAAAGAAGACGAAGAAGACACTGATCCGCCACTGCCCCCAACCATCGTTGATTCCGCGGCGGGGAGTACCAAGGTTGGAATGATCACGGTCGAGGAGCCGGGAGTGTCGGTTGAGACAGGTACCGTGACGGGATGACGCAGGGTTTTGTTCCAAGTGCGGTACGTGGGTTTGGTGCCGCCTTTCAGAACGCCGTAGGGAACGTCGGCGACGGGAGTGATGCTTGAGGTCGAGGCTGGGGAGGGGAAGGGTGTCGTGGCAATGTGGATGGCGGCGGCGGCGGGGTTAGCGGGGGCTGTTGCAAATTGGATTGCGGAGGCCGATGCGGAAGGTTGTTGTTGTTGTTCCACGAGTTGTTCCACCGGTTGCCGCGCGCGCATGGTTTTGTTTCCGTACGTCGTGGACGTCGACTGTTTTTGCCGCGCGGAGGACAAACTCTCCAAATATTGGACGGATTCTTGAAATTCGTCTTCCGTTTCAGCCGCGGTTGCCGACGCCGACGCAGGTGGACAACTCAAATCACTCGGAAATGCGGCAGCAGCGGAAGTTGATGATGAGGATGCGGCGGATGATGAGGATGCGGTTGACGAATCCGCTGCATGTTTTTCGCGGTGTTCACGGATGCGTTTTAGCAGTTTGTTTTTCAGCACGGACGGCGTGATGAGCGGCTTCACCTTTGGTATTTTGACGGATGGATTCTTTCTCGTCTTGGATTTGCCGAGTCGAAACAGATCTGCATTGATGGAGATCGTCTTGTTGGTCGAGGACATGAATGAGGTAATGCGTGCGCAATGGATGCCAGGCCCAGCAAGGAAACAAAACACGAACGAGGACGACGGAGACTACACTCGCGGAAGAAAAAGGATTGTCGCGATTGAACTTGTCATTCGCGAAAAAAAAACGCTGAGAACGGCCTGGTTGTGGGTGAAAGCAGGTGGCGGCGGAAGCTTTGTTGGTTCATATTTTTAATCCAATCCGAAAACGGCGCATTCCATTGACGTGAATTTTGGTTTGGCGAACAAATGCGCGCAGTTCCTTCTTCGTTTTTGCGCAACGACGACGTTGACGCCGAATCGATGGAAGTATCGTCGGACGACGAAGAAGAAGTGAAAGAAGCAGGAGAAGCAGCGATGGAAGCAGCAATGGATGAAGAAGAAGAGGTGGAAGAAGAGGTGGAAGAAGAGAGTGAAGAGTTTTTGCGGGAAGCGCCATGGACGGTGATTGAATCGTATTTTCGTGGACAGCATTTGGAGCGCTTCGTGCGCCATCAGTTGGAATCGTACAACAATTTCGTCAACTTCCAAATCATTCGCACGATCGAGATGTTCAATCCGGTGCGCATCGTGCACAACAAGTATTACAACGTGGCTTGTCGCAAGTACGCCCTGGAAGTATTCGTGACCTTTAGTGATTTTCAGATTTACCGTCCACAAATCCACGAGAACAACGGTGCCGTAAAGTTAATGTTTCCCCAGGAAGCGCGGTTGCGCAATTTCACCTACGCAGCCGCGACGATGATCAACGTCAATGTCAAGTACGTGGTGCGCAGCGGCGACGATCTGGAACAAACGCAGACGTACCACAAAACCTTCCCCAACGTGCACATCGGCAAGTTGCCCATCATGTTGCGCTCCAGCATTTGTGTGCTGAACCAATACAAGCACTTTGAGCATTCGCAGACGGGCGAGTGCAAGCACGATCCCGGGGGGTACTTCATCATCAATGGCTCGGAGAAGATCATTTTGGCGCAGGAGCGGCCGGGGGAGAATCGTGTGAATTGTTTCAACGTGTCGAAGAACGACACCAAGTACTCGTGGCGCGCCGAAATCAAGTCGGTGCCGGACTACAAGTGCATCTCTCCGAAGCAAATCAACATGATGCTCAGCAGCAAGAACAATGGGTTCGGGTTTCCGATTTTGTTCGAATTGCCGCGCATCAAGCATCCCATTCCGCTGTTTATCATGTTTCGCGCGCTGGGGGTCATGTCTGACAAGGAGATTTGTCGCATGATTTTGTTGGACGTGGAGCACGAAAAAGAACAACCGTTGTTGGCGGCCTTGGAGGCGAGCATTGTGGAGGCCAGTCGGTGTTTGACGCAGGAAGAAGCGATTCGATTCATCATGGGTCATCTTGCCTTCAGTCAGGCGGATTCGGCAGAGAAACCATCCACTGCCGCCGCCGCCGTCGCTGCCGCATCCGCGACTTCCACCCACTCCATCTCCACGTCTGGTTCTGGTTCCGGTTCCGGTACCGCTTCTGCGGCTGGATCCGCCACCGCCACATCCGCGCTGAACACTTTCCCTCCTGGTGGAAGACGAGTGGGGCGACCCACTCCTGCGAAAGACGACGAAGATGAAGAGTTTGATTCCAGTGTACCACTGGCACAACAAACTTCGCGGGCTTTGCCGCACCACGCGGAAACCGCGATTGACCAATTGTTGTCGCGCGGCAAAGTGTCGAAACCCCGCACGGATGCATATGTATCGACGACGACGATCCATCCTCTTTCTTCTCCTGCGCCTGCTCTTGGGAAAGGTGTTGGTGAACCTGAGAAAGAAAAGGACAAGGACAAGGACAAGGAAAAGGACAAGGACAAGGAAAAGGACAAGGAAAAGGAAAAGGATCGATGTCGCGATCGGGAGGTGGAGTCGAAGAAAAGGTACGACTATGCCATCGATTTGTTGAACTTCGATTTGTTTCCGCATTGTCAGTCGCGTGAACAGAAGTTGTATTTCTTGGGGTACATGGCACGCAAGTTGTTGCTCGCCTCGTTCCAGTTGGCGGCGCAGGACGATCGCGACGCGTGCATGAACAAGCGGCTCGATCTGGCGGGGCCTTTGCTGAACAACTTGTACCGCAATCATTTCAACAAATTGGTTAAGGACATGGAGAAGAACATCAAGCGCGAGATTGATCGTGGTTCGTGGCGCACCAACGACGACTACGAGAACATCATCACGCTGACCAACATCAACAAAATCGTCAAGTCCATCACGATTGAGAACGCGATCAAGCGCGCGCTCTCCACGGGGGATTTCGGCATCAAGCATTCGGCGGTCTCCAACAAGGTGGGGGTGGCGCAGGTGTTGAATCGCCTCAACTACCTTTCCACCCTCAGTCATTTGCGCCGCGTGTCTACGCCCACCGACAAGAGCGGGAAGCTGATTCCGCCGCGCAAGTTGCACAACACGAGTTGGGGGTATTTGTGTCCTGCGGAAACCCCGGAGGGGCAATCGGTCGGCGTCGTGAAAAACTTGAGTTACATGACCCACGTCACGATTCACTCCAGCTCGGTGTCCTTGCATGAGTATGTGTTGCCGATGGTGGTGGCGGTGGGGTCCGAGCGCTGGCGACAAATCCGGCTGCACAACCAAGTCAAGGTGTTTGTGAACGGGGCGTGGGTTGGCATTGCTGAACAGCCGCTGGAATGCTACCAGCGATTGAAAGCGATGAAGATGCGCGGCATCCTGAATGTGTACACATCCATCGTGTTTGACTATCGCTGGATGGAGATCCGGGTGTGCAACGACGCGGGGCGGTTAACGCGGCCGTTGTTGCGCGTGGATCCGGCCACGGGCACTATTCCTTGGAGCGCGGACTTGATTGCGCGACTGGATCGCGGTGAATGCACCTGGGATGAGTTGGTGACCAGTTCATCGACGGTGGATGAGCCGATCATCGAGTACGTTGACAGCGAAGAGCAGGCGTTCGCGATGGTGGCGGTGTCGCCGCGCGAGTTGGTGCGCGTCAACCGGGGAGAAGGAGGAGGAAAAGGAGGTGCATTCGCCGCAGCCGCAACCAACCGGAAATGGTACACGCATTGTGAGATCCATCCTTCCACGATTCTGGGGGTGTTGGCATCGTGCATTCCCTTTCCGGAACACAACCAGTCCCCGCGCAACACGTACCAATGTGCGCAGGGCAAGCAGGCGATGGGGGTGTACGCCACCAACTACCATTTGCGCATGGACAAGACGGCGTATGTGCTGAATTATCCGATGCGGCCGCTGGTGGACACGCGCATCATGAACATCATGCAGTTGCACAGCATTCCATGTGGCAGTCAGTTGATCGTGGCCATCATGTCGCACACGGGGTACAACCAGGAAGATTCGTTGTTGGTGAACCAGGGGTCGATTGACCGCGGCATGGCGTTGGTCACGGTGTACCACACGGAGAAGGATGAGGACAAGCAGAAGATCAACGGGGACGAGGAGATTCGTTGCAAGCCGGACAAGTTGAAGACGAAGGGGATGAATTTGGGGGCGAATTACGACAAGGTGAATCACCGGGGGGAGATTCCGGAGAATCGGTTGGTGGAGAATCGGGACATCATCATTGCGAAGGTGTCGCCGATCAAGGAGAACCGCAACGATCCTACGAAGTTGTTGAAGTACGAGGACCAGAGCAAGATGTTCAAGACGTCGGAAGAGACGTACATTGACCGCAACTGCATGGATCGCAACGGGGACGGGTACACCTTTGCCAAGGTGAAGACGCGTGCGGTGCGTCGGCCGGTGATTGGCGACAAGTTCAGTTCGAGGCATGGGCAGAAGGGCACGGTGGGGCGCGCGGTGCGGTCGGAAGACATGCCGTTCACGGCCTCGGGCATCCAGCCTGACATCATCTTGAATCCGCACGCCATCCCTTCGCGCATGACGATTGGGCATTTGAAGGAGACCTTGTTGGGGAAATTGTTGTTGGAGCTCGGGATGTTCGGCGACGGCACGGCCTTTGGCGAGTTGGACGTGCGCACCATCTGCGCGGAGTTGGCGCGGCTGGGGTTTGAAGCCACGGGCGAGGAGTTGGTGTACGACCCGGAGACGGGGGAGCAGCATGCGTGCAGCGTGTTCATTGGCACGGTGTTTTACCAGCGGCTGAAGCACATGGTGAATGACAAGGTGCACAGTCGCTCGGTGGGACAGAATGTGATTTTGACGCGCCAGCCGACGGAGGGGCGCAGTCGCGAAGGGGGCTTGCGCTTCGGTGAGATGGAGCGTGACTGCATGGTGGCGCACGGCGCGGCGGCGTTTGTTGTGGATCGCATGTATTACGCGTCGGACAAGTACATGATCCATGTCTGCAAACGGTGTGGCCAAATCGCCAGTTTCAACGACAATCCGCAGTTCCGGGTGCACAAGTGTCACTTTTGCGACAACACGACGGATTTCTCCTTTGTGCGCTTGGCGTATGCGTGTAAGTTGCTCATGCAAGAACTGCAGGTTATGAACATCGCGTCGCGGCTGATTACCAGCGATCCGTGATCAATCCCTTTTGTCTGTTTCTCGTGTGTTTGTCTGTTTCTCGTGTGTTGTATATTGTACGTGCACATGTTACACGCGTGTAACATAATTGTCTTTTTTTCTTTCTGTCGATGTAACACCTTCAAATCATTCCCCATCTTCGTTGTTTTTTTCGCATAATTTTCGATTTGGCGGTTTCACTTTGCCACAGAAGTAGTCTTCGTTGCCCATGTCTTCGTTGTCCACATCATCGCAGGTGCGCAGCATCCATTGGAATCCGCCGATGCCCAACAGTTCGTCATCCTTCTCGAAGCACGGTCGCGGCAACCAGGAGAAGACCAAGGTGCAGTGGTTGAAACACTCAACGTCGCCACCTGTAACGTCGGCAAATGAAGAAGTGGAAGTGGAAGAAGACGTGGAAGAAGACGTGGAAGGATACGAAGACGAATACGATGAAGAGGGGGAAACGGCATCCCAGCCAGTGTTGCGCGTGTGTGCAGCGAAGTGGACCTTTGCGCGCAAGTATTTGACGGTGGCAGAACAATGGCGATTGGTGCGCAGCATGCACGCAGACGGATGGAATTTGCGCAAAGACCGCGAAGGAGTGAGCGGAGACAATGATAAAGTGGACGAAGAGGGAGGAGAAGAGAACGATGGTGGAGAAGACGAGTTGGTCAAACGATGGATTTGGCGCGAACTGCAGCGCAAGCGCCTTGGATACAAGCACCAGGATGTGGTGAAATGCAAATTCGATCCCGAGCAGTTCATCACGCTTTCCGACATATTGCACGCCATGGTGGCGTGTTCTCTTCGCTGTCGGTACTGCAACGATTCGATGCTGGTGTTATACGAAGTGGCGCGCGAAAAGAAACAGTGGTCGGTGGACCGCACCCGCAACGACCTTGGACACGATTGGGACAACATCCACCTGGCCTGTCTGGAATGCAACTTGAAACGCCGACAAAAGTTGGACGAACACTTCCTCTTCACGCAACAATTGGTGATCCACAAATGCGACAGCGAAGGCAACCCAACCGGCCACGATAGCGTTGTTCCTTTGGAAAAGAAATCTCTGCACGACAACAACAGCATTACGACCGCCACAACCACTGCCACAACCACTGCCACAACCACAACCACTGCCACCATTGCACCTTCGCGTCCAAACAACCGTCGTATCGCCACTACCACCGCCACCGCAGCACCAAACCCAAGGGAATGCTCCTCCGCTGGAAGTGGACCCCGCAAGGAAATGACGCGAGCCCCTGTCGTCGCACTCCGCGTCCTTCGCCACGAATGAAGCAGTTGTTTCCGCCACCGCCACCGCTGATGATGGTGGACACCTCCGTGCAAAATCGACGCGAATGTTTAGAAGAAGCACTGGCCATGCGCGAACCGATTGTTCAGACCCACCAGAACCCCTTCGTCGCACCTACCTCCTACGTCGACAACGTCGCCATCCGCGACCAATTTCTGAAACCCATGAATACCACCCAGGGAATGCATCGGTAATTGTGTTTCTTATGGGAATGCGATGGACCCCATTATAGAGCGGCGACACATTTGCTGTAGAACAAGCGATTGACAAAGTACACGAGGAACAAGTTGAGCAGGATGACCAAGCCGCTGAACACGACGCGGAAGTTCCACTTTGGATGAGTCAACAACCAGTGCACTTCGACGATGCCCACCAACACCAACACCACGAAGGCAACGATGCTCATGATGAGGAAATACACGCAGTACTTTTCGGACAACGGTCCGAAGATGTAATTGGTCCAGTTTTTGGCGTTCATGGTCGGAAGATGATCGATGGGATGGGATGGGTTGCAATGCAATGGCGGCGGCGAACGGTGTTATGGTTGGGCGAGATTTTTTTTCCATCGTTTGCGTGGTCCTTTTGCTTGCCGCGTCTGTGGCAGTTTTTGGGAGACTGATGAGATAGACAGACAGCTTCTCACAAAAGACACTTAAAGTCGATCGCGCGACCAGAGGGCAGCGCATGTATTTTTTTCTTTCGCCTAAACACATCTCCATCTTTCTACGCGATCTCGATCTTTTTTTTCACGCGCAGGCACACACTTACCACACCACCATGGATTTCGCAGTCACCGGCAAGAATCACGATGCATTGAAGTCGCTTTCAGCACTCCAACTCGCGCCCATTCTTGCGCATGGCACATTGTCGGCGTCCTCTGCCTCTGCCTCTGCCTCTGCCTCCACCGCCGATACCGCCGATACCGCCGCCACTGCCGCGCCGTCCCTGTACTTGACACAAAACCAAATTTTGTTGAACAACCTACTTCAATTCTACCAAAACCGTGAGCATTTGACTAGAATGCTGAACGCGATCACTGGTCAATCGCGCATGTCTCTGCGCATTGTGGACTGGTTCGTGACCAACTACGCCAAGAAGAACTTCACTGTCTTCAACATCGACCGCGACAATGGACGTCGCGATCGCTTCAAGGTGTTCTTTCAATACAAACTCAACTTGAAAGCCTACACCAAGCGCCGCTTCGATCCGTTCTGTCGATGGGACCGCATCAACATCCCGTATGAACACAACAGTTGCATCGAAACCACGTTGGGCCAACTCAATTTCTTCAAGTGGGCCATTGAAAACCACGTGCTCGACTACATTGAAGCCAACTACGACCACATCGAACACGACATGAATGCGCGCAACAGCACGTCCCGCAACAAGGAAGCGCGCTCCAAAACCCGCAAGAAGCGACAAGAACTGTCCGTGTCGGCCACCAAAAGCATCAAGAAGGAAGAAGTGGAAATCGTCGTGCAATTTCACTGAGCAATGCAATTGGTTTCCGCCACTTCTTGTTTGTTCACGCATCCGCAGGAAGCGAAACACAATCAATCCATCGTCTCCGTCATTCTCCATCGCATTGACGGTTGTCGTTGAGGAGTCGTATTTTTTGAACCCGAACACGAACACGAACCGAACCCGAACCATCATGGACTTGAAACAGCGCAAGTTGAACCGCGCCGAGTGGAATGCCATCGAAGTGCCGGTGTCGGCGCAAGAAAAACAAGTCTTGACCATGTTGTGCGACGGCTTTCGCAACATCCACATTCGTTCCAATCCGCATCTGTCGCTGCTGTCTTTCATGAAGATGGACAGCACCGACAAATTGGATGCCTTTTTGTTTCATCGCTTCTTTGCCAAAGAAGTACAAGACATCGACAAAGCGATCCACGCGCGCCGCGTCTTTCCCTCTTCCGTTTCCTCTTCTGCTTCCACCTTTTCCTGGAGTGTTTCCGCGCCCGTGGTCAAGCTCAAATCCATCGACCAAGTGCGCGTGGAGCGCTTTGACGCCGAAGCTGTGCGCCGCCACGTCCCGCCGGTGTTCGAATGGGTGTTGCTTACGGAGTTGCGCCTCACCATCATGGCTGCAAGTGTCTCGGACCGGGTGCGCGTACATCAGGGATATTACGCCCTGCACCAATTGTTGCGCTGCACCATTCCCAAACTGAATCACGTCGTGCTCACTTTTGTCCGAAATGTGTTGGCGGCGCTGGCGCCATCCATGGACAAGAGTTTTCTGATCGAACATGCCCCCGCGTGCATCGAACGCTCCGAATTGGTCTGGAAGTACGCCGACCTGCGGCTCTACGAACACCAGCGAGACATCTTCAATGTCATCAAGCAGCCGCAGCCAAAGCTGGTGTTTTACATTGCGCCCACCGGCACCGGCAAAACCATGACCCCGCTTGCCTTGTGCGAACCCGACGAGGCGGGCAAGCAGCGCAAGGTATTGTTCGTGTGTGCGGCGCGCCACGTCGGCGTGGCCTTGGCCAAGTCCGCAATCTCTCTGAACAAAAAGGTCGCCTTTGCTTTCGGCTGCGAGAGTGCCACCGACATTCGGCTCCACTTTTTTGCCGCCAAGAAATTCACCCGCCACCGACGCACGGGCGCCATCCATCGCGTGGACAACAGCGTCGGCGACAACGTGGAACTCATGATCTCTGACCTCCAATCCTTCCAATCAGCCATGTACTACATGTGCGCCTTCTTCCCGCCGCAGGACATCATCCTGTATTGGGACGAACCCACGATTACCCTAGACTACGCCAGCCACGAATTCCACGACACCATCCACCGAAACTGGAAGAAGAATCGCATCCCAAACGTGGTGTTGTCGTCGGCGACGTTGCCGCACGCGGTGGAGTTGACCGAAACCACGGCAGACTTTCTGCAGCGCTTCCCCGGTGCGCACATCCACAGCATCGTCAGCCACGACTGTCGCAAGTCGATCCCGCTGTTGGACAAGCAAGGGTTCGTGGTGTTGCCGCACACGTTGGACGCCGGGTTTGCGCAGATGAAGCAGTACGTGGAGCACTGTCGCGAGTACGCCACCCTGCTGCGATACTTTGATGTGACGGAGGTCGTGACAATGCTTCGCTGGTTGCAACAAGAGAAGGCGGTGCCGCGCACGTTGGACCTGGATCGCTACTTCGAGACCGTGGAAGACATTGACTTGAAAACCATCAAGGTGTACTACCTGGATTTGTTGGCGCGCATGCCGGAGGAAGTGTGGCACAGGTGGTGGGCGCAGAGCCATCCGTTGCGCAAGCCGCGCCTCTGCGAGAATGTACGCGGCCGGTTGAACCTCGACCAGGGCGCGCCGGGGATCTACATCACCACCAAAGATGCGCACACGTTGACGGACGGACCGTCCCTGTTTTTGGCGGAGAACGTCGACAAGGTGGCCGCCTTTTGCATCCAGCAGGCAGACATTCCCGCGAAAGTGATGGACGAATTGTTGGCGCGCATCGAACACAACAACCGCATCAATGCGCAACTGCGCGATGTGGAACACCAGTTGGACCAGCTGAAGGAAGATGTGGAGAAGAAAGCTGCCAAGTCCGCGTCGGATGCGGATGGCGCCGCGTCGGCGGTGGGACGAGGCAAGGGCGGCGGCGGGGGGAAAACCTTGCGCAAATTGGGCAAAGTCGAGGACGATGTCTCGGAGCACGATTCGTCGGCCATGGCACGCTTGCATCAGCGCATCTCGCAATTGCGCGCCCAAATCAAATCCGCCAAACTCAGCGACGCCTTCGTGCCCAACACCAAGTTGCACGCAGAGCGGTGGGCGGAACACATCGACACAAAGCGCGCCTTCTGTTGCCAGATGGAAGAAGCCGTGGTGCGCGACATCATGGCGCTGCACGGAGTGGACGATTCGTGGAAAATCTTGCTGATGATGGGCATCGGCGTGTTCCGGCCGCACCAAGAAACGTCGCGCTACACGGAAATCATGAAGCAGTTGGCGGAGGACCAGAAGCTTCTCGTGATCATTGCCACCAGCGACTACATCTACGGCACCAATTACGCATTCTGCCACGGATTCCTGAGCAAAGACATTCCCTTCACGCAGGAAAAGATCATCCAGGCCATGGGACGCGTGGGGCGCAACCACCTACACCAATCCTACACCATCCGCTTCCGCGACGACAACCAATTGCGCCTGTTGTTTTCCACGGTCAACAGCACCGACAAACCCGAAGTCGTGCACATGAACTGTCTGTTCCGGCGTCGCCGCGGACAATTTGTGGACGGACAGTTCGTGGACGCGGTTGCGCCAGATGGTCAAGATCCAGAAGTCGACGAGGACGAGGATGAACATGCGGATGAGGAAGATGAAAAGTGGCGCACGCGGACCATGGAACTGTACGAAGACGGTTCGGAGGAAGAGGAAGCTGATGAAGGACCTGAAGAGGAACCTGAAGAGGAGGAAGAAGCAACGGTGTTGCCTGCGTCATCCATCCTTCCTCCTGCGCAAACCTACTACACCACCGAATTTGACGATGACGAAGAAGAGGAGGAGGACAACAATCAGATAGACGAGAAGGATGTGACGAAGGATGAACATCGGCAGCATCATGCCGTCGAGTCCCCGACCGCATAATGTTTCTTTCCTTCCATTCGCAGCAGCAGTCTATTCGCACCATGATGTCACTGAAGCATTGCGCATTAGCCATTTTGTGGGCAACGATGATGACGATATGGTTCGTGAGATGTAAGGCATCCCTGGAAGACCAAGTCGTACCGCCACAGACGGCCGAAGAGTGGGATTCACTGTCGCGCACAGTCGCGGATCTGTCGTGGCATTGGTTGTGGATTCAGATTGCGATTGTCGGACTTTCCATGATGCCCCGCGTATACATCTTTGCCATTTTCCTGTCCTGGGCACTGATTTGCACCATCGCCATCGTCTTTTCAATGTGACATATTTTGCCGTGTGACATATTTTGCCGTGTAAGCTGTTAAGTAAGATTGTTTTGGTTGCTGTGTGCGATTGATCGCATTGTTTGTCTGCTTTTTTTTCTTCTCCGTTCAATCATGTCTGAAAAAATCTCATCCAGGAACACATCTCTTACCCTCGCTTGTTGTCGTGTCACCGCCGCAAAAAAAAAACTTGCCATGCCGCGTCGCAAAGCCTTGGACACCTCGTCCGTTCCCACCGACATGTCTGTTGCATCTCCCGTTTCTGCTTCTTCTCTGTCACCCGAGGTCGGCAGCAAGACGGTTGCGCCCAAAACGAAGCAGATTGTGAGCCACATCGCCAATCGCCAAGCTTTTTTTGAATTGCTTCGCCACAACACGGGGTTGGTGTTGCTGAAGATGGGTGCGCCGTGGTGCGGACCTTGTCGTGCGATTGAACATCAGGTGCACGAATTCTTCGCGTCTTCTCCAGACACGGTCATTTGTTGCGACATCAACATCGATGAATGTTTCGACGTGTATTCCTACTTCAAATCAAAGAAGATGGTGTACGGGATTCCCGTCATTCTGTGCTTCAAGAAAGGCAACATGTATTTCACGCCGGACGACATGGTCACGGGGGGAAATCCGGCCGACGTGCATGAGTTCTGTCTGCGCTGCAATCAACACTTGCTGGATGCTGTCGCGGCCTATCCCGAACCAACGTTGCCGCCGCGATGAAAGGTGCAGCCACACATTCACACCCTGACTTACTTGCTGCTGCTGCTGCCGCCGCCGCCGCGGTGGATGAGTTTCGACAAACGTGTGTCCAAAGAGTGCACCATGTCATCATCGTACGCAAAGGTTCCCGAGGGTTTGTAGGCGTGGATGGGTTTGTAGTCCTTGTCCTTCGGTCGTCCGCCGCCGCCGCCGCCGCTGTTGTTGCCTGTCGACGACGCCGATCCTCTTCCACGGTTGGACATCGATGACGCGCCGCCGCCACCACCGCCACCGCCACCATTGTCCTCGTCCTCGTCCTCCGCCTCCACCACGTTGCCGAATTCATCAACCTGCACCCCCGTTTTTTTCTGCAGCTCGGTGCGCACGTAGGAGGGAACGTAGTGCAGCCAGGAGATGAACAGCACGTTGGGGTCGACGTACTGCACGTGGAATCCGTTGTGGCTCAACTTGTCCATGAGGTAGACGATGCAGGAGGCTTGGTCGTATTGCGGCACCCCCAGAATGGTCGGCGGCACGAGAAACCAGCAGAACTGGTTGTCAACTTTCTGGCGCGACGCGGTTTTGATGCGCACGTGCACGCGGTTCAGCACTTTGTTGAACACATTCACTTGTTGCAGATCTTTCTGGCGTTTTTTTTCAAACAGCTCGTCGATGCTGATCTTCTCCGACGGATTGCGCGCGTTCTCCAAATCAAAAATGGTTGTATTCATGGTCTGCACACACAGCGGCAAAATATGTCACACTTCGGAGATGGATCGGAGGGCCGTTTTTTTAGCGGATAAAAGCACAGTTGCGCAATGGATCGATCGGTGCGTGGAAAAGAGGAGACACCAAGTCGGCCGGCGGGTTGTTAGTGGTGGCACGAGAAATTATCCGACGCGAATCCAACGGGTGCGTGTGTGTTTCTGTTTTTGTGACATATTTTGCCATGTGTAATACTGCTTAAGAGAAGTGCAAGTTGCCCATTGCAACGGGACCATTCCCCCATTTCTTTCCCCCATCACCCCCCGTTTTTTTATTGTCTCGCACCAAAAGAAGACCGTGGCGTCGCGACGTTGACCGCCATCCTTCTTCCTTCCACACTCCGACATTGTGACACATCGAAGATGATCGACCGACACATCGACGATAAGCGCAAAGTGTGCGCCTTTGTATTCCGCGAAGTGCACGATGTGGAATGCTACGTCCAATCGTACGCCAACAATCGCACGGACACCCTTACTTTGTTAAATCTCTGGATCCGTCATGCGCGCCGCGGAGATGCGGCCAGGTGTCATGCGTGCGTCACGCTGTTGGAAGACACCACCAAGTATTTGCCTTACTTGTTGTTCGGCGCCAACCACATTGCGCACAATGTCTTTCCCATGGTGCACACGGAACACTTCCGCATCCGCTCCGATCTCTTACAAAACCCTCATTTTTCGCGCCTGCAAGTCCTTTGGCTCAATCAGCGCTACACATACTCTCCTCCGACACCACTTTCCATGCCTTCCGTGCCTTCTGCGCCTTCGATGCCTTCGATGCCTTTTGCGCAAGATGCGTTTTGTTGTTCTTCGCCGCCACCAACATTGCCATCCATTCCGGACACAACTGTCGCTTCCGATGCCGCCGACCAACCCAATGCGGTTTTTCCGACAGCGCCCCCGACAACAACCACTTTGGAAGGAACGACAGAGGACATAATCAACCTTGCGCAGGGTACTTAAAGAAAATTGCCGCGTTGCGCATTCATACAATCATCCTTTTTCTGCTCCCCCCCAAAGGTTTGCTCCAAGTCACATCCATCTGCCGCCGCCGTCGCCGTCGCATCGTCTGTCTGTCATGTCGGTCGATTGCATTCTTCCCACCAACGTCTCCGCGGCGCACTGGGCATCCTTGCACACATTGTCTCCTTTGTTGTCCCACGTATCGCCGCATCCGCGACAGCCATCGCAACCGCAACCCGTCCATTCCATCGACGATGAATGGCGCAGTTTCTTCTTCGCCATGGACGACGGTTGGACCAAACATTCCTCCAGCGCAACTGTCGCCGCCGCCGTCCCTCCCCTCCAAGCCCTTCAAGCAAAGCCGTTCCCCACTTCATCTGCGTCTCCCCCATCTGTGTCTTCTTTGCCTTCTACAGTCAACCAGGAACATACAATCGCAAACGATGAGAGAGTGCGCGAAGGCGGCATCCACCACCAACAACCACATCTTCAACACCTGGTGGACAAAGAAGGCAAAGAAGGCAAAGAAGGCAATGAACAGGAAGAAGAAGATGCCGTCGCCGCTGCCGCCGCCTCGTCGGATGCGCCGTTCGCACTGCAGTGGAATGAACCGACTGCGCCGGCGGCAAGCGACATCCACATTTCCACGAAGACCAAGATTGCGTTTCTGAGCGCACCCATTGCATTGGAGCCGGTGTTCTGGGCTATTCCTGTGCAACCGTACTTTTTGCAGTCGGAGGGCGTCGTGAAGAAGCAGATGAAATTCAACACCTTCTCCGCGGAACACACGGACAAGGTGCGCCAATTGATGATGCGCGAACAATACTACGAAGAGTTGGTTATTTCGCACACGGAACATCCACCCAACCATGCTGCTGCGGTGGTGTCTGCGGCAGACACTGCATCCAGCAAAGTGGCGCATCCACACCGGGTTCCGTATCGCGATGTGCGCAAGATCAGCATCGGATTGTGCAAGAAAGACGTGTTGAACACGCGCAGCAAAAAGAAGAGTGCCTTCTACAACTGTTTCGTGCTCATACTGCGCGTTCGCGGCGACGTCGGCACATTCCGCGAATTCCACGTCAAAGTGTTCAACACGGGCAAGTTGGAAATTCCGGGCATTCAGTGCGAACACATGTTCGAGCGGGTCATGTCCGAGATTCTGCGCACCCTGCGTCCCCACGTCGGCGAAGACCTCTGTTTCCGTGCAGGCGGTACCGAAACTGTGCTGATCAATTCCAACTTTTCGTGCAACTACTTCATCAATCGCGACAAGTTGTACGAACTGCTCCACCACACCTTTGGCATCCAGGCCATGTACGATCCATGTTCCTACCCCGGCGTGCAGTGCAAATTCCACTACTACCCCCACCTCCCGCTCGACCAACAAACCGGGCGGGTCTTGTCTGCTACTGCTACCACCGCTGCCGCCACCGCCGCGACCATGAAGGACACAACCCCCGTCAAATCCGTCGTGGTGTCCTTCATGGTCTTTCGCACTGGCAGTGTATTGGTGGTGGGACATTGCGACGAAACGGTGATCCAGTGCATCTATCAGTTTCTCTGCCGCCTCTTTCGCGAACAGTACGACGTCATTCGGCAACATCTCTACGTGTCGCCCACCGGCGCCGTCACGGTCCCCGCCGTCGTTCCGAAGAAAAAGAAGTCGCGACCCAAAAATCTGTCCGTGTCCATGCCCGCATCCTTGCGCAAAAAGAAACAAGACCTATAAAATAGCTGTTTGACACATAGTGTTCGTAGTTAAGAAAAAAATGGAATGAGTGCATTGCCATTGGTTAGAAGATTACAGTGTATGCGCACATCGCTTTGTCTATGTCGATCGATTTCACGGTCGACATGGCTACCCGTCCACATGTATGTATGTATGTATGTATGTTGGTGTGTATTCGTGTTGTATATATTCGTGTTGTGCAGCTTCTGCACAAGATGTATGTACGTTGTTGGGTGTTGTAATGTGTTACACGCGTGTACCATGAAACCAAACTGCCCCCCCCAAAAGCATTACTTTGTCTCCGTCTTCTTGCGTGGCTTTTTCGGCGGCGCCGACGGCGACGTGTTGCCGCGTTTCTGTGCCTTTTGTTTCGGTGCCTTTTCTTTCCCTTCCTCCTTTGAATTCTTCTTCTCCTTTGGTGCTTTCTCTTTCTGTTCCCCTTTTTCTTTCTTCTTCTCGGCGGATTGCGCCACCGTCGCCGCAGTCGTGTTGCTGCCGGTGTCGGTGGTAACTGACATGGCGCCGGAAGGCACATGCTCCAGGACTACATGCGAGGGCACGACGTGTTGTCGCTTTCGGAAGATCCAGTAGCGATTGAGAAAAGAGATGGTTTGTTCCGCAGCGCTCATCTGCAGCGCCTTGGCGTACAATGGCGACGCTTCCCGCGCCATGCACTCGAACAGTTCGTGGAAACACGCACTAGCCTTGGGCATGCCAATGTCCGCCGCCTCTTCGTCGGTGATCAACTGGAAGCCGTAATTTTCCATGGCGCGACACAGAAACTCGTGGTGGACCAGGTACTCGCTCACGAACTGCCCGATGGATTCTTGGAACACGCGGATTTCGTAGCCCAGCGACGACGAGTCCCCCACAAACTCGTCCGCCAAGTACTTCTTCTCCAGGGAAAAGAGCAGCTTGTGGTCGACGTGCAACACCATCTCTTTCTGGCGCCGCAACACCTCGAACACCTTCTGTCCGTCAAAGGCGGTGGCCACGAAATACCCTTGCTCCTTCGTGCACATGGCGACGTTTGCCAAAAATCCTTGCAGCGTCGTCAAATCGCGGAAGAAATAGTGCAGCGCGAACTGACATGACGCCACGTGGAACCCGTACTGTCCCAGCGACCAACAATCTGCCACCCCCTTGCCGAGTTCTTCTGCATCGGACTGCTGGGTTTGCCCCAACACCGCCGCCGCGATCCGCCGGTCCTGCGCTTGCAGGAACGCATCGCCCTCCCAAATGTTGCGCGTACAATCTGCCTGCAAAAACAGCGCCTTTGGCACGGTTGACGACGACTTGGATAATGAAGAGGAGGAAGATGACACTTTTTCCCGCGCACCGAGTTGGTGTCGCCGCCGGAGGTTGACGTAGCGGGCACAGGCGCCGTCGACGGCATTGTGGATGTTGTCGCTGGACAGATCCAGACCCAACACAAAGGCGGCCCGCGCTTGCGTCCATTTCGGCAAATCGCCCGCCTTGCCACACGCCAAGTCGATCAGCAGGTCGTTGGGTTGACAGGTGGCCAACAACAACTTGCGCTTCACGAAAATGTTGTGGAACAGTTTCAGGCGCTCCGTGTGGAAGGCTTCGCGCGCTCCTCGAGTGTGGTAGTACATATCCTCCTGCTCCGGCAAACTGTCCAGTCCGCGCCCCGTGGTCAACATCTCTTCCGTCAAAGGAAAGGCGATGGTCTTCCAGGTGTCATTGCACACGCGAAAGGCGTTGCCGAATTCCTTCTCCCCGCGCCGCAACCGCATGGTCTTGTCGTGGCGCACCCGCAGCGGCACCCAGCGCCATCCCCCTTCCCGCTCTGCGTCATAGCGGAATTCCACTATCATGTTGTCCTGGAAGGGATCGCCCTCTTCCGCCACCATCCACCCGTCGGGGGTTAAGGCCACGTTGGTCCATCCGTTCTCTGGCGCATAAGGTTCCACTGGACAAAAGCGCATGGGACGATAGTCGCCGCCACTGCCGGTTCCATTCTGGTTTCCCACGGAGTCATAGCGGCGCTGCAACATTACGGCAAAGGGATCCATCCATCCGTCGCTGCCCTCGTGGTAGCCGCACATCAATTCCAGTTGTTTGTACTTGACGAGTGCATTGCCGGGATCGTCGACGAGGAATTCGGTGTCGCGACAACTCTGAGGGTCCTTCACCGTGCGCACCAAAAAGTCGACAGTGTTCCACTGCGGCGGCTTCCACTTGAATGCGCGATCCCACGTGATTTTCCACTTGGGTCCCGCCATGTCTTCCTGCGAGGCACCCACCCCGAGGTGACAGGGGGTGAAAATAAGTCCGTCCACGTTGTATTCGTAACCCTCCCCTTCCCGCAACGTCAGCCGGTTGGCCTCAAAGATGCTGCCGCAGTCTTCCACCGCGTGAAACACCTTGCACCGCGCCAGCAATGGACAGGGTCGCGCCGGATCGCTCACGTGCTGCAACTGCAATTGACCCACGCATTGCGCCATTTCCTGGTATCGACAGCGATCAGAACTTCCCGACCGCCAAAAGGGAAGGGCGCGCAAATCTTTGCCTTCCAAATAGTACACGTCGAAGGCCAGCCACGCGTTCCAATACACGTCGTGCTTGGTGTGCAGAATGTGCTCCCCGTCCAACAAGGAGCGGAAACATTCTTTGCGCAACGTGCGGGTGCCCGTGAACCACACTTGCATCGCAGTGTCAATCCCGTACACTCGTCCTTCACTGCTGATGAACAACAGACAACGATCGCCGTCCGCTTTGTCGGTCACGCAATACTCCTCCAACGCTGCCGCACCCGAAGGAGCAGCGGCGGCGGCGGCGGCGACAGAAGCCGAAGAAGTGGAAGCAGAAGAAGTGGACAAAGGTGAAGACGAAGGGAGTGCCAGATGTTCGCGCAGCAAGGTTACGGGTTGCGGCCCCGCAAAGTGGCGGGAGGTCACTTGATGGATGTGATGGCGCCAGTCTCTGCCGTAAATGAGGGACATGTATTCATCGATCACTCCTTCTTGTTCACGAAAGCCGATGGGGTATGCACTCTTTTGCAACCCACTCAGCACCACGCGAATGACCTTGCGCAATTGTGCCGCCAACTGCACGGCCACGGGCACAGAGGGACGCACTGCGCGCTGGGTGGCCAGCGCCGCCAACAGCGACTCGTTGTGCACTTCCATTTCCACTTCGTATTGCTCCGCCTGTTTGAACACGTCTTCCACTTGTTTGGGGTCGGTCATTTGTCGCACGATGCTCATGTGCACACGAATCCAGGGCGTGTCGGACGACGATGGCGGCGTCAACACCACGCGCTTGATGCATCGAAAGTGCTTGGTGGGCAACTGGCTCCATCCGCGCAGAATGGATTGCGCCGTCTGGTCTTGCAGTTTGTCCAAGATGCGCTCTTCTTTCCAGGACACGCGCAACGGAAAGTCAGGGATGTCCAAATGCCGCACCTCGTTCGCGGGTTTGCGTTTGCTGGTCAACACCAACCCCGCGTGGTGGCGCAACGGTTCCAACTTCCCGTGGCTTCCAAATTGGCGGATCACCTCGGGGCCGTGCAACGAGGCACGTACATGGGAATGCGTGAGGGTGCCTTCGCGGTTGGCGTATTTGTGTCCAAGGTTGAGATACACCGGTTCTTCGCACCACGTCCACCCTTGTGCACGCAGGGCTTGGAAAATGGAGTCATAGTGACTGCGTTGCAGTTGGCGCGCATCCACACGCACCTCCAATTCGAATTGCGTGGCCAATGCGCCACCGTCGCGGGCAAATTGCGTCTCCAAGGTGAGACAATGCGCCTGCGTGAAATCTTCCAACTTGTTCCACGCGAACGACGTGGCCTCTTCCGGCGCACGAAACGACGATGGCGCGGAAGTAGCGGAAGCAGACAAGGTGGACGAGGACAATGCGGAAGAAGCGGAAGCAGACAAGGTGGACGAGGATGAGGCGCCACGGTTGTTTTTTCGTCCACCCCCGACAGACGACCCCTGGCGTGTCAATACGAAGGCGCGTTTGTTGACGGTGTCTTTGCAGAGACGCACCAAGGCACGTTGCTGCAGATACTGTCGTCGTTCTTGCGGCGTCAATTGTTTCCAATAATCGGCGATCCAGTTGTGCAAGACCGACACCATGACCAACGCGGTGGCCCAGGTGGCGATGTCCGGCTGATGCGCGTACCCGTCGCTCAACACTTCCCAGGCCATTTCGTACCAGGAGGTGCACTCCAAGTAGGTGGCGAGCGATTTGCGCACGGCCTTGCTGAGACGCACTTGCACGATGCCGAGGAATTGGTTGACGTATCGCAATTTGGTGGGAAAGTGCTGCGTGAGATATGCCTGCAATTCTGCGCGACGATCATTGCCCGGCAGGAACACGTCGGACTGTTTTTCCATCTTCTCCAAAAATTGCGCCACGGTCATGTGGTACTTGTTCAACAACACCGCATCCACATCGCAGACCCCATCATCCACGCGGTACAAGAGATCTTCCGCCGCGATGTCTGGTACAAAGGGTTTCGGCAAAGTGGTGGCGGTGGCGGTAGCTGTCGCAGAAGAAGCAGACATGATGAATGAATGGATAACAGATGAAGCAGGCAGACAGACAGAGAAACCAAAGGTGGGAAAGAAAGAGGACGACAGCTTTTGTCTTATCTTATCGCGCGATTGCTTAATGTGCAGACAAAAATCGACGAAATTCCGAACACTCAAAATCACAGAAAAAAAACAACTGACCGACAAAAACCAACAACAAAAGAAATATGCGCGGCGACAACCGTTCACGCGCGGCGATTGGCGGCGGTGGCAGCGGCGCCGTTCGTGACGACCGTGGAACCATGCGCGATGTGGGATTGGTATGGCATCATCAAGTGTTGATGTAGTCGGGTGTACAGTTCGCGCTTGGCAATGTCCATCGGATGTTCCAAGTGGCATTGGCGCGCCAAAGTCCGCAATTGGGCGATGGTGCATTTGCTGAGCGGCGCACCGATGGGTTGCGCCAAGGTTTCGATGCGCGGGCATCCCATTTGCACGGGCGGAAGAGCGTCGCGCTGAACAAAGGTGGTCGCTACCCAACCAAACGTGCCTGGCGCATGTGGCTGTTGACGCACCAGGTGGATAGGTTCGTCCTCCTCGAAGAGATGCAAGAAGTAAGCATCGTTGGCAAACCAGACGCAAACATTCACGCCGTGCGCAATCGCCATCGCCAAAAACGTGGGGATGCGCAATTTGCTGTTGGCGTCTTGTGCCAAGTTGTGCACTATGTCGTGCACGCTTGCGCCAAGGTGATGCACGTGCAACAGGGAGGAGCGCTGCTGTACCACATCGGCGTACTCCGCTTTGCGCCGCAGTTCCGCCAACCGGTTGCGACAATGCACCATGTCCACTTCATCTTTGCCCAACCAAATCATCTCCCAACACCAAAACAACGTATCCCACTCGCGCGGCACCACCAACTGCCCCGCCAAAGGTTGTTCTCGTCGTTGTCGCGGCATCCGATCCTGGTCCTTGTCCTTCTCCTTGTCCTCATCCTTCTCCTGATGCCCGATGGCAGGGTTGGCAGGAATCCTGGGACGCAGAGAGTCGGCGACGGCGACGGAAGATGATGGGGATGCGGCGGGTGCACACTGCATGTGGGTGAGTGCGGCGCGGATACGGTCGTCAGTGAGAATCCATGGCTGCAGCATCTGCATGACATTCATGGATGAAAGAGATGGTGGTGTTGGCGGCGATGGCGGCGGCGCCACCGTTACGGCGCGTGCAGTGTTCATCGTCGTCCTGGTTTCAATATCTATCGGAAGAAGAAAACAACAAGAAGAAAACAACAAGAAGCGGAACAAAAAGGCGCAGGGAAAAAAAGGCGCAGAGGTAAGGATGTGCAGGGGCCAAGAATGAAGAAGATGGGGAAGTCGATGTTTAAATGTGTTGGTGAGTGATGTATTTAATGTGTTACACGCGTGTACCAAAACTGCTTGTCGCCGATCATAAGTGAAAGGCGCGTCGATAATCGTCTTTTTGTTGTTCGGCGGAACTCAAGGTGACTTCGAGGTGGGTGACATAGTGCACGAACGCTGCCAATTCGCGCACGATGTCGGCGGGAAGCTCGGACATGTTGATCAGTGTCCCGTTCTTGTTCTTGTTCAGTGTGACTGTCGGATGATTCGACAGCAGACGCAGTGCTTGAATTTGGTGGAATTTACTCATCGACTCCAACTTCTGTCGAATCGTCTCCAAATCCATCGTCGTCGTCGGCAGGGATGGAGTCGTTGTCGTTGTCGTTGTCGTCGTCATCGTCGTCATCGTCATCGTGGGTGCGGTTGCTGTCTTGGCTGTTCGGTCGGTCTTGTAGAGGGTCTTGATGATAGTCGTTAACTCCTTCGTCTTCATCCATCGCTGCAGAGTCTTCCACCATTCCATTTAAATCCGCATCCTCTTCATCTGCCTCTTCTTCTTCGGGTTGTCCGTGGTGGCGCACAAGCTTGCAGATGACTTCAATTTGGGGATCGTTCAATTCGAAGCGCACACTCTTCACTTTGACCGTGATTTCATCGCCGGCCTCGATCTGATCGAAGACTTCGTCGTCCTGCATGAACCCGCGGATCACATGCACCACTAACGGCGGCTTCTCCAACAAAGAGGGAGAGGAGGAGGAGGAGGGGGGAGAGGACGAGGAAGCTGACGAGGAAGCTGACGAGGAAGCAGTGTCCGTGACGCATTCTGCGTGGATGCCCGCCTTGGTGACATTCACCACTTTGCAGCGCAACAACATGCGCTCCACGGGCAAGCACACATTGCAGAAAAACAGCACGTGAAACACCACCAAGTGTCCCTGTTCCACTTTGCCCCCCGAGTAAGTATGCATCACCACACTGTCGCGCTGCACATATCCTTCGGCGATGCACCTCCCTTCTACCATGCGCTTCAGTGTGCGCACGAGACCCAATTCCACACCCGGCGATTTGTACAGTTCCACCAGAGGCACCACAATCTGGCGCGACAACATCGATCGCACAAAATACTCTGACGGCGGCACGGTGCGCGCCGACAATGCCGAGGTCTGCGGATTGACTTGGGTGGAGACAAAGGAAGTGGATGACATGGTCTTTGTTTCAGTCTTAGACTCAGTCTTTGCTGTCCTCGTTGATTGTGTTCAGCGAGAAGAATGTTTATGTGGTGGTGATGGTGGTGGTCGGCCCCGCTGCCGCCCCAGCGACTTTGGGAGAGATGGGATGGAACACCACCAAGTCGCCAACTTGGCGCATGAATCCTTGACGACCGAACATGTCGATCACCATCAACCCGCCGTCGCGAAACTTTTTCAGCGCCGCATAGATTTCCGCATAGGAAAACGGATGATGTGCGCGCACCGCATCAACAAATTGATCCACGTGGTACACCAACCCGTCTTGAAACACATCGGCCATCCGTTGGCGCAACGAAGGCGCGTTCTTCTTGCGGCGGTGGCGATTCTGTCCGCCGTGTTGGTTTCCGACATGTTGTTCTCCTTCTCCTTTTCCTTCTCCTTTTCCTTCTCCGTCTTCTTCGGCGGAGGTGGATGTGGATGTGGATGTGGCTTGCGCACAAGGATAGCTGCATGTTTCCTGATAGTCGCAATTGGCGGAAAATGGCGCATCGCCCACCGGGAAATGCTCCACCTGGCGCCCATCCGCCAGCGTCAGCGTCAATTGGATGTCCAACACCTCGCGGTTCCATTCCCGTTGTTGGTCGGCGTTCAATACGCAGTCCACCGCACAGCCTTTCAACACGCGCGACACTTCTCCGATGTCCCGCGCCTTTTCTTGCACCACGTGCATGTACAGCAAATCCACGCACTCAACCGTGTTCGCACTTCCCTCCTGTTTCCCAACCGGCGGCAGCGGCGACGCCACTGGTTGCAACACGGTGCCGTGGAGGAAGATTTGCACATTGCGTTCCGCGAGCGGCAATGCCTTGTGCGACCATTGGCGAACGGCTCGTCCAACCAGTTGTTCCACGGCGCTGATGGTGGGGAGTGGATCGAGCATGTGCACTTGGCGGATGTTTTGGAAATCCAATCCGTCCAAGAATTCCGACGACAACAGCACGACCTTGACTTGTTCGCCACGCACGTTGTGTTCGGAGGTCACGGTGTCCATCGCGGCGTCGTTGTCGGGTGACAAATGGCGGTCCGAAGACAAAATCACGTAGCTGTGGTTCGCCCTTTTTTCTCTTTCTCTTTCTCCTCCTCCTGCTCCTCCTCCTCCGCTCCCAACCGCATGCTTGTTTCCCCCTTCGGACCGCGCCGTTGCGGTTGCCGCCGCCGCCGCTGCCGCAGGACTCCACAGGGAAGGTGCCCCTGCTCGACGAAAGTGCAGCACGGATTCCAATGCGAGGGCGGCGGGAATTAATCCACCTTCCACGAATTGGGAACAAATCAAGACAATGCCATGGCACTGCCGCACTTGCTCCATCACTGCGTGCAGTTTGTGGCTGAAGGTGGGTAGGTGATCGGCGGCGAAGATCGGCGCGGCGTTGGGGCGATAGCGGTACGGTCCGCCCAACGTGGGGGATTCCACGAAGCGATGCAACCCCTTGGCACCCACCATCTCTTTCCACAAAGCAGGCACAGACACCACTAGCTCTTCTTCCGCCACCGAGGTGGGATCGGCGCGCACCTCCGACGTGCGCAACCACCGGTCCATCCATCCCAAGTCAGTCGTCGTCGTCGTGTTCGCGGCACCCACCATCGCCGCCGCAGCAGGCATCGCGGCAGCGTCGGCAGCCATGGCCTTCTTCAGCGATGGGTGCGGAAAGGCCATCGTCAAGGCTTGCAGTGCATAACCGAAGTATTCGGGCCGCCATTGTTCGGGATGTTGGGCAATGGTCTCGACCATGTGGAGGTAGACGCAGTGCTGACAACGTCCGCATCGCCGCCCACAATCCGACAAGGTGTTCAGGTAGGGGTCCAAGATGGCGCTGAACTGCATGCGCGCGGGGATGATTGATCCTTGGCAAAAGTGGGTGGGCTGCGGCTGAACCGCGAAACTCTTGTCCGGCGCAAACCACTTCGGGGTGACACGGTACGGGAAGGTGAAAGGATTTTCGCCCTTGACGAACGAAATGTACCCCGTCGCTTTCCGGCGCAACAACGCCTTCCCTCCTTCTGTCCACAGCGACGACGTGGTGGACGCAAACACCTCTTCCTCCACCAACCCCGCGCGGCGGTCATTGTGGTTCATCAAGTTCAGTTGCCACACAATTTCCGTCGGCGAATAAAACAGAGGGGTTGCCGACAAAAACAGCCAGCGCATTCCCCGCTGTCGACGCGCCGCTTCCTCCAAATCCGCCACGATCGCGGGATGCATGCGCAATCGATGCACTTCGTCCACCACGATCATCGTCCCCTTTGTTCGCCCAGAAGCAGAGGAAGAGGACGACGACGACGACGATTGACGCAACAGTTCCTTCACCGCGAGTTCAAGTTCCTCAAAGGTGAGGAAGCGGTAGGCGGCATCCACCAATTGCTCCAGTCTTGTCCACACTGCCTCTTCGGATTCGGATTTGCCAGCTGCTGCAGCACCATCCACACCTCCCTCTTGGAAAAGCGACGACAACAAGGTGGGTCCGCCGCAGGTGGACATCGACCATCCTCCTCCTCCCGATTTTGTGCCGTTCTTGGCGCGTTGCAGAGCATCGCGTTTCAACAGAGATTTGCGGAACTGGCGATGTACGGGGTGTGGTGCGACAATCCAAATGGGCAATTGCACCGCACCGGCCAAGCGCAACTCTTCGCAGATTCCAATGGCACTGCACGTCTTGCCACTGCCAACTCCGTGGTACAACAACAAGCTGCGGTACGGAGTGTGTGGCGACATGAATCGCTGCACAAAATGTTGATGGGCCTGGAATTGCGGCGGTTGTTTTTCGAGTTTCGCGACAAAGGCAGCAAGCGATTCGTTGTCGCGCGGCACCTCCGCGGCCCATTCCGTGTCTTCGAAAGCCGCATGTTCCGCCAACTTTGCGCTGATCGCAGGGTCTTTCACGTCGGGCAACGGTTCGGAGAGCAACTGTGACATGGTTACTTGTTGGTTCTTGTCCTGAATTCTTCGACTTGGTTCTTCGACTGGTTGGTCCTGATGGGTATTGTATGTCGACAACAAATTTCACGTCGACATCCAAACGGAAAGGGTTAGAAGTTGGGTGTGGGGTGGGTGGGGGGATGAATGTTTGTTGGGCAATTACATGCGGACGGATCCAAACAGTTTGCGCGCATTGTGCAGTGCTTGTTTGTTTAAAGTGCGCTTGGCGGCATTAATGTCACCGGTGGAGGTGAAGGTGCGAGTTGCGGCTTCGATGGCCGTGACCCATTTCTTGCGCGAAGAGACGGATTTCGTTCCCTGTGCCTTGCGCCGAGTCCTGGTCCTTGCACTGGTCGTGGTTCTTCCCACTCCTCCGAAGTGCGCAGTGTGTCGACTGCGAGGTCGATGTGGATGTCTGTGCCGTTTGCGAGTATGATGCATGTTTGCGAGCGAGCGAGCGTGTTAAGCGTGCTTTGGTCAAGTGGACGAAGCGTGTTTCGTTGTTTTTCCCTCGACGAAATATCGTTGAAGAAACGATAGAAAAAAAAGGAAACGTGATTGCGTAAGGGAACAAACGTCCATCGGAAAACAAACAGGAGGAAAGATGTGCTGGCTAAAAGGATGATGAGAAGATGGAGAAAAACGATGGAAACCGAGAAAGGATGGCTGGAGACTGTTTCAAGGGAGATGCGATCGTCAACACGTCGCGCAAGACAAGACATTCAACAAGCGACCGTCGATGCGACATCGCGGAAGAGGAAAAGGATGGACAAGAAGAAGAAGAGGAAGAAGAAGAGGATGGACAAGAAGAAAAGGAAGAAGAAAAAGAAGAACGCATTGTTTACATGCGGGAAGCAGAAGCAGCGCGAGCAGCGGCGGCAGCGGCGGCCTTGGAAGCAGATGCGGCGCGACTGGCTGCCTTGGATGCGGAACGCTTGGCGGCGCGGGAGCGAGTGCGGGCTACAGCGCGAGAAGCCTTGGCGGCGCGACTAGCGGCCTTGGCGGCAGCGCGACTGGCTTGGGCAGCACGGTTGGCGGCGGCGGAAACGGCGCGACTGGCAGCGCGACTGGCAGCGCGAGCAGCGGAGCGGGTGCGAGAACGGGAAGCGGAGCGGGAACGGGAACGGCGATGAGTTCTGGACATGGTGGTGGTGGTGGCGGCGGTGTAAATGGGTGGATGTGTGTGCGTGTGTTGAGAAAGGCTTGTATTCTATCGCAACAAAAAAAAACGGCACACCTCCCCTCCCTCCTCCCTTAATTCCAGACTTGGTTGGTGGAATGCCAAGACATGGGATCGCGGGGGGCAACGTTGTAGATGGCGCGGAAGACACTGGAACGCGATAGGGGGACGTTGCATCGATATTTGTCGAGGGGATGGGGATTGGTCTTCAGCTGGGCTTGGATGGCCTTCTTGCTGATTTTTTGGCGCGACTGCACGGCGAAGTAGATGAAGAAGGCTTCGAAGGAGAGGGACTGGATGGGCAAGATGTCCTCGTTCTTCAATTGAAAGTCGCGCAAGTATTCTTGGCAGATGGCGAACCCGGAAATGTCTGCTAAATCTTCGCCGATGGTGGGTGCCGCGTCGAAGTCGATGCCATCGCGCTTCGCCACCTCCTGGTATTGCCGGATGACATCGCGCTGGATCTGCTTGAACTTCCGCTTGTCCTTGGGCGTCCACCAATCGTGGAGACGGCCACGCTCGTCGTATTTGGACCCCCAGTCGTCCAGCGCGTGCGACAGTTCGTGCGCAATGGTGTACCCGACGTGTGACAAGTTGTACTCCAGTCCGCGCTCGCCTAAATCCACAAAGGGTTTCTGCAAGTAGCCCAGCGGGATGTAGATCTGGTTCTGGGTCGGCGTGTAGAACGCGTTCACCACGTACGGCTGCGTGCCGACAAACTTCGGCGGGATTTGCGTCCAGTCGATCACCTGGATGTCCACCACCGGCTTGTCGACGTGGTCCGCCGCAAATTGGTGGCGCCACTGGGCCATGCGACCCAGGTTTTCCCAGGGATCGTCCTCGTCGTAGGGCAGAAGAGGGTCGGGCATGGAGGGAGGTGCGACGCCGATGCGCATCTTCAAATGGTGCAGTTTCTGGAGGGCTTTGGCCTTGGTGCTGGGTTGCATCCAGCGGTTGCGTTGGACGATGCGTTGGAAGACGATTTTCAGGTCTTCCGCCATGGTTTGCACGTATTGCACCACCGCGGGATTGGTGTAGCGCTGTACGTATTGCGTGCTGAAGAAATGGTGGAAGCAGAAGGCCATGGGAAAAATGGGGCGGATGGCGACGGTTTCGGGGGCATCTTGTCCCTTCACAAAGGCGCCGTGGAAGTCGTAGAAGACGCGCCATCCGCGTTCGTCCCACCGCGTCATCTGCCGGATGAACAGGTAGATCCAGTAGGTGTGCCACTGCGGCGTATTCCACTTTTCGGCGAGCAGTTTCGTGCCGCACAGAAGATAGTTGACGTTGGAGGTGATGAAGCGGTGCGGCACAGTGCGGCAGCCAAGCAACCGCGAGAAGTGTGCCCAGTCGAACTGGAAATGCGCCATGGCCTCGGTAGCGGAAATCTCGTTGTAGTTGTCGTCCTCGTCGTCGACCTTCACGACGCTGCAGCCCATGGCATTCAGGATGGCTTCTTCCGTGCGGTAGACGTCCTCGACGTCAAAGGCCTTGGCGCCCTCCTCACCAAAGGCCACCTCAAACAGTTGGCGCAAGTACTGCAGATAGGCGCGCTTGTACTTGCGCTTGTACTGCTGTTCTTCCTCCGGGTCGGTGGCGTCCGGAAAATAGACCATGACGTCGATGAGGGTCACTTGCGGCGCATCCAGGTAGCACACGTACTTGGTGGGGTCTTTGTCGTCGGGGTTGATAGACCAGTTGAAGGGTGCGCCCCACGTCACGATTTCGTTGCGATTGAAGTACGCGAGCACTTCGTACATGTCGCTCTGCGCCAACAGCCATCGCTGGAAGGCGGCGGCGCGTTGTTGGGTGACGCGGTTGGATTGGTGTCGTTGGAAGGAGTGGTAGGCGTTGCGCATGCAGCGGCGGAGTGCGGTGACGGAAGCGCGGCCGCCGAAATCCTGGGGGTCCACGACATCCCCGCCGCCGTCGACAAAGTCGCGCAACAACTCAACCATTTCTTCGTAGACTTTGTGCTGCACGAGGCGGAAGTTGTCAATCTGCACGATGTACTGCTGGTCCGACGACAGCTTGACGTCGCGGATCCAACGATCGTTCACGTACGAGAAGAAATCGTCTTGCGGCGACACGTTGTATGGGTTCACGGCTTGCTTGAGACCGCGCACGATTTCGCGCTCCAGGTTGTAGCCCGTGGACACGATGTCCAGTTTGTTGCGGCGGAACACGTCTTCAATCTGATGTTCAAAGGGTTGCAAGGTACTGCATGGGGCGGCAGTGGCAGCGACGGTGGTAGAAGTTGCCGCAGCAGTGTTCTTCTTTTTGCGCGTGGCGCTGCTGGTGCTGGGGTGAGCACTGTTCTTGTTCTTGTCCTTGTTCTTGTCCTTTGTGGCCGTGGTGTGACGGCGGCGGCGCAAAGTAACCATGGGCGAACAAAACAACGACAACGACGACAACACGAGAAACAAACCAAGTTGTAAGTTGGATACATTAGTCGCAGGAAAAAGCATCTCCGCCCATGCCCGTGCCTCCCCCCCCCGCCAAGCCATTCTTCCTCCCTTCCTCTTCCCTTCTTCATTCCCCCC
>JACCDX011627271.1_pt1 | contig 30419 bp, 38 predicted proteins | sample 7449681 | NCBI WGS metagenome assembly JACCDX01 (sample SAMN15323450, study PRJNA562643) | freshwater metagenome | isolation source: river surface water | place: USA:Blue River Watershed | collected 2017-08-18
AAAAATCTCTCTAGTACTGATACCAGTAAGCATACTATCAATACGCATACTGACCAATTCTTCACTAAGTTCCAAAGTCAAATATAATACATTAAGACCAGCTAGGGCCCAGTTACAACCTAAGTTAGCTAAGAATAAAGATTTACCTCCACCGCTACCTGCGGCAAAAATATTAAGTTCACCTCTATTCATTCCGCCAAACAGTTTGTCATCTACACTCTTCCAACCAGTACTGACCTGACCATTCTTGTCCTTAATGCGCATTAATCTAGCACGTGGATCTTCAAAATAATCTGTACCCAAATCTTTTTGTAATCCAATTTGCACTGCCTGTTTAATTTTTTCTTCTACAGGACCATACTCGCCCTTTTCCAACAAGTCAGCACTTTCTAAGATTGCTCGCTCAAGTCCTTTGTGTCTTGTAAATGTTTCAAAGTCGCCTAGTAACCAATCAAAGTGTTCTTCACGTAGGTCATCTAGTTTTCTAAAACTACTGCCAGTACTGGCATTAATAATATCTGGCGTGGGCAATACATTATGCTCATCCACATACTTTTGTAAAAACTCTGCGGGCTTTTGTAACTTTCTATCAAACAATGTGGGATCAAAAATACTTTGACAACGCACATAGGTCTGTGCATCTGCCAGCATCATTTCCAAATACATGTTCTGTACATCAAATCCATAATCTACATTCTGCTTTGTCATTCTTCCGTCCTAAACCAATTTTTCTGGTGTAATCTTATTTTTAATTCTGTTTTTAGTCTTGAGCTAATAATTAGCCACAATGTTGCAGGTTTACCCAGCTTATTGACAGCATCGCTAACATCTTTAACTCCACTAGGCCATTCGGGCATACTAACACTCCATCCTAGCTCAATTGCTTGATCCACAAGTTTTTCACCTGCTTCGTCACGATCTGGAACCACTATAACTTCACGCTGTAGTTGATTAATCATTAGGTGTTGACCCTGACTTACTTCACTACCTAATACAGCAACACCATCAACTGCAATAGCATCAAACGGTCCTTCAACTACAATTACAAACTTTCTATCCCAGTGTTGATTATCTAAATTAAACACATACCCTGGTTGTTGTTCACTTATATACTTGGGATTTTGTCCGTTAACACTACGAGCAGTCCAGCCAACAATTTGCCCTTTGTAAAGAAACGGAATTATAAGTCTATTTTTAAAACCTGTTTTACTAGTCCAGTAAAAAGGATAATCTTCTAAATATAAATCTCTACTATGCAGATATTCTAATACTGGCACAATATCTTTACTAGTGCATCCATCAATTAGTTTGGCTCCCATTGGTAATGCACGTTCAGTAAACGTAGGAATAATTTCTTGTTTTAAACCTAGTTCTGCATCTTCTTTAAGACGTAATGCATCAAAGGTGCATTTAGTTATAATGTCATCAGGAACATTGAACCAACGCATTAAATTTTTGAGTTTTGGACTCATAGTACGACCAGGTTGCCAGCTGGCCTTGAATCCACAATTGAAGCAGTGATAACTGACAGCCTTATCTTGATTTACAATAAATCCACCACGCTGTCTTTTATCAGCATTGTTACCATTATGTACGCAACAGGGCGCATTGAAGCTAATCCAACCACTTGGAGTGTGTTTTCGCTTTGGAGGTAAGTAGGCTAGTAAAGTATCTGCAATCAGGCTCATATAGCCTATATTTTAACTGGAAACTGTGAAAGAGTCAACTGTTCCGGCTGTCTTGGTATACTTAACTCGTATATATGTTAGATCAGTAGTATCAATATCTGTAAAGATTACAGGGGTGCTTCTAGCTGAAGTAAATGTTTGGCTAGTAATGTTGCCATCCATAAATGCTTCATGACCAATTGTTGGATTTTTAGTTCCTTCAATTGTTATAGTACCTACAAACCCAGATACAGTGACTGCTATGTCTGTAGCAATAGTAGGCTCTGCTTCATAAAATTTGGTCGGTATTGCACTACTGTGATAGGTAACTGTTCGATCAGCAATAGTGTTACCTCCAAAGTTTGTTTCCTGTTGGAAGTCATTGTAATTTTGAATAGGTCGTGTGCTAGGTATAATACTGCCCAACAATTCTAAAGTACCGTGTCCACCAAATCTTGTGTCACCGTACAATAGAGTTTTTGTGGTATCAGCATTAAGAATGTAGAGGCTATATTTTAAAAATTGTGGCTGTAATGCAGTTAAGTCAGTTGCTGGTATGGTTACTTTGGCTAATCCTCGGACGCTTGTAGTACTGCCATCATCTAACACGTTAGCAGTATATGTATTGATTTCTTTGTCTGTTTGATCCATAACTACAAACTTTATGTTCTTTCCAAAAATATCAATACGCTTTTGATCTGCGTTTTTAATATCTAACTCTATGACGTTGTCTACGCCTTTGTAAATTTTTATAGGTCTTTGATACACAATTTTCCACTCCACAGGATAAGCCGAGTCCACAGATGTAACCATATCTGCAAGGATCTGAATTCGGTTTGAATATAAATAACTTGAAATTTTTTGCATTTGGTAGCCTCAGTATATATTTATATGGCAAAATTAAGAGAAACAACAGAACAACAATTACCATTCATTAGCGTTATAAACTACGGTGAACACGAGTACGTGGGGATTATTATTAATCAAGACCAGTATGTGACCAGCTTCTACGACATAAACGCCATAAGAACTCCTGAAGAAAAGAGTGCTTTTTTAATCGTGGGTGAAACTTGGTGGTGGGAAAGTAATCGTCAAGTTCCCATTAACATATTTTGCAGAGCGGAAATAGAGCCATTCCGTTATTGCATAAAGACCTTTAATAGCAAAGATGTGCGTGTACTATTAGGGCCAGTAGTAAACTTGTTAAATCTATCAGTTCGTAGAGTAAAACGCAAAAGTGTTCAATTAGTTCGTAAAAGATAATTTTCTGTGCCAGATGTTGTCTGGACATACATCAAAATCTATTTTACAAATTTTTAAAGCTTCTTGTATAGCAGGAAAATCAACATCATGACCAAGAAGTCCAGATTCATGTTTTAATAGTGGCTGATATGACTGTATATCTTTCACTACACTCTTAGTTCCATGACCAGCGTCAATGAATACAAAATCAACTTTTTCTTTTATTTTTAGAGCCTGATCCCAACTATTACCTTCTAAAACAATTAATCTGTCCCCGTATTTTTTCCTAACACTATCGTTATAAAATTGACTTGGGTCTTTGTCGACAGCATACATTTTTAAATTTTGATTGTTGTCAAGTAAATGGAACAAGACTCTACCAAATCTTACACCCACTTCAACACCAATTTCCCATTTATTATTTTTAACCAAATAATCAATGTATAGTTCTCTTTTATTGTCATGCTGCCAATTAACAGTCATGGTTAAGGGATTTCTAATTTTTGCCATTATGCATATCCATAGCTAATATTTTCACAAATTTGATTCATCTGAACCACTACCGCAGTAGCATAAGCAATAGCATGTGATTTTTTAAAGTAATATTCACCATTCTCTGGTTTCGTCCAAACTTCCTTCATCACCGTAGTCCATTCTTTCCCAATCAGATAACGTTTCGCTGGTCTGATCATGGCTAGGACTGCACCTAATTGTTCTATATTCTTGGGTTTCATTTCTCTTAATATAGAACCATGTCCGTTGACGTGAAAGAGCAGACTGGTAAATGAGTCGTCCTCTAGTAGTTCCCATATAGGTTCAATCTCCATTAGTCTTACTAATTCAGATTCATCTTTTATTTTTTCGTATATGCCTACATTTAGAAAGTCTATCTTAAAATATCCTCTATCCTCTGCATCTTTATAATCAATAGTAGCTTGATTAGTTAACGGGTTGTACGGGATAGAAGTACAATACACACCAGTATTGTGCTTTTTAAAAGTATCATTATTTTCTTTTATAGACGCCGCAATGTGCTTGAGTTTGTCAAGCACCAGTGTTCTATCCGCAAAGTCTATATCAATATCTGGCATTAATGTTTTACCTGTGATTCAAAAAGTAATAAAGGTAATTCATTTACAAGTTTGTCTGCCCACTCGTCAGCAAACTCTTCAGTATCAAATCCTGTAAACTTAACATAAACTGCAAGGTCTTCTTCACTTACAATAACCTCCATGTTTAGAGGTACTGGTTCACTTGTCATAAATTTGCTTCCTTGGCCACTTGCCTTACTAGTTCAACATCATCAAAGTTTTTATGAAACTTGTTTTTCCAAAACGTTGGATCAATGATAGAGCCCACTGCTGTTAATTGCTCATCATTAAAATTACTTAGCATCTTTTTTCCACTCAAACAATTCAAAATCAACCACGGGCTCACTTTGCCATCTTTAACATCAAATACTGCCCTATTAATAGTTACATAGCTAAAATAATGATTCCAAACACTATTATTTGTATCAGCCCATTCCATCATGTGTCCAATACTGCGTTGTAATGCGACTTCAACAGGTTCATTTTTAATTAAGTGTAACACGTATTCTTCGTACAAACTGTGTCTACACCAGTGATCTAGTTTAACTCCACTAGTAATTACATATTTGATATATTGATCTGGGTATAAAGGATTAACATTGACTACAAAACTACCAAATTTAACGAATGCGTTATAATAAGGACTGTGTGCAAAATCATCGTATGTTTTAATTTTATCTTGTTTTTGTACTAGTTTATAAAACTCTACGTATGCTTGATAACCAACTTGTACATGTTTTTCTTCTTTGGCCAAATGACGACGTTTTTGTTCGCACATGTGTACTATCAAAGTTTTTTCTTTCATAAACTTTGAATTACAATGTGTACAAATATATTTTTGTTCAGTCACTTTTAGTTGTAGCATTAGAAATATTTGTCAATTTTTTTATCGTCCCAGCATTGATCCTGCGCCATCTTTTTTAAATCTTTGCTGGGTGTAATTACAGCCATGACTTCAAGTTCATCCATTTTTGCATTAGGATATAGCTCTTGAAGTAGTTTAACTTTTTTAGTGTCGCCAGTTTTCTTTTTATGTCCAATCCATTCATGAAAGAATATTTGTTTCTTATCATAACTGCACAGACATAACAACTGCCACATGAGCTTAGGATGTTTTTGTAATAGATTCCAGTGTTTGTTAAAGTACTCGTTAACAGTTAAAACAAAGTGTTCTTGCTTGTCTCTGTTCTGACCTTTGACATTGCTAATATATCTATTAAGAATAAAAAATTCTTGTTTTAGTGCCTTGCGTTGATCATCATCCATGTCATCCCAAAGCTCTTTTGCACCTAAGTCAACTGCCGCTAGTTTTTCTTTAAGTTCTATCTTTGCCATAGTCTTTGCCTAATTTATATATTAGTATAACACGGTCGATAGCCTTTTGTAAAGTCTTATTGGATTCTGCTTCTTTCATAATATCGTTCCACATGGTCAAGTGTCTCCGTTCTGGAGAACTATCTAAATCATACCCAATAAGTTTGCGCTCAGTTTTACCGAATTCTCTAGCATATATATGACCGTCTGAGCGTTCATAGATATACGTTGCACCAGGTTTAAGTGATCCCATTGATTAATGTTACCTTATACTTTACAACATTAATTGGATTTCCTTTTTTAGGATTTGATGTGTAACTAATTGCGTCTTCAAAAGAAAAGTCCCAATTGATTGTTTCTAAAATTTTTAATTTCCACCATTCAGGTGATTCAACAATTAAATGTGCGTTTCTGCCATCTTCTAAAATACGTTTTGCAGGGTGACATGCAATGACATGATGCATTACTTTATTACAAATAGTTTTTAAATTTATTAAAGTTTCATTAATAAAATTTGGTTCAATATGTTCTAACACATCAAACGATATTATCATGTCTACATTTTCTGGTAATGTATTTTTATTTGTATCTGACGGGTCATACCCATATACTTTTATGTGCGGGAATTCTTTTTTTAATGATTCCACTAAAAGACCTTTTCCACACCCAAAATCTAAAATACTAGATACATTATATTTTTCTATTAATAATTTTACATCTGGAGGTATGGTTTTCATATCTCCAAACACAGAACTTTTATGCAGATTAACTAACTGATTTTTATATTCTTCAGATATCATAAAACAAACTTGTCTTGAAAAATTAAATCAAATTTATCTTCCCAGAAAGTATTTTTTAAATTTTCTTTCATTAATTCATTTGTTTGATAGGGGAAATCTTTCAGTTGAAGAATTTCTAAATCAATTTTATTACATGACGGTCTATGGTAAAAGAAAGCATTTGTATATGAAGAGTCGTACCCAAAATATTCGTAATCATAATGATTAAAAAATGAAATATACTTTTGTAAACTTACGCCTGATCTGTATAATTTATGATACAATTTTTTTCTTGGTGTTTCAAAAGGGAAACTTCCATAATCGTTTGCGCCAAAAAATTTATTAATTTCAACACAGACAGTTTTTGGTCTAAAGTTTTTTGCAAAAAGATTTTTCGCAATTTCATAATCAAAACTGTCTATATCAAGACTAAAAAAGTCACAATCTAAAGGAACTAAATCCAAATATTTTGTGCAGGTATCTGGATACACAAACTCTTGCATGTGCTTAAAATTGTTAGGAAATACGTCAAATCCTTTTTTTGGTTCTTTTGCATCTACCCCGACACCTGACCAACCTTTATCCATCATTAGATGCCAAGTCATATTTGATCCGCCGTCGCCCCAGCCGATTTCTAAAAAAGTTTTATTAGGATGCTTAATAGCATCAATCATTTTTTCAATGATACCGTCTTCACCGTGCTGTGACGTAATTTGTTTTTCATATGATAACATATAGTTCTTTGACATCTTAATCTCTCATTCCATTAAAAACAGTTTTTTTAAATTTAGCATTATCTTTATCAATAACCTTTATTAGTTCTAAATCTAATTCTAATTTATCTATTAAGGATGCTAGGGCCTTAGTATCCTTTGGTAAACACATACCACCGTATCCTCTTAAACTTTCAGTGACATCTAGATACATATCAACTGCTTTTCCTGTTTTTATGTAAGTATTTTTAATTGTGGTATAGTCACAATTTAATTTTTCACAAATTTCATACATTACATTGGCGAATGTTACTCGTAAACTTGCATATACATTATTATAATACTTTAAAACTTCTGCTTCGGTTGGTGTCAAATGTTCAGTATGCTCGGGCAAACTTCCATGAGCCTTTACTAATTTTCGATATACCCAAATATCATGAGTACCAACAGCCAATAGTTTATGATTGTGTATAAAATCATCAACTGCACATCTTTCTCTTAAAAATTCTGGTACGAAACAAATAGCCAAATTCTTATAGGTATCTATCATGCGTTGAGTGAAACCAGGCACTGCTGTACTACGTATTGCAATAATTCCTTTGTAATTTATATCATTTAATTGATTTATAACTAGCTCTAAAATACTTGTATCACATTGCCCATCATCAGTTGATGGTGTTGGCACACATAAAAATACAATTTCTGTTCCAGCAACATCTTCTATTTTAGTATTAAATTTTATGTCGTGACAAAATAATTCATGACCTAGATGCTCAAATCCTTCTTTATTAGCAGTTCCAACTGCTCCTAAACCTACTATTCCTATCCTCATATTAAAGACTCCAATGTTTTTTCAAGACCTTGACGTAAATCATACATATACTTATAGTTTGTTAGATTTAACATTTTACTTGTGTCTGGACATCGTCTCTTAGCACTACCTTGCGGTGCAGGGAGTATTGCTAGTTTATTTGGGTCTACACCCATTAATTCCATAATAATTTTTGCTACTGCACTTATTTGTATTTCTTCTTGTTGACCAACATTTACGATTTCATTGCAAACTCTATCAACTAACATGTCTGTAATACTAACTGCGTCTTTAACAAAGCAAAACGATCGTGTATCGTCACCCTTAATATAATACTCTCCACGGGAAACTCTTTCTACAAACTCTGATATAAAATGATCTTTTTGTCTAGGACCGTATATATTAAAATACCTAATTATTAACCAATTAAGACCAGAGTTAGCTACTAAGTTTTCACCCAATGCTTTTGGAATACTGTAACTCCAACGTGGATTTAAAATGTCTTCAAACATAACAGGAACATTTTCATCAGTGGGAACTGGGTAAAGATTGCGGTCTATGGCACCATTAAAAATTTCGCATGTGCTTGTAAAAATAAATTTTGTTTTGGATTTTTGATATCTTTTAATAAGATTAAATGTAGGTAAAGTATTATTAAACGCTACCTCAGTGGGAATTTCGTAAAATAACTTTGTACCGTTTGTAGCAGCCATATGCATTACTACATCACAGTCTGGTAATGATTCTACAACATTTGTGTCGCACAAATCTTGACCTACAAATTTATCAACAGTCACTATGTCATATTTTTTGTTTATTAGTTCGAGATAATGGCTACCAATGAATCCTTTATGCCCTGTAAGTAAAAGCTTCATTACTTTTTCCTTTTTAACGCTTTTGCTAACTGTTTGTCTCTTTTAGATTTGCGTTCACCTTTATAATGTAGCATGAATCCATCAAATACCGTATTAAAATGATTCTTTTCCAAATTTGGTGGGGAAAGATTATAGTTTTTTATTTGGTGTTCATCTTCTAATTGTACCCTTGTTGCATCATATACGTGGCAATCTAAATATCCTTTTAGGTTAAAAATTTCATCATTATCGTAATATTTTTTAAAAATTTCAAAAAATGTTTGACTAGATGGATGCTTTAGATTAAAGGATAAAAACCCAGTTTCTGAATAGCTTGGTCTTCCTAAATATGAAGAAAAGGTATCAGTAGGACAAAATGATAACAAATACTCTTTTGTAATGTTGTCATAAATTTCTGTGTCACTATCTAACCAAATTAACAAATCAACATTAGAATTTTTGGCAGCATGGTAAATGCAATAACTCTTATGACTAAATCTTACTGCGTCAAATATAAAATCTGAAGGTTTGTAATCTTTATTTCTTAATTTAAATGCGGTTAAGTCGGGAATCGATTTTTCTAAATTAAAAATATGAAAATTTTCTTGTTTTTCAAAATCAATATTGTCAACATAGAAAAATAATTCTATATCCTTATCAACATATTTCCTACAACTTTCAACGAAGAATTTTCCATATTCCTCGTAACCTTTGTCGCTAAATGTAGTTACAATTCCGATCTTCATTTCTTTTTTGGCTTAATGCCATTTTCCGTAAAATCTATAAATTCTTCTTGTGAATGATGTTTTTTTGACTTTGCTTTAAAGTGGCTAATATAATCACCTAAAAAACAATGATTCAATGGTGTCTGTGTTTTACTAGTTCTTCTATATTGACTAAGATCGTGTACGTGATCCATAAAATGACTAGCAGTTAACATTAAAATTTCGTTGTCCCACCATCGAACAATCTTGTCTGGTTTAGAAGGCAATCTATAATATTCTTCATATTTTTTAATAAATTCTGAAAAATCTTTATGTTGTTTGTTTATGATCACATAGCCGCTTTCGGCAGACCATGTTTCTCTAATACCGTCTTTAAATTGATACAAGGTGTCAAATAATCCAACCAGCTGATTAGAATTTAAGGTTTTTTCTAAAATATCTAAAGTTAACTCTTTATGGCTCAATACGTCAGCGTCTACCCATATAATGTATTCAGCATCAATATTTTTCCAACCATCTAATGATGCCCATCCTTTTTTACCAAATTTATGTGCATTTGTATCAGTAGTTTTTTTAGAAAATTCTAACCAGTCATTGTAACATGACGTATCCCAATCAATTTTTTTAATTCTAGGATCATCAAAATTAACAGACATTTTTTCAGCATATAGGTACAAGTCAACATCTTTAGGCCAATATTTTTGCCAACTAGAAATCATGTGCTTGCCAATATGGTCATAATAGGGTTGATGCATTGATGTTACACAGGCAAATTTTTTCATTTACTAAACCCCACAGTTTCTCTTTCGATGTCTTCGTGATCAAATTCTGCCCAGTACAATTCAAATGCTACAGTGTCCTCAACAGCTTCAAACTGATGGTATTCACCAGGAGCCACTTTAGTATACTGGCCAGGACCAAGAATAGTCTCATCGACTAAATCGTAATTGTTTTTCCATACACGAATGATCATTTTGCCTTTTTCCACAAAAAAACCATTCCATTTAAATTTGTGTTTGTGTTTGCTACAAACGCCTCCAGCCTTAGCTTCAATGCGATGAAACTCTAGTACTCCGTTTGCTTCTAACAATTCTGTTTGTCCCCATACTTTACCTGCTTTCATTTTTTACCCTTTATTGCTTTAATACGCTCCATCTTTTCCCAGTCATCTCTACAAGACTGATCACAAAAAACGCCGTCATTCAATGGCTCATCACAGGCTAAACAGAGTCCTGTTTTTTCAGGAACTTTTTTTCTCTTTGCCAATGCTTCAGCTCTAACTAATTCTTGAAATTCTTGGCTTTCATCAATCCAATCGCTCATTTACTTCATCCTTATAAAATTTTACTTACGTCAATAATTTCACTCTGTCTACTTATCTCCTTTACAAAATAAGCACATTCTGGTTTAGGATTTGTAGACAAGGGCGTTGCTAAAAGTTGATTATTTTTCATTTTAGGAAAATACCATTTTACATCACTGTAAAAATTTACAATTTCTATTTTTCTAAATTCTACTCTAAAACTGCTGAGTGGATTGAAAATTAATGCTTCAAATCCTCGGTCATTTAGGCTAGTTAGTGGCAGTATTTCTACATCACAGCCACTAGTACTATCTCCTACGGCAATACTCCAGTCAATTGGCATAGCAATTTCGTTATTGCCAATTTTTAAAACCATTGCTGGACTATTGAAGCTTTCTAAAAATATCAAAGGCATGAAAAAGAAGTCTGGTTCCTTTGGGTCACTATTATCTAAAACTGCAAACCTCGTACTCTCATCCACTTCGTCTGGTAAATTATTCAATGAGAATAATTTGTTGTCTAATGTTAATATCTGCATAATTCCTTATTTTTGCCAATCCACTTTGTCTAATGTAAATGGGTATTTGGCCTCCTTATAAAATTTCTTCCTTTGCGTAAGATGACGCTTGGCGAATTTACAGGTGGATGTAATGTCCCAGATTTGTACGAAGTCTTTGTCTTCTGCTTTTCGAATGCCTCGTCCAATACTTTGTATAACGCGGACAAAGCTCTTTCCGGGTTCCAGAAGAACCAGATTAAAAATACGTGGGATATTAATACCCACAGCGGCCACACCGTAAGTCGCCACAATAACCTTGTTATCACTCGTTTTAACTTCATCATACTCTTCTTTCCTGTCTTTTGTTTTAACTTCGCCTGATATGAATACCGAGTCTGGTATTTCATTTATCAAAAATTTGCCTGAGTCAATTCTATTAACTAGAACCAATGTATTGCCTGAGTTACTTACTTCCCTAATTAATTTGCTTATATAAATCATTCTGTCTTCATCGGTGACAAGATACTTTAATTCTGATTGATAATCTTTAAATTCTGGTAAGTCAATCATTTGAACAATGTTTACATGGCAGTTACTAAGCACACCCTTTTCTTGTAATTCGTGCGCTTTGATACCGCCAATCACTGGACCAATACTTGCAAAAATGCTTTCACTCTCAAATGCTTCTTTTGGTATTGTGCCAGTCAATCCCCAACGAATACAAGCATTACTTAAATTTTTTGTTAATAGGTTTTTTAGTACCTCTGCTTTGGCCATGTGTACTTCATCAACAATAACTGTCTTAACACCATCTAAAAATTCTGCTAGGGTTAATATATCTTGTTCTAAATTTTTACTTTTCTTATCAAGAATGTTAAGACTTTGCCAAGTACATATAGTATGTGTTTTGTTTAAATCTTTTCTATCACCATAGTACACACCCACATCTAAACCAACGTTGACAAAATCTTCTTCAGTCTGTTCCACCAGCGACTTGTTAGGAACTATAGTAATAGTTCTACCATATTTTTCACACAACTGACTTAACGTTGCTGTTGTAATAGTCTTACCTGCACCTGTAGCAATTTCCTGAAGACTCTGTGGATTTTCTAAAAATTTGTTTATGGCGTCAACTTGATAGTCCCGCAACATAATAGGTTTTCCAGCAGTAGGGTGACCTTGTGGCCAAACTTTGCCTTGATCGGCCCAGTATGTTTCTGTTACTGCATCAAATTGTAGTTTTACTGGATTTCTTAAATCTTCAATGTCGTTGATTTCAATATTAAGAGTGCCTAGTACTTCAATAATAGTTTCTAATTGATTTAGATAACCGTTACCACCTATACCAAATAAACTATTTGTGCCATCCCAACGTCCAAGTTTGTATGCTGGATGATACCTTGCATAAGGTATTTCATATTTGAACTTGTTTGCTAATTTTCTTCGTGCTTCTACATCAAGTCCTTCTAACTTGATGTTAACTTCATCTTTTATTATAAGTTTACAAAATCTCATCCACAGTTCCAATTATAGGTGCTTGTTTATTATAGTATACAATCAAATCACATTCATTGCAATAGACGCTAGTTTTATTATTTCTTAACTGATTACTGAAACTTATAGTAGATTTTGGGTACCAGCTGGATTTTAGGAAAAATTTAGGTATTTTTCCATTACTAATAACTGCTATATGTGTGTGGTCATCTAGATTTTTGTTCCATCCAAATTCGCTTACAAGTTTATTAAATCGTTCTCCATCACCTTGATTACTGAATCTAAAGTAAACTCCGACATTTGGTGTTAAATTTAGGTCATCCAGCGTTTTTTTCAGTTTTTTTAGGTTTTCAATAGAGTCCGTAACATTGTATTCATCAAATATACATAAAGTTTTTAACCTTCGTAATTTTTTCATGACTTCAGCAACTTCAGTCAATGTGTAATTTTGACTGTTAACAAAAATTTTGTTATTTTTTCTATCAACAATATTGTTTAACAGTGATTTTTCGTGATTTTTGTCATTTTTTGAATCAGTTAGGTATTGAAACAAAATTCTTCTATCACGCAATAACAGGTCATCATTAATTTTATCATGGCCCACTTCACTACTATACATTTTTTTTAATTTTTCATTTTTAATTTCTGAAAAGGTAAATGTGCCTTCATAAAATTTGCGGTCAATCTTTGAAATTTCGTCAAAAAGTGACTGAATTTGTGGTGATAGCTCAAAATTAAATTTTTTAAGAGATGTAACAATATTGTATAGATTTTTTTCAGTTAGAAGCATTCGTGACAGTTTGCCACTAAATGCATTATGTGTTCCTTCAATGTTTTTTGAAACTTCAATTAATACTTTTTTGATATCTTTGTTAAAATTGCACTCAATTTCTATCAAAGGTACATTTTCACTATCTTTAATGATGTTGATTTTTCGAATATGTTCTACGACATTAAAACTGCGTGACCAAGTAGGTGTTTTTAAACTTGGTATCAATGGAGAGCCAACACAACTTAGTGACTCTAAGTTTTCTTGAAGGATTTTAATCAGTAATCTACCCTGATTTTCCGTAATGAAAGATGGCATTTTTACCATCTTAGCTAAATTTTTTAAAATTCGTTTATCACGATTAGGAATTGATGAATTTAATTTCTCAAAACCGTAATGTTCAATCTTAATTAGGATTTCGTCAATAGTCAGTGTATCATTCATTGTATAATTTTATACTAAATGAATAACAATGTCAAGTTTTTAGTTTATCTATTAACCTTTGTAATGCCAAACCTTCAGCTATCTCTTCAATAGTCCATTCTGTATAGGCTATGTTGTTTGCCCACTGTTGGCGATCTGGCATATCTGGATCTTCTATGCGAGCTAGTCTTAAATTTGCAACCGGAGAGGCCAAACTTTCTGGCCCTGTGAACACTGGTATGCCATTTAATACGGCTTGGGTAGCTGGATTGCTACTCCAATTAATCACACACCAAGCATCACTTAATTGTTTTTCAAAATCGTAATCATCGTAGCTACCTGCTATGTGTCTTGGCTGATTAAAATACACATCATTGAAATCTTTTATAGTTTGTTGAGTCCAATTCATATCTAATGGGCTTCTTGGATGTGGTCTTACACGAATATCCCTATCTGTATACTGTCTTATTTCACTTATTGTCTTTGTAACCCATTCTTGCATAGGGGGCATGTTGCGCCACTGGTGACTTTTGTCATTTTGTCCGCAAATTAAAATATATCTTGGCTGATAACTTTTTAATCTCCAAGGTTGTATCTTAATTTTCATTTTTCTTAGGCGATCACTAGTATTATCTGTTTCATGTCCAAAAAAAGCCTCGCCATTTATGCCGCCAATGCCAACTTTCCAAGTTTGATTGCGAACTAAACCACCTACTTCAAGTACAATTACTTTTTTGCCCTGTTTTATAAAATGTTCCATGACTTCTTTGTTTTTAGCCATCTTACCATTCCACAAAACACTCCAAATCACAGCAACATCGGGCATATCCATGTGGCCACCAACAACAGTGTGTCCTAATTTTGTTGCACCTTGTTCAAACGCCGAGAATACTGGACCAGAATTCAATGCGCCAAAATCTTTAAATAAACCGAAGATCATTTTTCACCTATAAATAACAGTATATTTAACTATATGGAGTTGGCTTTGAGAAAATTTGTTGCTGTCACTACTTTCCATCAAAAAGGATTGCAAAAATATGGTCAAAATTTTATAGATACATTTATTAAAAATGTTCCTATTGAATTAATGGTCTATACAGAGGATTGTGTACCTAATGTACACGAAAATCACAAAAATAAAATTCATGTTTTTGATTTACATGCTGAAAGTCCAGAAATTGTTGCGTTTAAGGCAAAATATAAGACTGATCCTAGAGCAAATGGTCAAGGTCCTGATCCAAAACGTAAAGATTCAGGAAAAGGATTTAAATGGGACGCTATACGATTCAGTCATAAGGTATATTCTATTTTTGCCGCAGCCAAACGCACAGATGCTGACGTATTGATATGGATGGATGCCGATATGGTCTGTCATAGCAATATGCCTCGTAATTTTTTAGAGAATTTTATACCTGAAGACAAAGGAATTTGTTATTTAGGAAGATTTAACAAGTACAGTGAGTGTGGATTTTATTCGTTAAACTTACGTGACCCCAAAGTTCAACAATTTTTAGCAGAATTTCAAAAAATGTGGGATGATGCCGAAAACGGAATTTTTAAATTAAAAGAATGGCATGACAGTTATGTATTTGATGTAGTAAGGCAACGTCTTGAACAGGAAGGACTAACAACACACAGCTGGAGCCAACACCTAGTCGACATACGACCAAATCCACGCAACAGTTTAGGTGAAGGACATCCTTTAATTAACACGGATCTAGGTGCATACTTGGATCACCTAAAAGGTGATAGAAAAGACTCTGGGAAAAGTTATCGAGTTGACCTAGCAGTTCAAAGAAAAGAGTTGTATTGGGCAGGATTAAGATGAAATCAGTATTATTACAAAATTTTTATAAAATATTTGACTTATATTTGCCTCAAAATATATGTGAGATAGGAACTCATAACGGACAAAGTGCATTTCAGTTTGTAGATTACTTGTGGCCAAAAGTACATAGACTACATTACACAGGATACGATTTATTTGACCAGGCTGATCAACAACTGGCTATTGATGAACATAATGGCAAAGGTACTGGCTCATATAAATTAGCTCATAACGGTCTTATGAAAAGAAAAGAAAAGTATGGCAAGCGATTTACTTTTGACCTTATACAGGGAAACACAAAAGAAACTTTAAAAGAACCAAAAATTTTTGATTTTGTGTATATTGATGGTGGACACAGTTATGAGACAGTTATGCATGACTATTCTATGGTCAAAGACAGCACTGTTATTGTATTTGATGATTATCAAATAAAAGAAGTTGCCATGGCTGTTGAAGAAATTAAAAGCCAGTTATCTTCCAATTATGAAATTGTGCAGTTAGGGGCGCCAGAACGACCTAAACGTAAACAATTAGCGTTGTTAAATTGGGAAGGTTCGAAACATAATCAAATTGGTTTATTAAAACCTTAAATATATTTCTTAAAGAAATTCCACGCTTCTCCAGATTTTAATTCTTCAAAATTCCAATGACACATGCTGATTTTTTCTACCCAGTGTTGTCGTTCATGCAATATTGGGTTTTCGATAGTGCTTATATCAAAATTTGCAACTGAAAAACTTTGACTATGTCTAGGTTCAGGATCAGTTAAAAATGCCGGCACTCCCATAATTATACTTGCCACACTAGGACTACTATTATATACTACTGTAGCCCACGCATTTTTTAAATCATCAATTAAATTTTCTTTATCACTTAGTGTAACATTTTTGTGATGTAACTTTAAAAATCCTCTAGTTTTTTTATCGCCTGGGTGTGCCCTAACAATAATTGGCCTATCAGTATACTGTTTGATCTTATTAATTGTATGGTCTAACCACTCTAAAGAATTAAGCCCACGCATACTCCAACCGCCATTTCTTTGAAGGCAAATTAGTATGTGATCTCCAGCATTACGATAATCTTTTAAAGGTATGTTTAAGTTTCTACTAATTTTTTCCCACCTAGTAGGGTCAACATCAGTATCAAAATAAAACCCCGTAGTTGGAAACACACCGTCAAAACTATAACGTAGATATCTTTTTGAGTTACCAGGATCAGCAAATAAAAATAAATTACTGTCAACAATTAATGATCGTTTATTTGTCTGTCTTTGAAGATTTATTGCTTGTTTTCTTAAATTTAGATGGGGCATATTTTTTCCATCTTCGTGTACAAATCCTTGTATAAATGCAACATCGCAAGGTAACACGGTCATATCTCTATGTGCTAATACAGTGTCACCGCACGCCATTACACCTTGGCAAAAATTATCAAGTATTAACGGTTTTTCAAGATTTTTATTGTTAGGCGGTATTCCAGCGTAATAAGCTATAGCAGTAAATTTAGACATGGTATTTCCTTACTATGTGTATAGCTTTACCGTTAGTCAACTCTTCATATGTAAATTGGCTATAACTTAACATACATAACCAGTTTGCTAAATTTGGTTTTGCTAAGTTATTAATATCACTTAATTTAGATTTCGACACTGCATTAGTAATATGTTTCCCCAATGTAATTACAGGTATACCAGCCCAGATTGCCTCTGTGGCTGCATTAGAATTTAGATTAACCACACAATAATAATCCTCATCACAGAACTCTTTGTATAAGTTACTTCTAATTTTTTTATCAACCTTTTCTCTAAAAACTATTTTTTTATCGCTGTATTTTCTTATTTCTTTTTCAACATCATATTTCCAAGTATTCAAATCAATGTGAAATACTGCGGCTGCAAAAGGTCCTGGTTCTACAATTAAGATTTTTTCTCCATCATTTCTCCACTGCTGAGGAAAATTTTTGAATACGCCCAATCTATCAACAGGTGCAGTAAAATTGCCCCCATAGTGCAAATGATTATTAACAACTCTGTGCCATTTTTTGTTAGGTTCTAAAAAATTAGTATACCCACTGTCAATAAACCAAAATGGATAATTATTATCTAACTTAGATACCAATAAGTCTTCATTTCCAACAGTATTTCTTATTAAACAAGGCTGGTTATAATCTATAAATTTATTTCTACGTATAAGTTGTGTGGATTTACTTAGATATTTCCCTGTAGTTTTGACAAAGTTTTCTTTTTTACTTTTTTTATATGCATCAAGTACATTTTTTTCACCTAATGCTGATAAAAAAAATTCAATATTATCATGTACAGCATCAAAATAAAGAGTTTTTTTAGAAATAAGAGTATCTTTTATACATGTAACATAATTGTTTAAATCACTCTCAATAGATTTTTTTATACGTTCTTTAAATTTGGGTATAAACTTCTCATTTGTAAAATATTTAGGATCACAATTCATAATAAACTCGTCAGTGTGTTTCCATGAAAAGTCTATTTCATCCAGTATTTTTTTGTAGTCAATTAGGCTTACTAAAAAGTGAGCAATTTCTTTATTATTCAGTAATAAGTACATTCAATTACCATTCATTTTCTAAAATACTGATAGCAGTTCCGTTTGCCATCTCATCGGTATGAAACTGTCCATATGCCAAGTGACATGCCCATTTATACCTTAAATCATCGTCAGGAATTAATGGTGTTTCTAGTTTAGAAAGATCATTTAACGTAACAGGATCGGCAGCATTAGGGGCTAAACTAAAAGCAGGATACCCGTATAATACTGATTCAGTAGCCGCTACACTTTGATATGTTACCAATGCCCATACATCATTATCCAATGCTTCGTAGATACTATTAAACCTAACTCTATCGTGTCTTACTGGGTTTTTATCTCGAACAATGATTTCCCTATCTGTATATTTTTTTATTTCATTAATTGTCGATTGTACCCATTCTTCTCGATTAATACCGTAATATTTGCAAGGTTTATCTGATGGTGTAACTAATAAAATTTTACTACCTGGTTTTTTCCACTTCTCAAATTTAACTGGACACTTTTCTAATCTGTCTCCTGGGCGATCAATAATTTCATTATGCTGTAAACCGTTTTTTACAATTCTATGATAATGTTTAAATCCTTTTGGATTTTCAGGTCTTGAATGATTACCCATGTATCCTGTATCTACATAAAAAACAGTCCTATTATCTTTTAGAGCTTTGCGTAAAATTTTTTTTGCTTTAGTCATGCCTCTTATCACTAATGGATTAGTGTCAAGCTCGTATTTAAACTGCTGATATTCTACAGTGTTACTATTCACAGAATCAGCTAATAAATTTATGTATTCATCGCTGTTATTTCTAGAAAGGAACGTCCAATTTTTTGCTGTCATCTTGTCTTAATTTCCTATCAAATCTTGATAATATATCAAAAATATTTTTATCTTTATCTAATGCATTTATTGTTTTATCTATCAATCCTAGCAGTCTACCAGAATCTTTTTGATTACCTTTTAGGTGCCTAAAATACTGTGTTAGTATTGTATCCTTTAATGGTGATTTAGCATCAGAATTTTGATTAAAATCCCATATGGAGATATCATTTTTTAATATATCTATAGTATTTGCTAAAACAGGAGCATCATATGGTTTAGGGTAAACTTTGTGATTTTTAGTACCATCAAAGTATTCTTTTAAGTAAGTATCAATAATTAACTGTTTATTTTGTGATTCTGTGTTAATAGAATAAAAACACGAGTCAGCATGCGGTCTTACATCTTTTACAGATAAAAATGATATATCATTTTTTTGTTCAATAAATTTAGAAAGTATTGTTACTGGATCACTGAAACAAATTAAATCTGCATCAAAGTAAGTAACAGTTCCTGAAAATGTTTTGACAGCATACTCCCAAGCTGCCGCCTTCCATATAAAATTTTTAGCACGACCAGATAATGTGTTTTGTAAACTTACCCAATCATCAGACAAAGATAAAGGTATAACTTCTAATCTGTTATAATATTCATCAGTCCAGTTAATGATCTGATGTGGTTGATTCCATACAGGCAAAAAATCTTCTGAAAACAATATAATTTTTCCGCTTTGACAATTTTTAAGCCAGCTTTGAAGAGTTTTAAATCCCAATGCATCAAAATAATCTTTACTCATTGTTGTTACATAATAATTCATTTTGGCATACACTCTAATAATCGTTTAAACGGAATACCAAACAATATTTCTTCTCTGCTCCATTGGCAATAACTTAGTTTTTCAAACATTAGTTTTCTATCAATAGCATAGAGCGAATCATTCAAATTTTCTAATGTCTGCGTTGTAAATTGTTTGTGTAAACTACTATTGCTTAGGCTAATTACTGGTATTCCATTATACAAACTGTCTAAAGAAAATAGACTGTTAAATGTAATAACACAATATGCATTGTGCCAATAACTATTTTCTTTAGACACATGAATTTTAGGAAATAATTTAGTGAGTTTTTCTATTTGTGCATCATTATTTTTAGGGTGTGGCCGTAATATAATTTCTTTGTTTGTTTTTTGTTGAATTTGCTTAACACATTCATCTAGCCAATCAACATAATTTAACATAGGTTTATCACTGTCAATAGTGTGTAAATCTCTTAAACTACTATCTGAAAATTTTTGTAGAGCAATTACAATATAATCACCCTGTTTCCAATCTTTTATTGATAAATTAAAGTTATCACAAATAGTTTGCCATCTATCAGGAGTTGGGTTGTGCCAGGGGTAAATTGCTTCAGGAAATAAAAAACTGTTCCAACTTAATCTGTACCACTTTTGGCTGTCATTAAAGAATCTAAATGGTGGACTTTCTACAATTAATGTTGGTTTTTGTGTTTCTTTGATTTTATAATACAGATCTTTAAAATCTGAGTATTGACTCCAAATATTAGTTTGTATATAAAAATCTGGATTGTATTCTAATGATTCTTCTACTGAGTCAAATAGTTTACATTCTATATTGTGATAATTTAAACCAGCTGATATTATGTTAAAATTTTTAACAATACCTCTAACAGCTGCCGCCCGCATTAGATATTCCTTTGAAGGCAATAATCAGTTAAAATTCTTTCTCGATGCCACTCGTCGCCCATAGGTGTTGTGGCAAATTCTTGAAAACTTGGGGTGCCTAAAGTATAATGTAATAATTTTGCATCTTGATTAGATCCATACTCGTCAGGTAGCCAATTCCATTCTAAAGGTAAGTCACCAACTAAACTGTCATCTAACCATGTAAATCTATGTAGTTGAGCGCCAGTAGCATTTTGTATAAATTCAGGTGTTATTTGTTTATTTGCCGGATGGCCGCAGTTCCATAAAATAACACTACTCCAGTTTTTACGTGGATAGTCTTCATTTTTTGCACCTAAATATTTTGTTGTCATTTTTGTTTTATAGTTGTGTTTTACAACCATAACTGCTTTAGATTCATCTCTAAAATTCCAAAGAGCGTTGATATCATCACGCAAAATCATATCACCGTCCATAAAGATGGCCCAACCTTTATAATTCATTAAGTGTGGTACAAGGAATCTGCTATAGATAAAATGATTACTGCCGTCAGTGTGCTTTTCTTCGTAACCTTTTAAAATGTTCAACGCTAATGGGCACAATGATACAGGTTGACTGCTATGTCTAATGATACTGTTTGTACACACATGGTATGCAACTGCTTCTCTCGGATCATATCCTATAAAAATTGGAATCATTTTCTTTCTATATCCTCTTCTACACAGTTATCACCGTATTGTATTTCTATGATGCGTAATGGTTTATCTGTTTCATTACACAATTGGTGCCATTCATTATTAGCGATCCAGGTATGATCAAATTGTGTAAATTTTCCCACCAGTTCAGGATCTGTTTTTCTATTTAAGGTATAAACAGTTGCTTCGCCTTCGCTTACAAACCAAAATTCAGCACGACTCCTATGGCGTTGCATACTTAATTGTTTTCCTGGATCAACAGTGAGTTCTTTTAGCTTTACCTCTGATCCAACTTCATGAAGAACTTTATAATAACCCCATGGGCGGTCTGTTTTTGGTTTGCGCCATTCTTCTAATATCCAACTACTAGAATTTTTCTTGTCATCACCCCCAATTCCAAAAGCAAAACTTACTCTTTCATCAGTAACAGCCATTTCTGGAATATTTTCAGGAGTGCGATCTCCGCCGTTGGCGAAAATTATAAAAGATTCTGGTTCTTTATCAAGGACTTTTCTTATAGCATCTATAGCAGTGTTGTCACCGTCATCAAAACTGATAACAAAATCTACCATTTTTAAATTGCGTACAATTTCTGCACGTTCGTGCCAAGGCATAAATTCTTTGCCTTTTTTACGACGTAACCATTCGTCAGAATTTAATCCAACGACTAAAATGTCGCCTAATTTTTTTGCCGCATTAAAATATGCAATATGACCTGAGTGTATGGGGTCAAAACCACCTGTAACTATGACTATTTTCATAGTCATATTTATATACATAGTTTATTGATTAACGCAAATCCATGCGAAACCTGATCTCATATCTTCTTCAGTAAATTGGCAATAACTAAGGTGTCTCAACCATTTGTCTATAAGATCTTCATCTAAAGCTGGGACACTATCAATTTGATTTATAGAAAATGGACTAACTTTTGTGGTCGCAGTTGGACCTAGACTTACTACAGGTATTTGATGAAGTACTGATTCAACTGCACAATTACTAGACCAAACCACACATGCATGTATGTTGTCTTGTAAAGCATCAGTAAATTTATCGTGAATCATTCTTTCTGTTCGATTACGATTTCTTTCTCTTACAATAATTTCTCTATCTGTGTGTTTTTTAATAAGATTGACAGTGTGATCAATCCATGCGTTTGCTTCTAAATCTTTACCAAAACAATTTAAAACTTTTTGATCGGGGGGTATTACTAGTATTCTATCACCGCGTTTAAATTTTTTTCGATCTAAAGTTAGTTTTTCCAATCTATCATTTGGTCTGTCTAATATGTCTTGTGTATTATTTAGGTTATTTTTTGTAATTCTTTTATAGATTTTAGTTTTAACGTTACCAATGTAACCTGTATCTAAAAAATAATAATCTAAATTATTGTTAATAATAATGTTATGGAGAGTAGTGTGACCAACACCAAAAAATGCCACAGGGATTTCTTTATTTTCAAAGGCTTCCTCAACTGTTACTATTTTTCCGCCTGCGCCTAACACAAATGGTTCTGTTCGGCCAAATCCTATTACTGGTGGGTTATAATGATGCATCTTCCATACCGGCAACTCTAAGTTTGATAATATTGCTTAGTTGCCATTGTTTAATATCTAATGCTTTTGTAATGCCAAGCCACTTGTTTCTTAACAGGGCAAATTCATTAATAATTTTTTCAAAATCGACAACGTCACTCTCACCATCCACGTATTTTTCAACATCGCGGCTGGTAAGAGCTCGTTGATAATTTTCCAAATATTTTCTAAAATGTTGACTACGAAGTCTACGAAGTTCAATATTTAGGTATTCTAGGATAGCTTCAATTTCTTGAAGTTGATTATATCGATGTTCCACAACGCCAGGCATATTGGCTGCTGCCTTTTCTATATTTCCCGTTATACGAGCATCATTACGTGCAGCCTGTAATTCGGCTGTGAAATATTCCACAGCGTCAGGAATAAACGATATATCCTTACTAACCTTATTATACCACATTAATAGTCTTCTTCGTCTTCGTCGTAATCAAAGTTTTCATCTTGCTCTTCATCGGCATCGTCTTCAAGATAATATTCAATTGCGGCATCTAGATCTGCATCAGCACCCCTAGCACCCTCTAAAACTTTATCTTTGATACCATAGTCAGCAAGTAAATCCACATACTTTTCTGCGATTTCGCTTACTTCTTTCTTTTCAACGTAATCTTTGAACAATAACCAAATATCGGCAATTTGATTGTCAGTCATTTACAACTATCTCCTCTTCAATGAGTTGCTCTTTGGTAACGACCTTACCGAAGTCTGCCATAACTTTATCAAGACATCCTTCTTCGTTTCTTTCCCACTCTTTGCGATAGTATTTAATAATTTCACCGTCAGAAGTAGTAAAGCTGAGTCTGTTACCATCTTTAGTTAGCATACCTTTTGCTTCAGAAAGATCAACAAGACCACTGTAAGGATTCATACCTGTTTCATATGGGATCTTAACTTGTACACTTTCAAAAGGTTTAGCGTATCGTGTCTTCATAATTTTACATGCGGCACGAATACCTTTAACTTCTGAAATTTTGTTACCGTCTTCATCTTCTTTTAATTTTAGCTTCTTCATAGCAACAACAATACTTGATGCATAGATAAAACCTTGACCGCCGCTAATTTTATCATCAGGGTCAAACATGTCTTGGCTTGCGTATGTATGATTAGTTGCTACAAGACCGACGTTGTAGTTACCAAACATGTTTACACAGTTACGCACAAGTGCTGTAAGTGCTTTAGGTTTACGACCCATATCACCTTTTAAATCACCTGCTTCAAACTGATTAATATCAGTCGGAGTCAGTAGCATACCCAATGAGTCAATGACAAATAAGACCTTTGGTCGTTCTGTCATTTCTTTATATTCTTTCATAAACTCATGAATAGTTTTAGCTACGTCATCAATCATAGCCATATTGAGTTTAAGAAGTTTATTCTCGCTAGTATCTACGCCTAGTGCAGTTAACCATTTTTCATCTAGGGCGTTTTCACTATCAACTAGAATAACATAGATACCTTGCTCTTGTGCGTGGCGTACAATGTTACCAGAACAAATGTAGCTTTTACCTGCACCACTTTCACCAGCAAATACAGTAACTTTACCCAACGGAATACCTTTGTTAAAGTCGCTACTAATTAGATAATTTAAGGCATAGTTGCCAGTGCTGACCCAGTCAGTGGGATCATTAAAACCAACTCCAAGACCGTCAATACTTTTTGTTAGTGTCTTTCGAAATTTTGATAAATCAAAGGCTTTTGTAGCCATAAGTGTTCTCCTTGTACTGTAGTTATTAAGGGAGCCTAAGCCCCCTTAAATTTTAATATTACTTTTGACGATTGCGAATCATTGCCAAGATATCTTGGGCACGATTGTCACCGCCAGCTTTTTCTTCTACAGCAGGAGTTGCCTTTGCTACTGGAGCTGGATCTGCATCGAATGGTGCATCATCATCTTCAGTAACTGCTGGTTTGACCTTTGTTTGTGCAACTGGATCACCAGTGTTTTGACCAGCACCGCTTGGTTTGTAATATTGACCCCAACGTTCCATATCAAATGCTTCACCATCTACTGATGCTTCAAACATTTCTTTGATAACTTTGACTTCAACATCTGTTGGCTTCTTAGGCAAGAAGTCCTTTAGATTAAACAAGCCATGTTGCTTGAGTGCCGCTTGTTCTTCATCGCTTAGTGGACGCTCACGACGACTCCATTTACTAGTAGAGTAGTCTGCATAACCACCTTTGCTAGTCTTGATTAGTTTAAAATCAACACCATGTAGTATGTCTGTTGGCAAGTCATCCATTTCAGGATCAAGCAATGCTCCACGAATAAGTTGGAAAATTTGTGGACCAATAATAAATCTACGAATTGGATTTTCTGGTTTATTTTCTTCTTTGAGACCATCTTCAGTCACAAAGCCTTGGAAAATATAACTACGCTTTTTCCAATATTTACGACCCATGTCTTCTAGTGCAGGGTCTTTGAACCAACCACGTACTTCACTCAAAACAGGACATGTCTCACCATACATTTCCATGCATGGAACTTGTACCATTGTTTTTTTGCTTTCTGATTCGCCTTTAATTCCAGCGAACTCGAGCTTAATCATTGCTCGTTCTACCCAGAAAAAAGTGTTGTTGGAATCGCCATCTGGGAGGAATCGAACTGCTGATTCTTGTCCTTCTTTTAAGTTCCAGAATGGGTAAATTGAATTGTCACCGCTTGTACGTTCGCCTGAACCACGTGACTCTTGTTCTTTAAGTTTTGCTCTAATTTCAGCCAAAGATGCCATAATATTTCTCCTTTAATATGCCTTTGTTTGCCTTTATTTGTTCAATGCAACTACATTAAACAAAAAGCGCATACATGTTATTGTATACGCTTTTATTTATGTTCGCAAGTAAAATCTTGCGCAAAACTGGTATTTTTTTGCCGTTTATAAGCCGTTATCTTTTAATCCGGCAATTCTTTTCATGGCATTTAATTGCTTTTGAAATTGTGCATCAACATTTCTAGATTCTGGCATTTGATTCATTGCCTGTTGTCTTTGTAGTGCTTGTGCCCTTGCACCTGTTGCTGCCGCTACTGGTCTAGCAGTTGCCGCGCCGCCTGCTGTTTGGCCTGGAGGTGCTGTTGGTGCTGTTGCCGCACCTGCAGCCGGTTGGTTACCAAAATTCTTTAACCAATCTAAATCTTTCTTATACACTGTACCAGTTGCATCTGTAGTGTTGCCAGCGGCATCAGTTGGCTGGGACAAAATATCTTTTTTAACTGCCGCTTGATCTGGAGTAAGTTGGGCCTTTGCACCAACCCCACTTGGGTTAGTTGGATCTACGGGTGATGTTGGAATTGCCTTAGTTGCTCCAGCTATTGTACCTTTTGATGGATCTGCGGCTGTTGATGGAGGTTGTCCAGGAGCCGCAACATTTTGCGGGGCAGGTGTTGCCGCTTGTTGTGGCATTTTATCATGTGCCGCTTTAGTTTGTGGGCCGTAAGCACCGTCTGCTGTTACGCCTAATTTTTTCTGTAATTCTTGTACTGCCTTAATTGTAGCATCATCATAAACGCCCGTTTCTGGAATACCTAATTTTTTTTGTAATTCGTTAACTTCAGGACCTTTGCTACCTTTACCTAATACACCTTTATTCCATTGTGCTGGAGCTTTTGGTGGGGGGTTTGGAATGTTTGCTCCTGGTGCTGAAGCGGCTGTAGTTGCTTGTTGGCCTGCTTGTACTGCCTGTGATCTTGCGATCATAGCCTGACCTTCAGGACTATTAGGATCGACATTCCTTATTGATCCACCACCGGGAATATCTACATCACCCTCGGCTTCGTTTATTAAATCAATATAATCTCTTATTGAGGGCATGTACATTCCTTATTTTAATCCTGCAATTTTTCGAATAGAATCTAATTGTTTTTGATATTCAGTGTCAACTACTTTACTTTCTGAAAGTTGTTTTGCTGACGAATCTTCTTTAAACCAATTCATTGGATTCCACATAGAACCAGTTTGTGCTGGGGCCGCTGGAGCTGGTGTTGCTGCCTGACCAGGTTTTGCGGCTGCTGGTTTTGTGGCTGCTGGTTTTGTTTGAACAGCATACTTTTTACCTTTCCAAGTAAATTCTTTTTCACCTTTGGATTTAGCATCAGCAAACGCTTGTCCAAATGGCATTGCATCTCTGTTAGCAGGAGCTGCCGCTGGAGCAGGAGTTGCTGCCTGTCCTGGTGCAGGTGTTGCTGGAGTTTTTTCTCCAGTTTCTGGATTTGTTTTGCTACCATCTGCATTTGCAATTGATACGTTTTGACCTTGTGCATTAACACCTGTTGCTGGATTAGCTTGACCTGCGGGTGCTGGGGTTGCTGCCTGAGCCGCGCCGCCTGCTGCCGCGCCTGCTGCCGCTGGTGGTTTTGCTGCCGCTGCCGCATCACTTGCTTTATCCATTTCATTTCTGTCATCAGCTGCCGCTGGTGCTGCCGCTGGTGCTGCCGCTGGTGCTGCCGCTGGTGCTGCCGCTGGAGCCGGTGCATCACTAAGTTTGCCCTTGTTTGGAGCTCTTGCGGCAATAGCAGGATCATTTAAATCTGGCATGCCGCCGCCCTTAGTATACCATGCTTGGTCTTCTGGACTCAATCTAGCAAATTTTTCAGCATCTGCACCTTTGTAAGGATTAGGCACTGCTGGTTTTGCTGCCGGTGGTGCGCCTGCGCCAACTACCGCCGCTTTTTGTTGATCTAGTGCCGCAGTTGTTCCGGCCGCTGGTGCTGGTTGTGTTGCACCTGCTGGAGCCGCTTGTGCTGGAGCATATCCAGCGGCAGTTCCTTGATTAGACTGTGCAGGTGCCGCAGCCGGTGCTTCTCCTAATTGTTTTTTACCTTCAACTATATCTATATAATCTCTTAATGAAAACATAATGATTCCTTATCTTAATCCAGCAAGTTCTAACATACGACTCTGTTCTTGTTGAGCAGCCAAATGCCCTTTATATTTTTCCATAATGCTATGGCAAGCACGTTCAACCATGCGATCAAATTTTTCTGCTCGCATAGTGTCTGGTTCAATGTTATATTTTTCTTTAAGTTCTTTGCACATCTTAGTTACAAAGCCTTCTTCGCCAATGGTCATTGTACCTTCATTGGCATTGAAGAATCCACTTACTCGTTCTTCAATATCACCAAATAATTTTTCTGCAACCCCATGACCACCTTGCTTTTTACGTAACATTTTACCATCTGGACCTTCAGCTACTGGAGCTGCCGCTGGAGCCGCTGGAGCTGGTGCCGCCGGAGGTGTTGCTTCTGGAGCAGGGGGCATTGCTTCTGGAGCTGGTGCCGCCGCTTCTGGTGGTGTTGCCTCTGGTGCTGGGGGAGCAGCCGCTGGTGCCGCCGCTTCTGGTGGAGCTGGAGGTGCAGCCGGAGCGGCTTGTGCATTAGGATCAAAACCTAATTGTGACGCCAAATCTGTATCATTTTCTTCGTCGTGTGCTTTTAAGAAATTACTGATAATAACACGACTGTCCATCTTGTCTAAACCTAAGTCAGCAAGTATTTCAAAAGCACGTTCTAATTTATTTTTATCAATAATACCTCTTAGGCTGCTAGTAACGTTATTAGCATTAGTACCAATTGGAACTTCTTCAGCAAATAAATCTTTTAATTTTTGCATGGCTTTTTCGCCACGCTCATCATCACGAAATAAGTCATCATCTTCTTTTACAATTTGTTCAATGACTGACTCAAATTGTGATTCTAAAGACTCCCTTGTTTGGTCATCACATTCACAATCTTCTGATGGACGATCACATGCATCACAGTATTCTTCTTTTTCTTCACCTAACAAATCATCAGCATCTAATTCTTTTACGGGAAGCTCTGATTCGTCAACTAAACTATAGATATATGGAAATACTGATTTTAATTCTTCGTTAAAACTACGTACAGTTAGACGATCAATCCAATCATTTAAAACTTCATCTGGAACTTGTTTGTTTTGTTTAGAAATAAAACTTTCAGCAAATGATTCGTAATTTCTTGATGCTTGTAAACTATGTACTTGTTTTTTAATTGTATCAATACGTTCAATGACTTTGCTTTGAATACTACCCATTGCTTCGCTAACCATTTCATTTCTATCAACATAATTTTTAAACACACGTAATTTTGACATTTCTTCGCTTAGGCCAATAATATGTTCACCAATAGCATCGTATGGTGTGCCGCCGTGAGCCACGTGTTGTGCAAGAGCTCTTGCACCGTTTAAATGTTTAACTGGATATGCAAAACGTTCACCAACTGCGTTTTCAATGAAAATTCTTTCAATATGTTGTGTCCTACCGTTAGGTGCATTATAGTTAACTGGTGCGCTATGTTTAACAATAATTTTAGCTTCACCTACATTTTGGAAACTGGTTTTACTAGTTCCAAATAATCTAGATTCTGTCATAGTTCCTTCTCCGATAGGATCCCTTTTGTCTAAGTTGTTTTGTGTTGGGTTTTGTAAATCAAAATCCATTGAGTGACTTTGTGCAAAATCGCCTAATTCATCTAAAAAATCAACCCAAGAATCACTTTTAGGATTTTTACTCCATAAAATACTCATCCCTGGTTTTTCATCTGAATCTGAAAGATTAATGCTTACATTAGTAAGTTTGTCGCCATTGCGTCTATCTGTAAAATCAAAGCTGATTTTTCGTACATCTTTATCAGTTTTTTCTTTACCGTCAATAGGCTTGTTATCAATCGTAGCTTTTTTCATGCTAGGAAATCTTGTAGATAATTGATCTACTAGGTCTATTGCGATTCTTTCAAAGTTTGCGTTCATAGTTATATTTAGCTTAAAGTGCTGGAAACAAAAATGGGTAACGGAGCTTCAAAATCTTCCTCAGAATGTACCCCAGAAATACTTTCAAATACCCTAGGATCCCAGTCTGCTACTAGGGTACTCATACGAATTATAAGAAGTAGAGCCGCCACTAGGTCATCATGATCGCCGCCCTTAGCTTTAAAACTAAAACCGCTAGCCACAAAAGTTTTAAGTTCACTGATCAAACTCTTAGAGTTTAATTCCATTTTGTTTGTTTCAATTAAGTGTTTTAATCTAGCACAAGCGGCAATTTTGCTACCGTGTGTAGTATTAAATCCTTTACGGAATTTACGTATATGGCCTTTGCGTATGGGCTCGCTAATCATTAGGCCTTGAAACTGCTCTTCACCAAGATCCTTAATAACTACTAATCCAGCTTCGCCCACAGTGTTGTTTTCAATGCTCCAATAAATGTTATTGGTACGCCCTTCCATTTCACCAGCTAAGAATGCAAGTATTTCTTTTAGTATTTTTACCTGACCTTGTATGGGCGTAAGATTATGATGCCATTCTGCAATTTGTCTAAATGTTGGCAGTTCAAAAACTTCAATGGCCCCAAAGTCTCCACCAGTACCTAAACTAGGATCTAAACTGACCAAATATAGCATGTCAGGATTGGGCTTTGCATACCATCGAGTCTGACCCATTTTATACATGGGCTCTTTACCTTGTAATTCAGAAAGTTTAATACTGTTAACTAAGGTTTCGTCATAAATTAAGAACTCGCATCCGTATTCACGACGGAAACGTTCTTCGCCA
>JACCDX011109116.1_pt1 | contig 30417 bp, 77 predicted proteins | sample 7449681 | NCBI WGS metagenome assembly JACCDX01 (sample SAMN15323450, study PRJNA562643) | freshwater metagenome | isolation source: river surface water | place: USA:Blue River Watershed | collected 2017-08-18
AATAGATACCATCATCGACCTTAGTTATGACATAATTATTTTCCATATATCCATTTTAGCATTTTGTAGAACATAGTGCGAAAAATAGTGCAAAAAAAGTGCTTCGGCGGCAGAAGAACCCTTTTATTAATTTGGGTGTATAATACTTATATGAGTCCAAGACATTTTGCGAAGCGCATGTATGGTCCATACTTTTTGAGTGATAATCATCCAGATCAATATCATACAAAAATGGAGGCCAAGATAGAAGAGGGTGCCAAAAAGTTTTGGCATATACTCTTAAAGCCTTTCTCTAAGTTCACCAAATCCTAAAGATACTCCAAAGCGGGGGGAAGAAGCAATAACATTATGCATTCTCCCATTAGGACAATATAGAACATCTCCTGGTCCAATTACTTTATCAAATTCAATTTCACTATTAGTCTTATCATATATCTGCCATCTGGAATATCCCTGAAGCTGCCAGAATATAACATTTTCATAATCTATATGTGGTCCACCATATGCTGATGGATCTGTAGTTAAAGACATATATATCTGATGATCACTTCCTACTTCTTCAGCCAATGGAGATTCATGGAGTACCTCTAATAAATTCTCTAAGGCTTCTCTAACGGCTTTGATCCTATGTGCCTGTCTTATCTTATACCCGCCAAATTTAAATCGCTTCTGACCATGCTTTCTGCCGTTTTTCACATCATCATCTAAAAGCATAAATACTTCATCCCATGTGACTTCTGGCATATTTAGGTCAGTACGATGGTCTATATGTCTGTTTTGTATGTTTTGTAGTAGTTTGATATCATTTTTAAAATCATACATAATTCTAGTCAACTACTTTCATAGTAGGAGTAGTCAGATTTGAACTGACAGTCGATTGTATATAAGACAATTGCTTTCACCAGATTAAGCTATACTCCCGTAAATACCTGCAGCAATAAGCCACATATATGTACGAGTATAGTTACAATTCCAACCCACAGTATTAACTTCATGGAGTAAACTCCAGAGAATCATCTCCATATGCAAATCCAGTTATATAGTATCTACATCCTGAAGTAACTACTTGAACCTTATGTGGGATATCTCCTCTATGAATGAGCATTGATCCCACCTTTGGTTTAAATGCTAGATCAATATCTGGATACTCAATGTTCCCGCCTTCATATTCACTATTGAGATAAAGTACAATACCCCATTTAATTCCTACTTGATTTTCATTTAATCCATATCCATCATCACGATGTAGATCCATGCCCATATTGGTATCCCATCTTTGTACTAGGAATAACCCCGCCATTTTTTCTAAATTTTTAAACATAGGATAGATTCTGCTACGCAACTTACGAAACAATGGAGCAAAATCATTATGCTCAATATTTGTAGTGAGACCATATACAGGATTCTCTTCTACAACACGCATAAATCTATCAATCTCTTCTTGAGATAAAAAATTTTCGTATTCGTAGATGCCATCTGCTAGTAGATTCATTTTAGATCTCCAAATCCTAGTGATGCCCCAAATCTTGGAGTTATTGCCTCCACCTTATGAGGTCTTCCATATGGACAATAAAGAATGTCCCCTGGTTCTAGTATAACATCTACATCAATCAAATCGTCTGAGACATTTTCTAGATCAAGGTACTCTCCCTCTTTATAAATTGTCCATCTGGACTTGCCCTTGATATTCCAGAAGATCACATTCTCAGTATCCTGATGTAGCTTCCAATATGTACCCTCTTGTGTAGTAATATTCATGTATAGATGTGTAGATCTACCCTCAACCTCAAGTTGATAGTTTGATTCTGTGAAAATTTCTAATAATTTTTTTTGTGCATTTGCAATTCCTGGAATACGCATTGCATTTAGGATTCTAAATCCACCATTTTCATATCGCTTTTGTCCATATAGGTTTCCTGCCTTTACATCCTCATCTAAGAGTCTGAATGCATCATCCCATTTGATCTCTGGTAGACCCGCCACATTTCTTGCAACATGTACCGTAGCATTGTTGAAAGCTGATCTAAAATCAGCGTCATCAAAGATATCAAAAGTTGTCATGTCTCTAGTATAGCATTTGTGTTTCACGTGAAACAAGTTCTAGTCAACTACTATTTCAGATTTGAGAAAATGTTAATAATTTTTTTTCTTGTATGATACACACCTATAAAAAGAAAGCAAAATCTTGATAGTCCGCCCATATTGTCCTCAATGTCCGATTTATACACTAAAAAAGTTGTGTGATGTGCCTCACAATGTCCGAATTGCACCCTTTTTGACTTGCAAAATGTCAGACCCCCATGCAATAATTAAGGTATAACAAAAAGAAAGGAGCAAAATAAATGCTCACTCAAAAAACACTAGACGCAATCGTCTATGAATATCAACATGGTGGCGTAAAGTCTAACCACCCTGAATTAACTACATATGAGCGTAAAGCGTTGCTAAAGTATCTCTTTAGCCTACCTGCTCACTGTGTCTCATGTCACACACACGCATAAGCGTGTCGTGTTGATATTGTCAGACCCATATGCTACCTTTATCTTATTGAACTACTAAAGAAAGAAGAAATAAATGTCATACTCATTCGATAATCGTTCCGCCTCTAAGTGGGACACAATTCAAGAAGATGTTGCCGATATGTATATCGAAGATGTCGAAGAAGAAACAGAAGATGAAGATTTCTTCGGTTTCGGTAAGTCAATCGAAATTGACCACTTAACAGATGAAGAAGTCGATACCGTTCTAGCAATGTTTGGAGATAACTAATGACAATCACTTACTCAATCTGGCAAGGCTCTCGCTTATTGTCTATCGACAATGTAGCGCATGAGGTTAAGGCTATTGACCACCTAATCAATTCGCTTAACGATAGCGACCTAGGCAAGAAAACAAAATTCACCGCTAACATTCAAAACATAAAGGTAGGGGCTAACTAATGACAATTGAACTAGATAACTATGGTTTGATGATCGACCTAGGAGACTTTCTCTATGTATCTCTAGGATGGGCGTTTATCATCTTGTCGGTGGTAGGTGCTACACTTTATAAAGTAATCAAGAGAAAGAAGAATAAGTAAATGAATAGACTACTAACTAGCCTCGTGCAATTGGCTATTGCTATTCCCGCCATATACATGGGGCGCATGATGTGGCATGAGATGAAAGAAGATTTTAGAGAACTAAGAAAGGGTAACTAATGACTAAGAAAGACTATATGCGATTCGCTTATCTGCTTAACTCTATGCATAACGGCTTTCCCGCCGATATGTTTAGCATCGACGCTAAAAAGTTTCTAGTAAATAATATGTGCGAGATATTCGAAACGGATAACCCTCGTTTTGATCGTGCTAAGTTTAAAGAGGCGGTGTATGCTACATCACAGTAGCTACACGGCGTGTCGACTTGACACGCCCACGCTTTTGTGGGGGTTATCCACAGGTTTATGAACAGGTGTGGAAAACCCCTGGAATTTCTGTGGATAACTTACGGCGTGTCGATTTGACAGACAAAACGGACATTTTTATGTGATGTAAAACACACCCCTTGAGCGTCTCAAAGTATGGAATTACTGGCTAGTAAGTAGAGAAATGTCAGACCCCTTTGGTACAATACTACTATAACAACAACGAAAGAAGGTCACTATGAACCTAGATGAATTCAAGGCGTATGTAATCGCCACCCGTGAGGCAAGCAAGGCGGAAGCCTTGTCAGTGCTATCTGCTACAATGTCCGTATCAACAACAACGAAAGGTGACAACTAATGTCAGCAAATGTCTATAATGTCGAAAGCCTCTTAGTAGGTAAAATGTATTACTCTAATTCAGTAAAGGGCGAGATTATCTCAGCCGAAAAAAATAATGATGTATGGTATTCCGATTGCGATACTTACAAGGTGCAGGTGCGCCCAACTAATTCGATTAAAGATACATACCGCTATGTAGCGGTGAAGGTAGGTGACTAATGATGAACATAATTGATAAGACCGATTTCTATGAGGTCTCAGATGAAATGATTTTCTGCTGTGATGAAAGTCAGTTTAAGTATTACTGCATTGAGCACCTAGAGTTTATGGGTTGCTACTTCTGTGAGTTTGATTATTCTAAAGATTGCGAGGAACAACACTAATGGGATACATTGAGATTTTTCGCCTTGATGATGAAGGCGCAGGGTGGGTAGATTTGGATCAAGCCACCCCAGAGGAATTGCTAACTCTTGAGATAGGCTTATTTCAAGAGGGTGCCCTCTAATTTGTCAGACCCCTACGCTATAATTTAACCAACAACAACGAAAGGAAAACTATGTATAAAATAACCCTAGCCTATGACGGCAACGCTCCACATTGGCAACAAGATTACTCTAACGAGTTTGACGCTTGGAAAGATTTCTTTGCATTTGTCGATTGGGGATTTGCTAACGAATACTCAACTGTAAATCTTTATAATTCAGAAATGAAATGTTTTACACGCCATTTTTATCGTGAGGAAAGAAAGGTCGTAACTGTAAAATGATGACTAGAAAAGACTATGTAGCAACTGCAGAAATTCTAAAGTATGCAAGCGATAAAGCACACCCAGCGTTATTTTCTAAAATGGTAAATGATTTTGCTGAGATGTTTGCAAAAGATAATCCTCGCTTTGATGTTGTGCGATTTCACGAAGCAAGCAATTACAAAGTAAAGGTGGGCAAGTAATGATTAACTCTGTAATGAATTTTAAATGTGATGAGTGTAATGGTTATGGTTATTTATTTTTTGGTCAAGGAGAAGAATATCATGTTGAAAAATGCGACTGTGATTTTGAACAAGGTTAGGCGTGTTCAGGAATTGCGGCGTTCTAATGCAGCAACTGCAATTCCATCAAAGAAAAAATATTCACGTAAGCAAAAACATAAAAAGCTAATGGATGAAAGGGATATCTAATGCCTGATGTTATTGGTTCTATTATTGGCGCTATCATTGTAATTTCATTACTGGTCCCGCTTCCAATAATTATCTATAAAATATTTAAACAATAACGACGTGTCGACTTGACAAGATCAAGTCGGCCCGCAAATAGGTGAGGGTTTATCCACAGGGTTACGGGAGTTATCCACAACCCCTGAAAATTTGTGATTAATCTCACAAAAGCTGCGACACGCCGAGGATGGATTAGGTAATGTCAGTGGCTTAGTGTAAAATACTCTTATCCAACAACGAAAGGTAACAAATGACTAAAGTAGAACACTCTCTCCGCTTCGTAACTGAGTTTGATGAAACTCATCCAGTTGCACAACGGTTCCTAATGCTAGATAAGGAATCACAAATTGCTATGCTAGAAAGTATGCTAAAAGATTTAATTGCACCAACAATTCAACCTGCACTAGATGAAATTAACGCAGGCGGTTCATACGCAATTCTAAAGGTGGCTAACTAATGGGATACACAACAGCAGTAGGACTTGCAGAGGACTTATCACTAGAGGCAGGACTTGCCTATCACTTGCAGGCTAATCATTACCCACCCGTTCCCGTCTCAATGGTGCAACCTTGCATAGATGCTATTGATGCATACTATGAGGAGGACTATTCCCGTGAGATTAATTTACCTGAAGGTATCTCTTGGCGTGGGCAGACTTCTTGCCCTGCGTCTGCAATAGTAGATGCTCACCACTTAGATGCTTGGCTACCACAGGAGGACTATGATGAGTAATCTTTATTCTATCTTAGCTGAGTGGCATCCTGATGGTGACTTCACAGAATCTGATCTATGGGATGCAATTGCTGAGTCTGAGGGCGTGGATGTTTATTCTATTATGGATGGCGACCTAACAGACTACTTGTGATGTTAATCACACAATAATTTTCTCAAATACTGAGATAGGGCTAGACAGATGTCAGACCCCAATGTTATACTACTCACCTAACAAAGAAAAGAGGCAATAATGACAATACAAGACAAGTTGTATCAGGTTGGAGATTTATTCACCACCCTCAAGTCAAAGAAAACAGGTGTGATTAAAGAAATCCACCCACAGGCATCTGGCTCGGTGCGTGTGCTACTAGAAATGCCAAACAAGGAAACACGCTGGACTTCGGTATCAGCCGAAACTTTGGCATCATAACTAAATAATGGAAACAGGTGCAGTTTCGGGAGTATCTCGCACAATGTCCTAAGTAAGAACTCCCACCCTACGGGGTTGTCAGACCCTAATGCTATACTATCCCACCAACCACAACGAAAGGTAACACAATGTCAAGAGCAATCACAGTAAAGGTGGCAACACCAAAGGTAATCAAGGCTTTGGAAACAAAGTTAGCAACAATCAAGAAAGACTATGCTGAGCAGGGTGCAAACGAAGCAAAGTATGAGAAGTCAAGAGAGAAGTGGAAAAAGGAAGTTCAGGATTTTGCTATTGCAAACATCAAGAAGGCTGAAAACTTCCGCACATCTTATCGCTCTTGGAACAACTCTCTCAATGTTGATTTTGATTTAATTGTAAAGGAAAGCGATTTCCCTAAAGAGCCTGAGCGTGATTTCACAGTTATGCACCAACACTCATACAATGAAATTGTAGAGGACATCACAAATGCTCTCACAATTCTAAAGATGACAGATGAGGAAACAGTAAATGCTTCTACAATGAAGCAAATTGCTAAGTATCTCTAACTAATCCAACGACCTGAGTAAGTCGCCAAACTGCTCTCCCTTATGGGACAACTACTAACAAAGGAAACAAATGCGTAATCGTTTTAGAGTTGAAATCTATGACGCAAACAAAATGAATGACATCACAATCTATTCAGATCAAGGTGTCGATAAAGAATACTTAACTGAATTAGTATTCAGTAACATCAGAAACTTTAGCGGAAGAGTTAATGCTTATGTTTTTGATAATGTAAAAAAGAAAAAGACAACTGCATTATTTTTTGATGAGAACACAGTTGAAAAAGTTAATTCAGTTACTCGTGGCTTAAAGAAAATGGAGTTGGGGTTCTAAACCCCAGCTCTGCCGCCCGCAACATTGCGGGGTTATCCACAGCTTTAAGAGGGCCTGTGGAAAACTCCTGAAAATTTGTGAGATTGATCACGCAGCACAATTCGGACAAATGACTAACTAACCTTGTAAATGTCAGACCCACCTGTTATAATTGCTTAATCAACCAATCGAAAGGAAAAATCCATGGCTCATAATCTAGAAATGGAAAACGGCGAAGTTGCATTTGCTCTTCGTGGTGCCCCTGCATGGCACAATCTCGCTAATCGCATCTTCACACAAGATGAAGAAGTTACAACCGCAACAATGCTTGAAGAAGCAAAGTTAGCAAATTGGAATGTTCGTCTTTCTCCAATCGCTGAGCATATTCCAGAATCATGGAATGATGTATCTACCGCATCTCTCGTCTTGCGTGATAACCCATTTAATGGTGGCACTGATGTTCTTGCTACTGTTGGAAAGCGTTACAAGCCTGTGCAAAATGAAGAATTGTTTGCATTCGCTGATGCAATTCATGATGCTAACGCTGACTGCCGTTGGGAATCTGCTGGCTCTCTTAAGCAGGGCAAAGTTGTATTCGGCACTGTTGATATTCCTCGCACAATGGTTCTTGACCCACAAGGCGCCAATGATGCGACAAAGTTATATCTAATCGTATGGACATCACACGACGGTTCTGTTGCTGTTCAGGCTGCCGTTACTCCTGTTCGTGTTGTATGCCAAAATACTCTCAACCTTGCAATGAAGAGTGCTAAGCAATCTTTCAAGATTCGCCACACGCAATCTGTTGAAGGTCGCATTCAAGTTGCTCGTGAAACTCTTGGGCTTGCTCTTGGTTACTTTGATGAATTTGAAAAAGAGGCTCAGGCTCTCTTTGCTCAGTCAATTACTGATGCAGAATTCTCAAAGTTGATTCAGACAATCTACCCAAAGCCTGAGAAGGATTCTAAGGGTGCATTGAAGAAGTGGGAAAATAAAGTTGTCTTGCTTGATGACCTTTATCATAACTCACCAACCAATGCCACAATCAAGGGCACAAAGTGGGGTGCATTTAATGCGCTAACTGAACGCCTTGATTACTATCGTTCAGGTCGTGGCAATTCTGAATCACTCATGGCGGGTGCATCAGGATTTGACCCAGTTCTAACCGCAGAAAAAAATAAAATTAAGAAATTAGTTTCTGCGTTTTAATAAAATAATCCTGAGCATGATTTAAAACTGCTCACCATTTGGTTCGTTAGCTTAGTTGGATAAAGCGCTACCCTGTCACGGTAGAGATCACGGGTTCAAGTCCCGTACGAATCGCAATAAATATTTATGCAGATCAATGCATAAGTATTCGCCCGCAATGTTAAGGGACGGTTTCTTGTGTTACGGATCACATAAAAAATCCCCTGAAAACTATAGACAAATGTCAGTGGGGTCCTGTACAATACTCCTTATAACAACGAAAGAGGTAAAAATGTCAAATAGAACTAAAGGATATACTGGAACAATTGTTGATGGCAAGAAGCTTGCTGAAATTGCAAACGGTATCTATAACCTACAATACAGTTCAGACTTTTCTGAATGCACAGTAGATAATCTATTATTTATTGAACTAGAGGAGAAGAATGTTTTTGGTGATCCAAAATATGCTCTTGTATGTTCAGAAGGTGTTGGCTGGGAACAAGATACATATGGTTGCCTAGAAGTTCCTACTAATATTGGACAAATGGGTCTATGGAATGGACGTGTATTTATCTCAGTAGATACTGTTAAGTCTTGTCTTACTGATAAGATTGAGGATATATCAGATTACATTAGAGTATTTGGTTCCCGCCTTGATTCCAACTGTTATCTATGGCAGTCCAAAATGTCAGTGGTCCCTGCTACAATAGCGCTATGACCAACTACCAAAAATATACCTGGATATGCCCAGGTGACTGTGATGCATTAATTGAATATACATTTAAAGATGGCTATGGCTGGCCAAATGGTGTGATGGACCTCACATGCAGATGTGGGACCGCTTGCATCCTTTTGTCAGTGGTCGATGCTACAATACCACCTACAACAACAACGAAAGAGGAAACAATGGAAACAACAACACCACAGGTAATGACACTTGACTGGGTCGAGAACGATGTAGTCACAACTAAGTCTTATACTGAATCAGATATTCGTCATATGGTTTGGCAGAATAAGAATTTCACAACAAAGCAAAATGAGTGGTACCGTAAGGAATCACAACTTCGTACATTTATTCATGACAACTTTGAGAATTCAGAAGACCAAGAATCTTTGACAGAAATTGCAGAGATGTTTGATATTCCTTTAACCAAGGAGATTGAAGTAACTGTTTGGGTTCGTGTTGATGCAACTGTTGAAGTTGAATTGGGCGACGGCGCTGGCTTTGATGCGGTTGAAGAATTTATCGCACAGAATCTAACTATTGATTCATACGGTTCAGAACTTTCAGTTAATAACTGGGACATTGACCGATGTGAAGAGGGTGCATACTAATGTACTTTGAATTAACTGCCCCATCTCAGGTAGCCTTTGCGAGGGCTACCTGGGAAGCGGAGTTGATTGGGCTAGACCCAATGACAATTGCACCATTGACATTCAACATTGGAACTGGTAGTATTGAGAAAGTAAGCAGGCTTCGAGATAAGTATAATCTAATAGAAAGTTATACTTCAGACTACGAACCTACAGGATACACAGGGAGATAAAATGTCAGACTACAAAGATGGCTTTGATGATGGTTACAGATTTGGTCGTGAAGAGCTAATTGAAAAGCTACGAGAGATTGATATCGCAGATATTGATGCGTGGTTAATAGATAGATTAGCAGACATGATTGAGGGTAACGAAATATGAGCGAATGGATCCCATGCGACAGATGTGGCAACTCAGCACAAGCAAAATGGTTGATTAAACTAGTTGAGGGCGATTTATATTTTTGTGGTCACCATAAAAACAAATTTGATGAGGCGCTTGCCAAGGTCTCATATGAAATGATAGAATTAGACAAGGTCGAAGAACTACTACTAGAAACGGCGGAATAAAATGGGAGATAGAGCAAACTTCGGATTTAGACAGAGCAATGGCGATGTTATTGTTTTGTACGGTCACTGGGCTGGACATGAGATGCTAGCACAATTAGCAAGCGCTGTTGATGCGGCACGTCCTCGCTGGACCGATGAGGGATATGCAACACGTATTGCTATTTCTCAACTCGTGGGCCAAGATTGGGAATCAACAACTGGTTGGGGAATTTATATTAATACAATTCCTGACAATGAGCACAAGATTCCTGTAATTGATTGGCGCAGTGGGACCTTTAGTCTTCATGAGGAAGCCTCATATGACGAAAGTACAAAGGTCCATGGCATGGCGGATGAGCCCATGTTTTCACAAACATTGGATGCATTCGTAAATAAATATTCCTTGGTACTTTCTAAGTAACACGGAACCATATGGTGCCTCTAACAGTCATTCAATGGCCAGGGGTTAAATAAAGCAGAGTTCTTTTACTTTCGTTGGTGATACTCTAGCAGCCTGTATAAAAGCTTGACAAATCTATGATCTTGCCCCCAAAAACATAAGGGTATCAAAATTTGCTTACGGAGTCAATATAAAATCGCCTGAAATTCTGACTAATTTTGATCCATGTGGTGGGTATCACACCAAAAAAGGATTCCATTTGTCAGTGGTCCAGTGTATAATTCTCATATATCAAACGAAAGGATAAAATATGCCAAACTGGGTATATAATGGATTAACTATTGAGGGTAATCCTGAGCAAGTTGATAAATTAGTTGAACAGATGAATAAGCCATTTGTTCATTCAATTAAACCTAATGGTGATTTAGCATATTCTGTTACACAGCGTAAGTATGTTAATCCTGTATTTGCTTTCTATAATATCTATAATCATATAGACCATGGTGTTACTGATGAGGTTTATAATTCTCAACCGCCTCATTCTTCTGATTCCGCCGACTGGTTTAAATTTGATACAAATGATTGGTACAACTTCAATGTCCGTGAGTGGGGCACCAAATGGGATGTGGCTGTCTCAGAAGGTGATGAATATCCATCTACATATATGGAAGGTCCTGTCGATAATGGCGAGAACAAAGTAGTTTATTATAACTTTGAGACTGCATGGTCACGACCAATGCCAGCCTTAATTAAACTATCATCTCAATACCCAACATTACTCTTTACTTTATCATATGAGGAAGAAACAGGTTGGGGTGGGGAACTAGAAATTCTTCGTGGCGAGGTTATCTCAGAATCAGAATATGAAAACATGTGCCGTGATTGTGATTCAACAGACACAATGGAGTGGTGTGAGGATTGTGAGAACCAAATCTGTACTAACTGCAACTGGCTTGGCGAAGCAGACCTAGAATCTGTCAAGACTTGTCAGACCCATGCTATATACTTAGACACTAAAGTTCCTGAATATCGAAAGGTGGAATCATGAGCACAATAGAGGTGTTTGATAAAGTAATCAATACTATCTATGAGGACAATTACAGTCATCTAGATTTTATGGATAACATGGGCGGGGAAGATTGTGATTGTATTGTACATACAGTATTAAACTATTTACACGAATATGAGGTTAAGTAATGCTAGGCTATGAGATGACAGATTTAGATAACATGATTGATGCAATTCAAGAAGCCCTAAAGGTTCTTGATACAGATAACTATAAATCTTTGCATACTAATTTGTGGAAAGCACAAGACTTTTTGCAAGGTTTGTGGGCAGAAGGGTATTTTGATCATGACTAAATCATCTAGGTTTATGGAATATATGAAATTACATGAGATTAGTCTATTACAAGATGCAGAGAAGTTACAAAAGCTCATGGATGATTTTGAAGGTGATTTAGATTCAGATGAATATAGAGAACTGGAGATTGAGGATATAATCAATACTGGAGAACTTAATGCCACCCGCCACCTTTTGTCAGTGGCTACTGATATAATGAACTCTTCTAACGAAAGGTAAAAAATGACAATATATGAATTCCATGGCTCAATTCGTATTAAGGCAGGCTCTTATGAAATTGCAGAGAACTTCCTATATGAGGCTCTCAAAGACTATGACTTACATATCAATGATGTAGAGGAGATTGACTAATGATGAATCCAGAAGACATTGGGCTCCCGCCCCACTTACAGCGCATGGTCAATGCTGGTGTATCAGGCCTTGATATTATGCACGGAGAACTAAAGAATCTAATGCTCATTGCTGAGCAGGAATTGACAGAAGCACAAGCAGTTGAGGATGAATCAGGTGAAGCCATGGATTCTATGGACCGTACAAGATGTGAGGGCTACCTTGACGCATTGGCAGATTTATACAAACTAACTTATGATTTATCATTTGCGATTGGAGAACGTAATGACAACTGAAATGGACCTACAAGAACGCACACGTATGCAGGACACATATGTCAGAATGGAAAACATTATTGACAGCATTGGGAAACTAGGGGTCTTCCCTCCCCTGGTTTGGGTTTGGTCATGGGATGTTGCAAGCACCATGTGGCGGTCATACATGGAAGGCGAGGACCCTGATTACTGCACAGCAATGGACCTAGACGAAGTCTGGGAACGATTCTGGATAGACGCAGACAAGAATGGCTTCACACTGGAGTACGGGGTGGAAGACCTAGATGACGCAATTCGTGACTGGCTAATGGATATTGGTGCAGTTGAGGTATATGATATAGAGGAGGACGAAGATGAAGATGAGTGATGAGTACATCAATGATCAATTAAATAAAGCACAGCAATTGCTATGGGGTGGGTCAGAGTCAGAAAACATTGAGGCCCATAACATCATTGCTAAATTAATTAAAGATAGAGTCGAACAGACAAATTTAGTATAAGGGCAGAAAAAAAGGCTTACGGCAACTATTTACAAAACCGTGGAAAGTTGCTATAATTAGTACAAACCAATATCTTGAAAGGATATAACAAATGACAACAAAGCGTGAATATCTAAAGCAGCAGGGCATTACTGTCGGAGCTCGTGGCCGTTTCTCAGGAGCAGCCAAGGTAGCAATTGAAGAGGCAGTCAAGAAGGGCATTACCTTCACTGCAGAAAAGCCTGTATCAAAGGCTAAGTAAATAACTGTGGGGCTGGCAAGAGCGGTGGGATCCGTGGGCCTTGCCAGCCTCGCTTCATTTTGGTATAATGAACGATTAACGAAAGGCGGACAATGAGTAAGACACCAACAGACAAAGTAATGGAATCATTAGTTAATCTAATTGAGCAAGCATACTTTAATCCTGCACAGGTAGGTCGTTATCTATCTGAGCAACCATATTACACAACTGACCGTACTATGGAAATGATTGCTGAAATCATCACACATATTGCACGGCGGGCTAAACAAGAGCAAGTCGCTGGTAAATCATCAGACGGATTGTATCTAGCAACTGAGTTAGCATATGCAATAGAAGCAATTAAAGAAACATACCAATTCAAAACTCTCAAACTACCTAGAAGTATCTCTGAAATCACGGCGGGACTCCCCAAAGTAGAACTAAAAGATATAAACAGAAATCACAGATATTCCTGGTTAGATAATAACAATGAACCAGCATCAGTTAGAATTGAACACCCGTTCTTCTAGCCCAATGTAACACAAATTAGATCCACATCTTCGGATGTGGATTTTTTTTGTGATCAAAATGTGTGGGCTTGTGGGCAAAAATTCCCTTTTACGACGCATCAAAAAATACGCCTGAAATTGTATATAAATGTCGACAAATAGATATAAAATAGATCAGAATGTATATTAAATCTAGCAGAAATTAGCCAAAATTAGTCAAAATTTTTCCATGAAAAAGCTTGACAATGTGGGCAAAATATGCCTTTTACGAGGGCATTGACAAAATCCCTGAAATATTATAGAGATCAAATTGGGGTATATAGACAAATGTCGACAAATTGCTTGACATTATGGCCATCTAAATGGTATGCTCAATTACATGTATATCTAAATACATATATAACTGTAGTAATTGTCGACTTATCTATAACCATATTACTCCACAATACTCCACTTTACTCCACATATAAAGCCTCTAGGAGGCTGATAGAGCGGAGATAAATGGGAGGGGGATATAGGAGTTAGATCTACTTGCCAAGGATTTGCCTGATAAGCTCTACTGGCTTAATAGGATCTTCTTCAGGCAATGAGCCATATTTGTGTAATAGTTTAAGTAATATCCCTGCTATAAAGATATCATCGCTATATGCCATCCAAGGAAATAAGACATCAAATAGGTCTATAGGTATTACTATGTATATTAGACACATCATTGCCACCGCCCTTACCCATAGAGGTGATCTATGGAATTGGGCCTTATATGGCTTGATTGATTCTTGAAATCTAAGTTTAATTCTAGTCAACTAACAATTATGGGTATATCCACAATCTGGACATTTCTCTCCAGGATTAGATATACAGTCATCACACCAGTCAGGTGGATCTTTCTTTTCGGTCATGAAACTAATCCCTTATATGCATGACATGCACATACGCCTACTATCTGATAGGTTTGATCTACTTCAGCTAAATCATTATATGTAGCCATAGCCTTACAGTAATGGCATTTATCTTCGGCTTCTAATGATGCCTCTAGGTTATCTAGTATTCCCATTACTTCTTCTTCCCGCCCTTTTTAGGCTTTGATGGAACACAGTTGGGTACTTGCTTCCCATTCTTGTTCTTCATGCCTACCTGCTCATATCCTGACCAGCATGGGTCAGACTTAGCCTTCTTCTCAATACCACCATTTAGTGATCCAATTTTAATTACGTTATCGCTCATAGCTCTATTCTACCATATCTGTCGTCATCTGAGAGTATATCCTGAAGCAGACCCTCTGGGATATTATGCCCTGCCAATATATGCTCATCTATATGCTCTTCTAGGGTCTTATCGTCCTGTATCTTCTCTGATAGACCAAATAAGCCCGTCTCTAATTTCTCATTTAGCCAACATGCACAACATTCTATATACCCATCTACATGAGGATAGATATAAATATCGCTATCAAAGAATCTAGAGTATGCCATTATGTTCTTGCTTGCATTTCCTTTACTACCATCTCTTCCGCCTGACCTTGGCTATGGCAATAGCCATATGTCAATATCTCGCCATGCTTATATAGAGTCCATTTATATGGCATTGGATCAAGTCTATACGCTGACCGCTTATCTTCAATTCCATCATGCTCTTCAATTTCATGGTATATCATATGATAAATATACTATATACGACAGGTACTGTCAATATACCTTCTACCGCCGCACTTTTTTCGCACTATAGTGGAATCTCATTTACTGGTTCTTTGGACCAATGTATGTATGATCTAATATATACTGCTGCATAGGCTAGGGCTGAGAATATAAATCCGTACTGCTGGGTGATCAATGCGTAGGCTATCCATAGGCACTCATTAAACAGGAGTACGAACCAGCCCCACTTGTCCTTGCGCCCCACAAAGTAGATGCCAGCCACACCAATGACGGCTAGGACCCATGACCACATCATGGCTTGAGCCTTTTGCTCAGCTTAGACGCTGCATCCAGCACCTTCTGGTGCTCTTCTATTGTATGATTAATTGCATCTTGAAATGATTTACACATCTTACATAAATCTAACATATCTGGGTATTTTGCCCATGCTTCCTTGTTTGTCTGGATTGAGCATGTATCGCACATGGCTGATGTCATTTTAGTTCTTTCTACTAGTTAAGGGGTTATAGTACCTTAAGATCAATTATACACCTAATAAAATTTGATGTCACATGGTGACCAAATGGTCTCTACCGCCGCCGATTTCACTAATTGAAATCTATTTCGGCATAAAGCCTTTTGGCTAATAAGGAGTAAGCAGCAAATGCTTTATCTATATTATTGCTTGACTGTATCTTTGCGTAGCAATACTCATAAAATCTATGATCCTTTGAGCTGGCAATAAAGTTATCATCACTTTCTGGCATAATAAAGCTTTCATACTCTTTAACTGTTCTTAAGCCTTTCATTATATATTGAAATACTTGCTTTGGGTTTCTCTGCAGCCCCCTAAAATCAATAACCATTAAGTTTTTGTATTGGTTTAAGGTGTAATATGTTTTTGTATAAGAAATTATATTTTCTTCAATTTGATTTTCTATTCTCTCATAAATTAGCTCTCTATTAAATATTTCTTTTTCGCCTACATTAATTTGAATGCCAGCTATTATCTCAGAGCATATTGCCTCTATTGGATTTCTTATGACTGTAAGGATAAGGTCATCTTCACCTACTGGTTCCCCTGTGTAGTGAATAAAATCATGCTGAAAATAGATACTAATGTCACCAATATCCTTGGTTAAATTTTCTTTTAAGAAATGAAGCCCATGTCTGGGGTAGGTAATTGAAACTAGTTTATTAGGAGTTATCATGCTTGTCTTTAATCCTTCTCCAGCGGCCATATTTAGTTGGTACATCCAAGCCAATGTACTCTTGACCAGTTTCTAGATCAATTAGAAGCCACTTACCTGGGGCTTTTGTGTGTATGGTAAGGTCAACAGCTTTTGGAAACTCTTCTACGGTAGCACCTTGATACATCTTTGGCAAGAAGTTGTACACACCATCAAGTAGTTTTCTCAATACCCTTTTCCCAATCCACATACATTTTATAATTATCATCTGCAATTTTAAACCAAGCAAGGCATTCTTTGCATATGTAAAATGATCTAAACTTAGAGGTATACAAATGCAGTTGTGATGAGTCTATATCTTTTGCACAATGTCCACAAACTGCTTGCATAATTCCTCCACTATATTACTATTATACTATTTAATTATTCTTGCTCAGTCTTTTTCTTATGACTTCCATCACATACTGGATAACTTTCTGATTTACCACATTTACAGGTGCTCACCATTCCTCCGTAATATCTATTTCTGGGCCAATAGATTCAAATGAATATATCATTGCCTCACCTAAATCTTTTTCTGGAATATCATTAAAATAATATTTATTTCTTTCTGGGCTATATGTCCATGAGCGCCAGCCATCTCCATCATTCCAAAATGCTGATCCTGGAGTCTTATCCGCTAGTCTTTCTTTAATCATGTCATACATATGCACTTCTGCAATTAAAGCATTACGTAATGGTGCCCACCAGAATAATTTATTAACTAGCCAATCAATCATTTGACAGCCTTTCTAAAAGCTCTTTGTCTTGTTTGCCTAGTTCGGCTACAATATTCTTTAATTTTTTATACCTTTCAAGATCAAACTCTTTATCAAACTGATCCTCACTCATCCTAAATGCCTCTCAATAATCTTAAATATTTCTAGTTTACTATATTTTTCATCAGTAAAATCCCAGTCATTAGGTTTAATATACTCAACTACTGCACGAAGGGCGTGGGCTATTTGAGGATCACCATTATAAAGTGCAACATCTAGCCTTCGATTTATTTCAATCAATAATTCATCGTGTGTCATATGTCCATAATAGCATTTATACCCTTGATTACGCAAGAGTCTATGCCATCTCCATATCTGTGAGTAAATTCTTTGCCTACCTGCCAAAGCTGATCATCTTCTACAATTAAATACTTATTGATTGAGTCAGGATCAGTATTTCCTTCTACCCGCCCAATATGATAAGTTTTAATTAGTTTATCATTAACGTAAATTGGAATATGAATCGGCATCATCTGGATCCTTTTCCCATGTAAGCTTGCCATCTTTATACACTGGCCAATACCCTAATGACCGCCAGTCCATTTTCATAATTTTGGGCTCTTTCATCAGAAAGAATTTCTAATCTGCTCTGCAATAAATGCTTGCTTTCTTTCAAATGCACTAATTTTTGGCTTAGATGACAGCCTCTTTAAATTCTTTTTCTGGCGTTTCATTTTAGATTGCGAGCTTGATGTATTATTTTTTTTCATATCTTTATTATACTATAATGGATGAAGCCTGACAATACCTACAGTATTTTAAACCCGCCGCATTCTTTTAAAAATAATGAAAACTCTACTAAATCGTCTATGCGTGGCAAATAGTTATAGGCATATGGCCTAGCCTTACCCTTACCTTGACACTGCCTGCAAACCCCCTTAGAAGGGTGGAAAACGCCACTTCTGGTTACCCCAAAGCCCAGGCAGGCGTAACAATCTACGTCTGGCAATGAGTCTAAAAATTTCTGACATTCCTCTACATATATACGTATTTTGCCTATTTTAAAATCATTATTTATTTTATCAGATAGCAGTAATGAGTCTTTTTTATTTAGTGATCCACCATCATTTGTATGAGGACTATCGACCTTACAGGCTATCTCTGGATATTCATGTTCTATATACTCCCATAGAGAATGCCAGCCCCAGACATTTCTTCTAAACACCTTTCCAATATCAGATGTAGGCTTAATTCCATAAACATCCATGCCCATTATTTATACACCTTTAAACTTGAGTAAGCTTTATTGCTTACCTTTATGTCCAGTGATGAACCCATATCCCAATAGAATGTTTCCATTGGTCTTCTTGTGATATAGTTGTCTGTCCACTTTGAGTTAGCTCCATAGTGGTGCATTGGTATTTCTATGTCGTCTAAAACACAAAACCATTCTTCATTTACAAATTTATCTATCGAAGAATTCCATACGGGCCAACCTGTTTCTTGATCAGAGGCTATGCTATATGAATCAAGAGATTTTAATTTAGATGTCATTACTTCTATTACATCTTTTATTATTGGGCTCTCTGCTTTGCATCCAAAGAACCACATTGCATACTCTGTTTTTCTATCTGCAATTGGGTTTGCAATTGGAATAAAAACTGCATCTTTATCTTTTGGTAAAAAAGAATCTATGCTGCTAAAGGACACTACATCTATATCTATGTACACTCCACCAAATTTATATATAGATAAATATCTCCAAAAATCTGCTTTTATTTGTGGGTGATTAATCTCAGAGTATATGTCTGCCATGTCCTTATCATAATTATTTAATATCATGGCATAGCAGTCTTCATGCGTTAGATACCTATAATCCCAACCCTCATTGTTATTTTTCCAGCTATCAGAACAAACTTTAACATACTCTGGCAGATCATTGTAGTCTGATGAGCATGTTTGCCATATTATCTTTGGGATATTATCCATTTACTGCCCAATTTGGCATGATGTCTATAATTAAATGTATTCTTTCTCCGCCCCTATTTTCAACTGAATGCACTCTATTGTTATTTATCTCCCAACATTCTCCAGCCCGCAAATGCTTTCTTTCTCCACCAACGCTGAAGTAAACCTTATCGTTTGTAACAATAGGAATGTGGTGTCTTCTAACTAATCCAAGATAATCTCCGCTATCTGAATGCGGATCTATATCGCTTTCTTCAGATAGCTTTACAAGCAAAGCTCTTGCAATGACCCCGTCACAAGAATATTCAAGCCCTTTAATGATTGGAGATAGCTCACTCCATAGCTCTTCATTTGTGCTTGATTTATAAGTTGTGAATGGTTCTCCATAGTTCCATTCAATTGAACATGAATTGATTAAATATGAATGAGTAAATGAATGTGGGTTTCTTCTATCAGGATACTTATTGTTTTGTCTAGTTGTATCTATAAGCCATTCAGAATCAAAGGCTGACACTACGTCTTTGATAGCCTCTATATTAAATCTACCCTTAAACTTAAAATTAAAGTTTTCCTCAGACTTATTTAATATCATTCTCTATATCCTTTACATAATTATATATTGCATAATCAATATCATTTTGATCTAGTATTGCCTGCTTCTCATCTTCTGTAAGCATGCCCTTTAGCTTTTCGGTAGTATATTCTACCCCGTTGTATTTTACCTCAGAGGCATTGACCTTGTTTTGTTTGTTCCAGTTTATTGTTACGCTGTAATTATCTTCGAACCATTTTTGTTTTTTCTGCATAAATAAATCAATGTTATCTACTGTGCCAACTATCTTAAATGAATCTATTTGTTGTTTAGCAAAATCAAGAGAGGTTTTATTGTTATCTACAAACCAAGTAAATACTTTACCATCATTAAACTTTCCTTCTTGCTCTAAGATTGCCTCATCTTCTCTTAAAAATTTAGATACATTAAATATTCTTGAGTCTGTTGGATTGCATATAAATCTTGCTTGGTAGTTTTTATGAGATGCAGCATTTGGATCAGTAAATAAATAGTATCTTAACTTATCTACATATGAGTCTATGCTATCATACTCTTTTTGTCCAGCAAACTGTGGCTCATATATAAAGTTAAAGTAGCTAATCCTTGCATCAATTGGGTTTCTTACAATGCATGCAACATCTAAATCTTTTACAACATCAATTGGATAAGTACCAAAATGACCAGCAATGTATGCCTGATCATTCAGTTCCACATTGTGTGGGTAATGTGTATTAGTATAGTTATTGATTTTATATTTATTTAATGCTGTTCTTATATTTTCTTTAACAAAGCGCCCAGCTGTTTTTGGTATATGCAAAAAGTATAACTGCTTCATTATACCTCTCTCATTTTACCGCATCTAGTGCATGCCTGATATGTCTTACCAGTAAATGGGCAAGAACCAGCTGCAACAATTTTGTGCCCAAGTAATGAGCATTTAATTTTGTTAAACATAAAACTACTTTGTTGGTAGGGTTTTAATATTTGACTCGTAGTAGTCTGGTGTAGGGTTATCAAACCATTTCTGCAAATCTTCTGCGGACATGTCTCTTACCTCTACTCTTGGTTCAGCGCCATCCTCTACAATAACAACATTTGTTTCAAATGTTCCATCTGCATTGGGAGTGTAATGAACTCTACCTATTTCAATTGTAAAGCCGTGGTCGTACTCAACACCAGATTCATCTATTCCTTTTGATCCTGCTTTGGTAATCATTCTTCTTCCTCCTCTTTAATAATCATATCGACCACTACACCTTCTGGTACACGGCCTTCTTTTATTGCATTTTCTTGATTTCTACGTGCATTTGATTTAATATCTGCAGTTGTTAAACTTTCTTTAAATCCTTCTGGCAACTTAGATTCATCATCTAGTCCAGTATATGGATCATCTAATAGCGGATGTGCTTCACCTAAACGCCATCTTGTCTTAAGCTGATATTGGTGAATTCTTTCCTTCATAATAAGAGATTCCATCTCTTGAAGCTCAGCCTCTGAGTACCATGCATCAGCATAATCCCAGAATATAACAATTGTATAGCGTGTTCCAGACTCAATCTCTGTTACGCTATGAATATTTTCTACGCCACCAGGCATTGACAAAAATGAACCAGTTGGAGGAACAACATCTATACCGTGATCTCTAAATCTTAGTATGCCACCAGTATAATCTGGCTGAGTATTCAGGTATATACCAGAGTACTGCTTATTGTCTCCCCATCCCATATCATTACCATCAAGGTCTGTGTTATCGGAATGGTCATTAGCATATGCTCCAATTTCCCATTTCTGTGCATGCATACTATTAATCTTCATTGGACGACCAGCAGCATCTGATACATACTGGATCATTCTCTCACGAAGGTTTCTCATATACTCTTCTGTTATTGTTGTTCCATGCTCTTTATCAAAAGGAGAAACTACGTGCATTCCAAAAGAACCATAGAAGCAGATCTCTCGCCACTCTTCAGAGTTAGCATTAAAAAACTTAATTAATTCATTGCATTCTTCCTGTGAAAGAAAGTTCTCGTATAACCAAATTCCAGTACCACCGCCACCTAGGAGCTTTCCACCTAACTGACTAACTACTTTTGTATCTGACATTATTTTCTCCTTTAATTGCTTATTAAACTAATTATACCATTTGTTGTTTAGGCAGATAGTATCTTTGAAAGGGCATTAATTGTTGCTGCAATCCTGCCAATATCTCTTAGCTGCTCTACTGAGTAGCCCTCTTCTTTTAGTGTCTCATAGTGTGCTTTAACACAGAAATGGCACTTTCCAATAATAGATGATGCCAAAGAATAAGCCTCAAACTTAGCCTTTGTTGTTCCACCATGTGAAGCAATTGCATTCATTCTTAGTTGTGCTGGTAGACCTTTTAGATTTGGGTCATCTGCCATCTCAATAAATGGATACCAGACATTATTTTGTGCCATGATAGAGCCAGCTGTAAGGGCTGCATTTTTTTCAACTTCATCTGTTGCGCTAGCAACGATGAATGTTAGTAGCTTAGCGTTGCCTGTTGCAAATGCTGCTGCAATTGAAAGATATGTAGCATGCTCAGGATCAATAGTTGATCTATTAATCACTGCATCAAGATTTAATTTGATGTCTTTAGCATACTCTGGAAGAGAATCCTTAAGCTGGTCTACCCATGACATTATAGAGTCTCCCCGCCAATTGTTCTATTGCATGCACATAGTTCGCCTGTCTGCAAAGCATCTAAAATTCTTAGAGTTTCTTCTGGACTTCTTCCTACATCAAGATTATTTACTGTAACATGCTGAATTATGTTGTCTGGGTCAACAATAAATGTTGCACGTAAAGCAACTCCTTCTTTTGTTAAGATGCCAAGCTGCTCTGCTAGTCCAGTAATTGCTGGTGTCAGTGGATTCATTAATGAATCGGCATCAAATACCCATCCTCTAATTTGATCTGCAAATGACCATGAATTTGTTTTAGCAAGGTCTTCATGTGCATTTCTCCATGCAATTTTGCAGAACTCATTGTCTGTTGATCCAGTCATTAATACTGCATCACGGTCATTAAAATCATTTACAAGCTTATCATACGCAACAATTTCTGTTGGGCATACAAAAGTAAAATCTTTTGGATAAAATACAATTACTTTCCATTTTCCTGGGAAAGATTTTTCTGTGATGGTTTCAAATACATCATCTGCATAGTCAAGTCTGCCTGGCTTTACTCCAGTAACAGCAAATGGTGCTAACTTATCTCCAACTTTTTTCATATAATTACCGAATCTAATATTAAATCTACAGCATCATCTAATGATGTAGAATGTTCTTTGGAACAATTACCGCAATCTTTACACACGGTTAAACTTTTTTACGTCCTGTTTTCTTTGGTGGTCTTGGCGCAGTACTTGTTTCTCTACGAATACCGTGCTTGTTTCTATCCACCTTCATACCCTGCTTAGGGTGTTTTCTTGTTGCTTCTCTACTTGTAACAGCACCAGAAGCCCCACTATTTGGTGGTGGGGTCATTCCAGTACCATCATTTTTTTTAAAACCATCAGACATTAATCAATGTCCTCTCCGTTAGGTCCTTTTGGCTCAGACATTTCATGAGCCATATCTTCTTCAGTTTCAGCACCAAGTGGATTCATTGAATCTGTGCCGAAAAGCATTGGCGATGACAATTGTCCTGGACCAACATCATAAACATTTTGGTTTGGCATTGGTACGCCCATAAAATCTTGGCTATTGCATCCACATAAAGTGCACACTATTACTTACCGTTATTTCCTAAACCAGATCCATCTTGTGATGACTTATCTGTTGCTGGGAAAGCTGAAGCTGGTGCTTCTGTGTAATTCTCTGTAGCCCATGGTGTTGTACCTGCTGGCTTGCGGTTTGCTGTAAAACCGTCTAAATTCAATCCGTCTGTCATTTTATTTCTCCTATAGGTTTGTTATTTAGATGGGTCTAGATCTCCATCCATCCCTCTATTATAGCATTTAGTTGATTAAGATTTATAAATCTTATGCCAGCAATCTGAGCATATATCAATTATGCCACCTTCTGGCCTTGCAGCAATTCTTGAAGCCTTATTTTTACATGCTTCTATCTCGCACAAATCACCAAACACTACTTTGAGCCTCTTGCCTTTTGGCCTCTATAGCCAGTCTTTTTTTTATTCATTGATCCAGGCTTTTTGTATCCTGCTCCATTTGGAGTAGCAGCCTGACGCTGCTCTAATGCTTTTGCAATCTTATCGTGGTGCTTTCCCATTATTCTACTTTATTTCCAAACTTAGCCCATACTCTTTCGTGTAAAAAGTATCCAATCATTTCGCATGCTGTATAAATTATAGCAAATGTACCAGCGTATTCCCAATGGGCTTCACCAGTAATAGCCTTTTCAAAAAAATAGACTAATGTGCCAACAAATCCTATATGAACTACTGGCCATGTGATTGATTTATATAAACTTCTTTTACTTGATTCCATATACCAATTCTATCATTTAAATATTAAAGGGGCAAGGCCTTAACCCTGCCCCTTTAATCGAAGTTATTTACTTCTTAAGTGCAACCTTAGCCTTTGGATTCTTAGCGTTCCACTTCTTAGCAAGGGCGTTATATTCTGCAATATATGTTGCCTTTGCTGCTGCTGCAGATAAATCTGCTGCAGCCTTAGCTGTTGCTGCATCTGCTGATGCCTTTGCAATTGCATCTGCAAGTGCCTTGTCTGCTGCAACCTTATCCGCTGCACGTCCAGCCTTTTCTGCTGCAAGAACATTTGCTGCTGCCTGTGCATCTAGTGCACGTCCAGCCTTTTCTGCTGCAAGCTGTGCAGTAAGTGTTGCAACTGTTCCGTTAAGATCAGATACTGTAAATGCTGCCTGTGCTGCCTTTGTTGGTGCTGTTAAACCAGCAACTGTTGCTGCTGATGTAGCGCCTGTGACTACAACTGTGACAGTTCCAGCAACGCCAACTGCAAGGGATGCAGTCTTTGAGCCAGCAACTAAAGTTGTGTCTGCTGTTGCTTCTGCTGTTGTAGAAGTAACGAGTGTCTTTGTGATGGTTCCATCTGAGAATGTTGAACCTAGAACTGTTGCAGTGATTGTTTCACCTGTAAGAATTGGGTTACCAAACACGTCTGTAGCAGATACAGTAATTGTTGGAATTGTACCAACTGCTGATGCTGCTGGGACTGCAACTGCAACATTTGATGCTGCTCCTGCTGTACCCTTGATGTAAACAATAGTTGAGTAAGCACCATTGGTAATGGTAACTGTTCCGACCTTTACGCTTGTTGTGTAAGCATAAACAGTTACTGCTGATCCAGCAGATGTTACTGATAGTGTTGATACGCCAGACGCAATTGTCTTAGGTGCATCTGTTGTGTGTAGTGCAGTTACAAGCTTAACTGTATCTGAGGCTACGAATGATACTACAGTGCCTGTGTCAGCTGTTGCTGCTAGTGCTACTGATGTTCCAGATGTAATCTGGTTTGCTGCTGGGACTGCAACTGTTGCTGGCGCTGCAGATGTTGTTGCGTTTGTTACTGTTGCTACCGTAACGGCTAGTGGTGCTGCCGAAGATGGGGCTACAGAAACGCTGATAATTGCTAGAGCTGCAGCAGTAGCAATTGATAGTTTCTTAAATGACTTCATTTAATTTATTCTCCTTGTTTCCTCTGCCTCGATTGAGCGCAGAAATTTATTGTAAGTAGTTTAGTCTTACTTGAAATGAACACGGATCTCCGCCTTCATCCCATTCTTGCATTTCTTCTTCTGTCATAGGTGAACCGTCATGAGTGTTACAAAACACATCTGAAACCCAACCACGATCAAAACCGTTCTTGAGCCAAATTTCAAACTCTAAAAAGTCATCGTCAGAATTATTTATATCCATTCAGACAACTCCTTAAGTAATATATGCTTTGGCTTGGCACCAGTAATAGTCTTTACTGGCTTTCCATCACTAAATAGTACCATAGTTGGAATTGAATGTACAGCAAATTCTGCTGATTTTACTGGATTCTCATCAACATTTAACTTTCCAACCCATAATCCAGCCTCATTTGATATCTCATCTAATATTGGGGAGAGCATTTTGCATGGGCCACACCATGGGGCCCAAAAATCAATCAGCACTACCTTATGTGACCCAATGACTGAGTCAAATGTATTATCTGTAACTATCATAGCGAGTCCACATGTGTTGGCCAGTAGTAATTGCAATTCTCACAACAAGTATAACCAATCTCTTTATAATCTGCATACTCACCATAGAAGTAATAGTGAGTTGGATCCTTTTCAAACAATCTTCCCTTATGAGTGTAATGAACTTGGTCTTCTCCTAGCCACCAAGGTTTATCAGACTCTAATCCTAGGAAGTTTTCTTTATATATCTCATCGAACAAGGCATGGGTTGTATTTTTATACCCACGTAGGATTATGTCTCGAACAATGGCTTCATTGTAAAGGAACAACCAATCTTCATGTCCCCTCCACATTTTGACTGCTGGGTGATTAGACCAAGCTCCAGTTTCATATAGTCCAGCAAGGGACTTTAGAATCTGTAAATTTTCAACGCTTTGTTTAATTAACCGTTTTCTATCAAGATGCTTTGCAGTTTCTTGAAAGTCCGCCTCTGGTAGAAATGTTTGCATGATACCTATCTTACTAAATTAACAAGAACTGGTCAAGTAACTAGTCTTGGTCTTTTAATTCATCTGCTGCTGCATTAAATTTATTCATAAAATTTTGAATAACAAATACAGTAGTTTCATGTGCATTCTTTGACATAGCGCTGAATGCTTGCTGATTTCTTTCTTCTTCAGGTAGAGCAGCAGACCACTTATTATAAAGGTCTGTTGCTACCTCTTCGATAATTCCTTCAAGAACCGTTTGCTTATTATCCATTGATCTTTGCTGCCCATGCTGCTTTAGTTGCTGCTAGCTTATCTGCTGCAGCCTTTACTTCTGCTTGATACTGTGCTTCTGCAAGCGCAATTGCCTTTAATGATTCAGCAATTAGCAATGCCTTGGTATCTACCGCTGGCTGTTGTGGCGTGGCAGAAGGATTATATGAAATTGCTGCATTGAGATTAATAAGCTTTTTAAACTTACCCTGACGACCAACTGTATCAGATGCTGTGGCAGTTAATGCATTAAGAATTTGAGAGTATGTCCATGACGGATTCTTCTCTTTAATAGTCATCCATGCTGCTGCTGCAACCTGAACTGATGCAGATGATCCAGAGATGTACTTTTGAATATTTCCTGGTGACCATGCTGAATGGTATCCTAGGGCAAAGAAGTCTAGCAAAGCATTGTCATTGTTGCTATTTGCTGCCATCTCATTCTGCTGGTCTGTGTATCCTACTGAGACTGACTCTTGAATACATGAAGGCCAGTCAATTCTCTGATAGTCTCTACCGTTACCAGAAGGGAAAAACACTGGGATACCGCTAGAAAGCAATGAGTTGATAGATGATCTAGTTGTTGGTGTTGCTGGGCAATAGTTTGTGCCTACTGCGCCAAGCATATGATGACCCTGTGACATTGTTACTGCCTGAATATTGTACTTTTCCTTATTTGCATTTACCCAATTAAGAGCATTATAAACTGTCGATTCACCAGCTGACTGTCGTGAGCCTTTTGATGTGTTACCAATAATTCGAACAAAAACAATCTTGGCACTTGGGTTGTTGGCAATAAATACTGATGCCATCTGTGTTCCGTGCTCAAAACCATTTTGTGAAACAAAAGGCATTTGAAGAGTTGCTGCTCCTGGGCCTTCCATGAATGTCTTGCCATTTGGACATGATGCCCAATCTAGAATACAAACCTCAGCAGCAATCTTATCTTTGAATACTGGGAGTGTGGAGTCAATTGCAGTGTCAAGAATTGCAATTGTTGGAGTAGGGGCTGCTTGTGATGCAGTCGATGTAAGTGATAGTGTGAGTGTTAGCGACAATAGCGCTGTTATTAGTTTTTTATTCATATGGTAATTATACTAAATACAGCGGGGATGTCAATAGTCTTTTGAAGGTTTTTGGTACCACTTTCCAGAATCAAGCGTAGATGCGTGATTGTTTAGTTTATCAGTCTCAGAATCTATTAGGTTTCCAAGAGCAGTTGCCATTAATTCAAGATGCATTTCCATTCTAAGAACCTGCATTTCAAGCTGGCGGAGTCTTTCTGCTTTTCTCATTCTCTATTCTCTCTATCTAGTGGTGTTGGTGCTGTGGCAACGCTCCCGCATTGGGCGCATTCCATGTCCAAAAAGTATGTTGCAATTTCAAAGTTATCAAAAATTGCTTTGATGTGAAATATGTTGCATCCGCAAATGCACTCATGTGTTGGGTTTCCTCTTAGATCCATAGACTTACTGTAATCTATGTAGTTAGGATCTGCTTCTACCCTAGCCTCTTCTTCTTTGTCTATATAATAAAGACCAAGCTTATACTTTGCATTAAACTTTTTGACAAATAAAACTAGCTTAACTGTTATAGCTACTGACAAAACAAATAATGCATATATCATGTATCAATTATACTCTATACTTGTATGTATGTAAAGGGTGGGGCTACAGACATATTAAACTCAGCTGCTGCTTCTAATGCTGCTTTAATTCTAAGCCTTGGGTTCTTTTGATTCTTTGTAGCATACAGTGCTCCAAGGGCTATCATTCCGCCACTTCCCTCTGCCATATAGTTAACTATATTTTCTCCAACATGAAAGTCTTCATCTATAGTAAAGATTCTACCCTCTATGCCAACTATAAAGATACCACCAGTATCTTCTTCTGAGCTTGATCCAATACTTCCATACCCATGATCTTTGAATGCTTGCTTTACTGAATCAACAAACTTTGTTCTCATAAATTTATCAAGACCTGAGTTTGTTTTTGTTGGTGTATACTTTGGGGGAGTCCAGTTATACTGCAAGATTTGCCCCATACGAAATGAGTCTGTAAAAGCTATGCCATATTGACCAACTTTAAAACACTTTGGTTCTTTTCTGGATAGGATCCATCCAGTCTTATCGTCTGATGCGGCGTGGTCGGAACCCATATAAACAGTCCCATTTTGGGCTATAGCAACTATACATGTCATAATACTAGTATACTATTTATAAATTCGAAGTGCTAGTCCTCATTTATGTGAATTTGAACATGGCTTAATTTAATTAAAGTGTCTTCCAGCTCAGCCTTAACAGCAATTAATTCCTGTATGGCTTCGTAGTATTTATCTTTCCACTCATCTAAATCACGCTCAAGCTTATATAATTTAATTTGAAGATCCTTAAGCTCAAGCTTTAAATTATCCTGTGCTTTTTCTTCTTTCCTTACCCTCTCCCGCTTTCTTTCTCTTAGTCCAGTAATAAGGGCAGTTCCAAGTCCGCTTATAATTGCGGCTGAAATAGTTAGGATTATTTCTGCTGATGATATTTGCATTATGTATATATTATACAGCAAATATGTTTATTAAACTAATAATTCAGAGGCTGTTATGTCTAATCCGTGATAGCGTTTTTTAATAACATAATCTCTTACAAACTCAGATCCATACTGCCTTCCAGATAAAATAATTACCCATCTTGGCTCAAATTTTGATGAAATACATGTCTCACACATAAGTAGGTTTATTGGCAATAAAGAAGATTTTCTTAGATTAAGCTGATGCTTACTCTTATTGCAGCTATAGCATAAAACTTTTTCCATTATTCATTTACCTCTTCGCATTGTGTAGATTTAAAAAATCTAGAAACATCAAACCTGATGTTATCTCGTGAAAATAATCCTGCAAAATCTTTGATAAGTATAGCATATATCTCTGGATCTAGGTGTGGCTTTACTGACAATAATATCTCTTCTGCACGAATATAGTCTGCCTTTACAAACACACATTCCCCAGCTTTAGGTCTCTTTAGTACCTTTGTAGTAATTTTGCCACCTGGTTCATATAGACTAACGGTAAGGTACTCTTTTGCAAAGCCCCAGTCCTGATACCTATTATATGCTTCTGCTGCATCAATAGCATTATTTAAATGGTAGATTGATCTAGCAGGGCTTTCTCCATCACGAGCAATTGTTAGCATGTAGGACGCATGATTATTTTTTTGACTTTCAATAAATCTATTTACAACATCCTCATGCTCTGGTTTTAATTCATTCATTGTCTTCCTCAATATGTACAAGCACAATCTCATTCATGATAATAAAATCTTCATTATCAATTAATTCTATATGTTCTACTCCGTCTTTAATGTATGTTACTTCAGATGCATATATGCCAAGCGTATCAACTTTTCCATAGCAACCTTCAGTATATAAATAAACTATATGAATTACTTCAGAATTTTCCATCACCTGGGGCTCCCTCTAGCTCTACTCTTATTCCGTATGATTCTAAGATATTCTTAACCATTTCAACATATTCTATTACTCTTAATTTCATTGAACCGTCATACTGTTTAAAGTTATCTTCATATAATCTTATTGCTAGAAACTCTGGATACTTTACTATATCCATCATTAGGCCAGGTGTTGGCTTCTTTATTTCACGTAATTTTCTTGCCATCTCTTTTGTATAAAATACTGGCTTATTTGGCTCACCAGTCCATTGATTAATACCATACTTAAAATGATCTTTACCATTGTTCTTATCAATAAACATGTTTAGCCTTCAATCTTTTCCATACTTCTTTTGTTTTGTGAGAATTTCTTACCTTG
>JACCDX010470589.1_pt1 | contig 30414 bp, 29 predicted proteins | sample 7449681 | NCBI WGS metagenome assembly JACCDX01 (sample SAMN15323450, study PRJNA562643) | freshwater metagenome | isolation source: river surface water | place: USA:Blue River Watershed | collected 2017-08-18
AGGCAATCACTCTAGCGCAGCCACCTGCTGTATCTAGACAGAACAGTTTCAATGAGACACAGGCAATCACTCTAGCGCAGCCACCTGCTGTATCTAGACAGAACAGTTTCAATGAGACACAGGCAATCACTCTAGCGCAGCCACCTGCTGTATCTAGACAGAACAGTTTCAATGAGGCACAGGCGATCACTCTAGCGCAGCCACCTGCTGTATCTAGACAGAACAGTACGAATGATACTGGTGGCGTCAGTCAGTTAGTACAGATGGGTTCGACTAATTCATTGACCAACACAGATGTAATCGAGAGTAAACATCAAGGATTGATCTCTCCTAACATGACGGTTAAACTATCTAATGCTGCTAGCAAATTTATTAAAACAACTAAGCCTACTCATCAGACAATAATGAATGATACACCAGAGCCATACTCCAAGAGCTATTCGGCATTCCGGTCTGAGCTAATGACTGATCTGGATCGGTTAACGAATTCAAATTCGTATGATAGAGATGTGTATGTTGATATCCGTGATCTACTATCTGATACATACATATACCGCTATGAGACTATGTATAAAGAGTATGCTCAGATACTGACAGAGAGAAGCAAATCAGATCCTGCTTATAGACAGAAGATAGTCGAGTTCATCTATAATCTTTACGACATAGTATTGTTTGGCTCTAAAGAGGTAAAGGGAGATAGATCTATTATTGAAATATCATTCACAGCAGTCAAGCCCACTGTAGACTCTTCTATTTCGGTTAATGAGATGTATAGATTGGTGATAACGCACGCTACAAACTCACTTCGTTCACTCGGTATGCATAGATCTGATTACTCGGATACTAAGGAACAGAATATGGATCTTAAATATCTGTATCTCATGAATATAGACAATATTGGTAAAGACCTTAAACACTCTCTCAGTGAAAGTGTGCTTCGCTGTATACTGAATTCGACAAATAATTACTATGCGTATAAGAACTATTTTGCAGACCGAATTGACACTCTCATCTATTACATTCCATGCGCTACGTCAGATAACGATATAGATGTCTTATTCTCTCGTAAAGTCGCTCCTAAGGTTGATAGTATGGTAGCTAAAATGATACCAAAATACTCTAAGAGTGTAGCCGATGTATACCAGGATTTCAGTGTTCATGTGAAAGAGAAGATTCATGAATCTATGAAAACGCCTGTATTGGCAACTGAACTGGTAGAGTCCGTGTTAGACTGGTATAAGCAAGAGTTTAAGAAACTGAGCAGTGGGTTAAAGAAAGGAGAACGTCCTACTAGTTATCTTTCTACGTTTAAGGACGCGCTCATGCAGTGTTCATTCTATAAGAAGTATAGTAATGTATCTTACTCGACTAGCGGCAAGAGAACTATTCTATCTAATCCAGCTAAAGAAATAGAGATAGTCCATGACGAAGATGAATCAGATGAGCTTAAGTCTGCGAAGGCCGTTTATAAAATGGCCGCTAAGATAGCTAGCGACTATATACAAATAGTGAGAAAAAAGAACAAATACGATGCAATTGATCCAATACTGACTTCTCTTTCAAAGCTAATGGATCATCTTCTAGACACTACCATCTTTAAAAAGAAGACCAAATATGCATCTGAATACGAAGAATGCGTTAACTACCTCAACAACGCGAAGGCCAATGTATCTGAATCGCCCATATACAAAGCATACTTGATTGGTATCATTCTAGCAAACAACGTGTTTGACCGAACACATGGAATTCTATACAACACATATTTAAGCAATATGGACAATGATGCAGATAAGAATGACTTACTATCTATCCATGAGTTTTATGAAAATCAGATACTGGAGAATGGAAAGAATAAGACGATTGGTATGCATACGATCTCGTTCATTAAGTCAACGGTGCCGGATTTGCGTAAAAAGCTAGATAGCCCAGTTATGAATTCTGTTATCATCACGCTGTTGAATAACAGAAAGGAAAAGACGACTGACCCTGAGAAAGCAAAACCTCTAGATATGCTAATAGCCTTATTCGCTGCAAAAGGAAATGCGAATGAAATGGTAGTCGCAAAGCCGATGAGCAATGTAGATCGATTCATGGCTGCACAGAAAGACAGAACTCCCTCTAACACGACAACGGTAGAGAACAAGATGCAGTCTATGTTTAAACGTCTACCAAGTACCAAACAAAAGAACAATGTTCCAGCAATAGAGGCCGCGCCAAATATGAGTCAGATTGCAGAGAGACCACATTCGGTAAATACATCGGAATCTGTAATTGCCCCAGTTGAAATGAATGAGGCACTTGCTCTGATTTCTAATTCTGATTATGGTCATATACAAGATAAGACTAATGCTAACATTGCGAATGAGTTCATCAATTCATTGGGAGGACCAAACATACTCAAGGGAGTAAGAAATCAAAACATGATGATTACCAAACAAACCGGATCCGACGTTTCTAATATGCTAATGATCAAGGGCGCACCAGAGCCAGGACCTCGCAAAAACAGTGTTCCTGCTATTATGGCAGCCGAGCCAGAGGTTCAGATAGTCGATCCTGAAGATGAAGTGGAGAGTCTCATTAGAGAGATAGAAGAACCAATACAATTATCATTTTAATGGCATAGTAAAAGATCATTAATTATAATATAGCGATATCTAGTGAATTGAAGATGGATTCGGCGGGGTTTGAAAGAGTGTCGCCGGATGACTTCATCACTCTATTTAAATCGGTCGATAACAAAGACTATTTGCTCGATCAGATAGTATCCAGAATGGATGCAAAGACGATAAATCGAACTGATCTTCTAACCTCGGTAAACAAAGTAATAAACGCGTGGATCACTCTTGGCAAGTTTGATAAGGTCAAGAACCTAAAATACATTAACAAGATAACACTATTGGACTATTACAACAACATGTTCATTGATGTATTCAAACAGAAATATGACTCTATTCTCATACCGGACAACCTAACACAACAGCCAATGGATCTCAATGGGAAGTATGTACAGCAAACACAGATTAGAGACTATACACCGTTCGTCCGTAAAACGCCGTTTTATGAACGTGCTCTCTATAAGAGACATCATGCATCTGACATAGAAGATACGATGGAAGAGGCGCAGTCGCTTGTGTATGTCTTAGACACAGACAACATGCGAAACGGAGAGCATCGCTTTGCTCACTCGGTCAATAAGACATCAGTCACTAACTATGATTATCTAGAACGAGAGATGCCAATTTGGAAACTCAAGTAAAAAAATAATAGCTCAAGGCTACAGTCTTTTTTTGGTTTATCGATACGTCTCAGTAGAAGACTCCTTAGAAGGGTTCTTCTTCAAACTCTGCCTCAACTGCAGCTGCGTTAGCGGCTTCAGTGGCTGGCTCTACTACCTTAGCCTCCTTAGGCTTCTTCGTCGTCTTCACCTTCTTCGCTTTCTTCGCCTTCTTAGGCTTAGCGTCGGCTACTGCACCCTCCTTCTCAGCATCTTCGGCGTACTCAATTGCAGCCAACTTCACATCTTCTGGCTCTAGACCGCGGTAGTACTTACCAAGAGAAGATCTAATGTAGTTCGGCAGAGTGTTATCGTCTATGACAGTAATGCTCTTGTACTCATCGCTAGTACGATACTTCTCTTCGTTCTCCTTAGCAATCTTAGTGATCTCTTCAAATTCAGTATCGTCATCAATAATCGCTCCAGATCTTGATACGATCACTCGGTTCAAGAATAGGTTCACAATAGTCGATAACGAGATCACTCGATTAAGAGAGTAGTCAAAGCATGCCTGGCCCCATGATACTGGAATATCCTTCTTAAAGAGCTTTGGATACTTCTTATCCATTTCTTGTTTAGTCTCTGATAGTTCCTTAAGGCGTTCAGTTAACACGACTATGTCATTAGACTTACTCTTAAGCTCTTTCTCTTCCTTGGAAGATAAGGCGACTGATCGGTTCGACAGATTCCAAACTCGATTCTCACGATTCTTAAGAGTGGACTTAACAGACTTAATCGCATCAACGATAGGAGTGTAATGCTTATTGCGAGCTGCTTCAGCATTAAGCACCATATCATCAATGAGTGCGTTATAGTCCTTCTTAACATTATCGAACAGACTTATCTGATCGGGAAATTCATCGGTCTTGAATAGAACAATATGCTTTCCGGGTAGCTTCTGAATGGTGGCCTTAAAATCACCTGAAGTCAGCTGAGATACCAATCCGCCCATATCCTTAGCAACCGTCTTAAAATACTTGCATCGGAACTTGACACCACTCTTAGTAAAACTAGCTACCATAGTAAGCGTAAACGAAGGGCGTCGATCATCAGTACTTGGCTTAGCCGCCGATCTAGATGCTACAGTAGATACTAAAGTACCCATTGTATTGGCAACTCTGTTAATCGTCTTCTTGCCATCCTTGACTTCATCAGTAAGATCATCAACCTTCTCTACAAGAACTTCATTCTTCTCTATAAGAATTTCGTTCGTCTCGGTAAGCTCATCAAGCTTACCAAACATTCTCTCATAGCGAAGTCGAGCAACTTCTCGTTCCTTTGCCGCAACTTCTCGTTCTTTTGCCGCTGCATCTCGTTCTTCCTTAATCTCCGATTTGAGATCGACAATATCAGAATTAGCCATCTCGAGATATCGGGCATTGATACCGGTCTGATAGGTCTTGTACCATTTAACCACTTTCTCGACAAAGATATAGTATCTGGCATACTTCTCAACGTCGATCTCTTGGTTCTTCTCCTTCTTTGCTCTCATCAAACATAACTTGAAGCTGTCCGGATTCAGATAGTAATCGTGCTTAGTATTAGAGCCTCCATGAGAAAGCGTAATCTTAGTCGATTCAGTGATGTAATCCTCACCGTCAACCAAACTAAGCTTAGTAAGACGAGTCTTCATATTAAAACTATCTTTGCTAGTCGCAACCCCAAACTCAATTAGCTTCTCATGATGAACAATGAACTTACCATCGTTCTCATCATCACATAGCTCCATAAAGTATGGCATGAAAGAGAGATCTTGATCTGGGTAGTAGTTAGCTCCAAGTTCGGTCAGAAAGTTCAAGAGATCAATCTTCACGAGCTTCTCAATGAGACCGCTGACGTATTCGCCGATAGTAGCAGGGAAGACCATTGTAGATAGATAGTAGCAGAAGTGCGGTAGCTGGGTATACTGGTTCCTGATGGATGGTAGTATGATTTGATTCTAAAAAAAAAATCAATTTTTGTAGAATAGGGATGGAAGAGTCGATATAAAAACATAGCGTTCGATATGATACATACCGAATGCCCCTTGTAGAATAGGGATGGAAGAGTCGATATAAAAACATAGTACCAGCTCCTACGTACGTAGGAGCTGGTGCCCCTTGTAGAATAGAGATGGAAGAGTCAATATAAAAACATAGTACCATCTCGTACGTACGTGCGAGTTGGTGCCCCTTGTAGAATAGGGATGGAAGAGTCAATATAAAAACATAGTTCACGCCCGGACGTACGTCCGGACGTGAACATAGGGTAGAATAGGGATGGTAGAGTCGATATAAAAACATAGTTCATTCTCGTACGTACGTACGAGAATGATCATAGGGTAGAATAGGGATGGAAGAGTCGATATAAAAACATAGTGTTCGATATGTATCATATCGAATGCCCCTTGTAGAATAGGGATGGAAGAGTCGATATAAAAACATAGCACCATCCCGGACGTACGTCCGAGTTGGCGCCCCTTGTAGAATAGGGATGGTAGAGTCAATATAAAAACATAGATCATGCTCGCATGTACGTGCGAGAATGATCATAGGGTAGAATAGGGATGGTAGCGTCAGTATAAAAACATAGTTCATTTAGAACAAGAGATGCCAGTTTGGAAACTCAAGTAAAAAAATAATAGCTCGAGGCTACAGTCTTTTTTTGGGTTTTGTTGTTCTATCTTACTTGGATAGATGTCTACATACGACATCACTCAGGTTGCGCCCTGTTGAATTACAATGAACACATTTGTAATGCTCAATGATCATCATTAGATCGCCGCAGTTAGCGCAGTCCATGTTGGTTCTAATGTCGATCGGGATCGATACACTGAACTTACACTTAATGCATATGTGTGAATATCTAGAGATATCACTGGTAATGATCTCTAGTGGCTTGTTCACTAGCCGACAGCGTCTGAGCACGATTGAAGATGACATCGTATATATACTTGTCTATTTGTCAATTTTACTTATCTCGCCATCCAGCACATCTGCTTCATCTTGGTACTGCACCTTCTTCGTCACTCTCTTCTTACGCGTTCTGACAATCTTGGTCGGGATGTCGTACTTGTCGAAGATATCCTTCATGAGAGATATGTTGTTGATTAGATCAGATGAGGTTGATCTGATCGTTCCAAACGACGCATTGAATCGCGTGTGAAGAGTCTCTGAATCAATGTTAATCTTGGCAGCCAAGATGAACATGTATATGATACTTAGTGCCTTGGTGGATGGCTTGCTGTTCGGGTTGACCAGTCTCATCTTGAGAACTCTCTCCATGATCTCTGTCAGAAACTCAATCTGTGTCTTATCAAATCCCAGTCGAGTTGAGTAAGAGAATATGAATTCGTGCTCGGCCTTGATGTGTCTGTTGATGTTTAGGATTCCGCGCTCAATGAGATCAAGAACAATCTTATCTCCTTTGCTGTAGTTGATGTCTGAGATACCAAACCAAACTGAGATATCATTTGGCTTGTAGGCCAGTTGTTTCTCTAAACAGACATAGTATGTCATCGCTGCCAATATGCCACGAAGGATGGTTCCTCGATAGATGTTGTTTGATTCTCTTACCGACTTGTAATGGTCCGCGATAATCAATAAGATATCTTTCGGCACATTGATATCAGTATCTGATACGTAGTTGCAGTCAAACAGAATCTTACGGATATTCTGTTCTTGGATTAAAGAGTAATCGGAATTGCCTCTTAGTAGATGTTGATACTTGTATCGGTTAGATCCAACAAATCGAATCTGGTTGTGAGTTCCATACGATGTGTTGTATGAACTATCACTAGTCATGGTACTCATATCAGTTACCTCTACCTTGTCATTCAATACATGACACTGCGGACACACATATGTGTTGTCTCCAGTGTCGTTCATCTGTACTCCGCATGTGGAACAGATGTCATAAGCAATAGTTTCGTATACAGAGTCATCGATACCAGCATAGAAAGAATCAATATCATCAATCAGGGCAAAACCGTCCATAGCGTAATATTCAATTCGATCAAAAGCTAGTATCAGAGTACTATATTTAATATAATATCAAATATCAATTTTAGCGGTATATATACATAATTGAATATTATCACGAAATTGATTGATATATACACTAATCTAAGGAACCGACATACATTAGTATCCTTCCATACGACCATGAGCGCCGCTAAGATCACCGTTGCCCCGTTTGCCCCGCCGAAGTTCATCTGCTACATCTGTGGATCTGGATTTGACAACAAGAAGGCGTACAAGTCCCACCTTGACTCAGAGATACTCAAGTGTAAGGACGGGATGTACAAGTGCCACCTTTGCGACGGATATGCAGTCACCAGAAAGGATGTCTTCATCAACCATCTCTTGGAGTTTCATCTAGATGGAAAGGAGGCCGGATTCAGATTTGGGTGCGATCACTGCAACAAGAAATTTGTCCACAAGAAGGGGCTCACCTATCATCAGATAAACATGCCGTGCATGAAGCCCAAGATACCGTGCTTCTACTGTGATGAGCTCTTTGATACGAAGATCGCGAGAACCAATCACGTACAGAGACACTGTCCTTCTATTGAGGCGAGACGATACAGTCCTACAAAGCCAAAGCACAAGAAGACAGATACAGTCGCCAACGTGCGGCCACAGTGCCACGACAAGATGTGCGGACCCACGATCAATGACGTCTTTGATCATAAGACAGTCAAGGGGATGATCTTGATCACGGAGGCGATACAGGTACATGCAGACATAGACGAGCTGTTCGACATGATACCAACAGACTATACAGGCCTAGAATTTCTAGAGCATGTTGATCTCACTGGTCTTAACATGAACGACATCATCATGGACTACGAGGATACACAGAGACTCTTGTGCAACGAGATACTCTCTGAGTTGGACTGAGATACATGAGTATGCATCAGTACGTATTCTATGTGCCACATTTGTATTTTTTTGTTTATTCAATATAAGAAATATCACTATATAACTATATCATAAGAGAAGATGGTTAGCATTCCTATTATCACGTCAGTACTACTACTTCCGCTAGCTGCGGCTACTGGCTGTGATCCGAATATTAAAGCACAGATCCAACGTAATTACAATCAATGTATTTCTGCCATTAAATGCAACAACCATGGGCCATTTACAACCTCTCAAATGAATACTTGGTGCAAAACTCCGACGTGTATGGCTCTGGCCGGATTGCCATACACCAATACAAACTGCTGTCTAGGAAGTAAGATCAACATAAACTACGTCAAGAAAGCAATTAAATTCTGTACGCCAACGCCTACTCATACTCCGTCTCCAAGTGTACCATCTTGTATCCCAGTTCCAACACCAACACCAACGCCAACGCCAACACCAACACCAACGCCAACGCCAACACCAACGCCTACTCCAACGCCTACTCCAACGCCTACTCCAACACCAACGCCGACTCCGAGTGAAACACCAACGCCGACTCCAACGCCGACTCCTAGTGAAACACCAACGCCGACTCCTAGTGAAACACCAACGCCGACACCAACGCCGACTCCGAGTGAAACACCAACGCCGACTCCGAGTGAAACACCAACGCCGACTCCAACGCCGACTCCGAGTGAAACACCAACGCCGACTCCAACGCCGACTCCGAGTGAAACACCAACACCGACTCCAACGCCGACTCCGAGTGAAACACCAACACCGACTCCAACGCCGACTCCGAGCGAAACACCAACGCCAACTCCAACGCCCACTCCAACTCCTACTCCGAGCGAAACGCCCACACCGAGTCCGTCGCCAACTATGTGCTACATCGTCCAAAATTAAAAAAACAGATCAAATCGTCTGATTAGTGTATCTATATGCACTTAGAGATGTGTTTGTATTTCTGTATTTTTTTTAACAGAAATCTGAATTTCCCAGGGTAGTAGTGGTTGACTGATATGTATCTTAGGCCTGTGTAAAAGACAATTGCACTAATTGAAAATCCAAATATGGTAAGAGGATCTGAGCAACTTGCTTTCTTGATGAAGTATATAATCAAGCCTACTATGTTAGCAATTAGGGCCAACAAGAACAGCCACCATATCGCAATCGTTCTTATGTATCTTGTCTTGTATTGATTGGATGGAGAGTTCCAGTTGTTGATGCTGTCCTCTAGTGGCGTGTATAGAGATCCATCCAATTCACTGCTTTGGATACTCGGAGGGCAGCCTGGTATTGATACTTCTTTACCGGCTCCTCCGTAGTACCCATGTTGAGAAGATAGATATGAGTGTGTCATAGTTATATACTACACCGGCGTCGTTCTATCTAGAGATTCTGGTGTATACTCCAGTGATGTTATATTAGACGAATCATTATTATGTCTTTTTTTGATTGTATAGAGATTGGAATTGCTTAGTTAGATATCCGTGGTTGGTGTGTTTGATTGACTCGTTTTCTTTTCCGTCGATGTTATTGTAGAACTCTGATTTGTCTATGTGGAACTCCTTGTATGTATCGCACTCCGGTTCCTTTGGATACGCGTTTCCGGGTCGCTGTTTGGATCCCTGTTCTGTGTCTAATATTTTCATTAACATGAAATATGCTGCTTCCGTGTTGCTATTAGATCCATACATGTGTATAGACGGAACAAACATATACTTGAGATCTGACTGTATGTCTTTGAACTCTGTCTGTATATGTGTGGCCATGTCTGTTGCGCTATGATAGTATCCCAGATAGATGTCCCGATCCGATTGACTACCCATGAAGTACTGACTAAGACAATACGATAGTACCTTGTTGTAGTTTGATACACATATCATCATTCCATCGGTTTCGCCAGATGATACTACAGAATACAGATTGCAATTGTATCTCTGATCGAATGAATCTATCAGTTCTATGTTGTGGGTCTTGTAGTCCAACCGATATGACACTCCCTTTAGATCCAATAGCTTATTGTACTTTGACAAAGAGGCAGTGCCCAGTTCGATATTCAGATCCTTCACAATCAGATCCATTTCATCTACGCAAGAGAGAAAGGATGCGTCATACCCAAATGGCACATCGAATGATATCTGCTTCTCAGTTATCTTAGGGCGGACATCTAGTAGTGTCTTGATTGGTTCTAGCTTGGCTTCCTTACATAGATCAAGATATGCCTTTTGCAGTATAGCATACGCAGTCAATCCATAGCAACACAAACGCGACGTGATCTGATACACAATCATTGGCTTGCCGAGTATCTCAACATCTGTCTTTGTTTCGTGTATATCCACTGCATCACATATCAGCATATCCAATGGGATACTAACTGTTTTCATATTTGCTTTTTTGGAAGGTGCTGGAGGGACATCGAAGTACTTAACAAGAATGTTGTTTCTCTTGATATCTTTCTTCATGCGATTGAAGATGTTAAGAGATGATCCTGTGATCTGCATCAGGTTAGAGAGAGATAGTCGCTGATCGATCTTCTGGTAATTGGGATGAATCACTCTAAACACTCTCTGTAGTTTTGCTTCCGATCCTAACTGAATAGGGACATCTAGATATGGAATCTTGTTTAGGACGTCTGTTGGTATGTATGTCGCATCGAACAGAGGCACTCTCTTGAACCGAACTCGCATAGTTGTGATATGGAATGCATTGATAACATTGATGTCTTCTAACCCAGCCTGACATAGTATCTTGGCAAGGGTCTGAGCATGATACACATTCTTATCAGAAACACAATCATAGTCTGGCAGCGCATCGTCTTCGTAGATCTTGTCTCCCTTTGATCGTAATGCGAGATCTATAGCAGTTCCGCCAGTTAGAATCAGTTTGTGTTCTATGACATAGTCCCGTACAAACTCGATAGCCTTATCGATTGATGCTTTGTAATAATTGGTAGCATATAGAATCACATCAGGGTCATCGGACCAAGATGCCATGATCAATTCTTATAGGCTTGAACACGCTCTTTGAATAATCGGAGTAATATATTATGATCCTATAATTATATATAGCTCGACATAATCGTCTAATAGTCTAAACGTCCATTTGTCGGATAGATAAATATGCCGTGGGAAAAAACGAAGCCGTCTAGTGCATTCTTTACGTATCCATTTACGAATCCCAATGAATTCAATGCGGCTATGCGGGCTAGAACGCCGATTGAATATCCGACTCTTACCGATAACAACCTTAAGATCATTGATGTTGTTGTAATTGGTATCGATTGGAGTTTCATCAATCCTATTGTCATGTCCGTGCCGCCTCAGACAATGATGAGCGTATGTGGTTCTACTCTCTCTACATGGAACGATGCTGGACGTAGTAAGGTACCAGGATGGCGCCCAGAGAAGAACATAAACGAAACTGATCCAGTAAACGGATTCCCTCTTAACCAGTCGAAGATCACGGCGCTCAATGGGCGACTCCAGACCGGATACTTCTGTAGAGCCAATGGAATTGGAGCTTACAGTCATCCGGCTAGTACCATGTTCTCGACGCTCGAACAACGAGTAACTGGAGTTGCGGATTCTAGTACAGAACAACTATCGGACTACTACATTCTGTACTACATGCAATCCATAACCAACTATCTATCTAGATTCGGATACAGAGTGCCCAATGTGTCTAACCCAAACGCGCCAAACAACTGGATCACCTTAGACATTGACAACACGTCAACCAATGCATTCGCGCGAGTCATGTATCTTACATATGATGATTGGTTGGTCAACATGGTACCAAGAGAACCAAACTCGATAAAATTTAGTCCTTCATTCATTCACGCTTCGGCGCCACTGAGTACACACGGTCAGTTCAATCTCAGTGTATACAATCAAGTCGGACATACAAACATCAATGGTCAGCTGCTGAATACCAACTCTCTTCCTGCAGATCAAGCGCTACACGCCGGTCAATCTCTAGTGGCAAATGATTTCAAATTCAAACTACACATGGACTACTCTGGAGAGTGTTATCTCTATCCACTCCCGTTTACGGCCACGTCAGAAGATGCAATCATTGCTGCAAGAGTAAGCTGTGGTTTCACAACAGGGCGATCGATTGACATTGACAGAGGAGCGGTCATCCCAGTATGCCTAGTTATGCAATCGGATGGCCATCTGGTACTATATGCCAATAACGCAACCAATACAGCAAGATCGAGAGCTCTTTGGGCGCATCAGAGATACAACCAATGGTATAATAAAGACGGCAAGTCCACTCTGATTCTAGAGGCAGGTGGCGTCCTAATTCACTATAACTCCAGCAATGCTACCAGAGATCCTAATGTATCCGTTGTTCTAAACTCAGAATATGAAGATCTAAACATGGTACAAGCGACATCGCGGTTTGATGATCAGTGTAATCATTATTGGAAACGAATGGGCAATGCACCAGATGGGTCATATGGTCCAGACGTTGTTGACGTAGATTTTCAGGGTAAGTGCTACTCGAATCCTAGAGTTCAGTATGGATGGCGAAATGGACAAGTGGCCAAAATGAATACTAAGTACCAAATGATCAATTGGGTCGGAATCAAACCTATAACTAGTCTAGACCAATACTATAACATACGAGAATACAAAGACATCCTCTCTGATGTATCAAGCGATAAGAAACTTGGAACAGTTCTCAGCTACTGTATGACAGGAAAGAACTGGGCAACCGATTCCATGTGTCGGACTTTGGCTAGAACGCCTCCTGCTGCCGATGCGGCTAAAACAATGATAACAATGGACATAGAAGGAAGAATGTGTTCTAACACCGCTAATGATGGAGCTGTTGTACAGTTCTGTGAGTATCTCAATCCCACTACGACATGGCTAGCAGATCTGATCAAGAAGATACCAGATCTCAAACAGATCAACCCCAAGATCAGTAGCAGATCGGATCTATCTGTATATAGAAATGGGGATGTTAAGGAAACCCCTTCAGAGAGAACCAATGTGATTCTAGCAAACATATCTAAGAACCTCACAGTTAACGAACTCTACGAACTATGGGCGCTCATGGTGGATCCGACTACTGGATGGTATGTAACGCCGATAGCACCGTGGTTCGATAAGTTCAAATCGGTTACGAACACAGACTCAAATCTACCAATTGTCAAACTGCCAGATTACAATCTGACTGCGCCAATGCGCGACAATGGAGTGGCTCCATTTGTAATCATATACAATCACCAAGTGATAGGACACCAAACGTTCCCAGTATACTATGATGTTATCGCAAGAGCGAATACATACGCACCAAACAAGAAGATCCCAATGGATTCGCGGTTCTGGTACGAATTAGTAGTAAACAGTAATAACCTCATTCCTCTTATAGATCCGCGAAAACTTACAAACGCAGATCGAGATTCTAGTGAGATACAGAAACGATTCACCAACAACAACACGCAATATCAGATGATGTTTGGTAAGAATCCATGTTATGATATCATCGAATACTATTGCTCAAGCGGAACAACCGATATCAAATTCTATATTGCTAAGCTAAAGACATTCAAGGACTTCTTCTTTGCGCTACAGACCATTACAGGAACACCAGTTAACCCAAAACAGCTAATGTGTGTTAGCAACCCAGACTGGTGCATTGATCAGTCGCTAGCATACATAAACGATTCAGACAACTACAACACATCTCTATACAAAAAGATATGTGATGATATGACCTTCAACGCAGAAAACAAAGATAAGATAACAAAGGCCTGTCTTGATTCGATGGCCATTAACAACTGCGCAGTTGGAACCAAGAGATACGATTCGAGTCAACTGGTGGCAACCGGATCCAGACCTCTAATCCAGTATCAAGCCATGTGGCAGTCGCTTGGCTGCAAATCAGATCTAGCCAATATCAGCGTCGGTATGTCATCTAACAATACAGACAAGACAGTAAAGGATGCTTGGAACGATGCTAAGCTTGGAGCGGTACAGGCAAACATGGCATTCTATGCTAACAACGCAAGCGCTGAAACTAAGAAACTATGCATACAACCATTCACAAGCAAAGAAGGGTTCAGCTCAGGAAGCTGCGTTGATGTCTGCAATCAGACTAACCTTCCAGCTAATATAAAGGCAGCGTGTGATAAGGGGACTATAGAGTACTGTAAGATCAACGATAATATCTTTAACCCAACGTGCATCGCGGCCAAAACAAAGATACCATCTCTTGTAGACGTAGAGAAGGCATATTGCAAAGGAAACACAAAGGATATAAGATGTCCAGAAGGTAAGGCCGCGGCGGATGCCAAGGCAAAGGCAGAGAAGGATGCTGCAGATCGACAGCAAATAATGATGATCATTGTAGGTATCATCATTGTAGTTCTAGTTGCATCTGGAATTGGATACTTCCTCTACAAACGTAGAGCCGCAACACAAGCGCAGCAAATGGCAGCACCTGACATGGGACCAGAGATGGGACCTGACATGGGACCTGACATGGGACCTGAGATGGGACCAAACAGTCCAGCAGATGTTCTAGACATGACACCTAACGTTCCAATGAACGCGATGTAATCTCGCAAGACGATAAAAACATGCCAAAAAAACAAATACTATATTTTTTTTGATTAGCTGCTGAAGCGGATCGTGGACGAGCCGTTAGATAGATACAGAAAGTTAATGCATTTGGCTGAGATGTGTAGTCGGCATACATTGCTACTGTCGATCATGGAACTGCCATATGAGAGATAGTTCTCGCGGCTATTGGACAGATTCAAATAGCCACTTGGTTGTCTCTGTTCTGGATACAGATTAAACGTAATGAGATAGTTCCCTTCTCTAGATGGAGTAGATATAGAATTGTCCCCGAATCGGTATGGTAGATAGCTGTCGTAGAAGCGCACAGAATTGCTATCGTATATGCCACTTCCAGATGCAGTTATAGAGAGGTAGTCTACGCACGGAGTCTCTGTATAGTAATACGAATTGGTGTATCCAAGAGACTTGACCCCAGCCGTTTTGATGATAGATGGACATGCAAGTTCAGTGTATCCAACAAACGAATTCATATGCCAAATCTCAGCTGCGTTGTCATCAGCATCATTAGCGATAGGACGAAAGAAGATGTACATCTGTTCCACTGCGAATTTGAGATCATTGAGATGGATGTCATCGAATGCCTTATCGACGATACGATCCATGCTTCTATGGAGGCGAATAAGACTAAACGTATTGTGGTAGCTAAACAGATCACTTACCTCTGGAATTAGATAAATGTGATTCGTGTAGAGATTGCACTCTTCTACGATCGGAGATGTGTACCCATCACCACTACCTTCGTAATCAAGAAAGTGAATAAGATCAGATTCATCGCAGAGATCAAATTCGATAAAGGCTTTGCCATACGTAATGTTGTTGTTGCTCATAGCAAACTTAGGATCACAAAACCAAAACTGAAGAGGCAAGTGAATCTCCATACTGTCTTGCTTGTACTTGGCGGTCTGGTAGCCGTCATAAATCACCTTCTCTTCACGAGCTTCCTGATTGATAGGGTCCTGAGTTAGAAAACAACGCTTTGGAGTCTCTTGTCCAATACACCGATACCATCCAAGCTTCTGAGAGTTGTTTATATGGAAATTCATGTGGTTGTTCATATCCTCTGTATTGTACTCATCGATAATGGTATTGTCAGAAATGAAACGAATTGCCTTGAACAAACGATGAGCCGGGAAGTCATAGTACTTCACTTTGTTTCCAGCATTGTTGCAGGTCATGGAACTCAGACGAATATATAAAACCATATCACAGAAGAACTCACCCTCGACAGGGATCTTGATTCGGTTATTGGTAGATCCTAGAATGGGCAGCGGGGTTGTGTTCACACGTGAGTAGCTATAGCCTACTGATATAATAGGCTTGTATGTTTCGTTTAGAAACACGTAATGGGTCTTATTCAGATCGATCATATTAGGATTCAGATTGACATTGTTAAGCTTGTCGATCTGGGTCGACAACTCAGTGATGAGCTGTTTGTATTGATTGACCTGAGACTCAGTAAGCTTGGTGGTAGCCATGATGCTATTGATGTTATCAATCTGCTTCTGACGGACATCGATCTTGGCATTCACATCATTCGTCTTGTCCTTACGAATCTGGGCAATTCGCTTAACCAAGTACTCCTTGTTATTCAAATACTTATCCAGAGATGTGTTCTGGTTATTTAACAGGACGAAGCTGCCTGGAGCGATAGTATCAAATGATCGGTTAGAAAGAGACATTGTCTATAGACACTGGCAATCTGTGCGTATATATTAAATACCATATCTATGTATCAAAAAAACAATCAACTCCATACAGAGACAACGCGTACAACCATACTAATCTTCTTCTAGGCCAATCTGGAAAGACAAGCTAGGATAACGGTTAGGATAGTGATACATGAAATTAGGATCCCAATCATGACCATACATATATTGTTCCCAATCATCAGTATTATAGAACTGATGCAGGTATTCAACATTCTCTCTAACAGAACAGGATGGATCAACATGATTGATGTCTTGACAAAGATCAGCCTTGTAGTGGATAGTATCATATATGTCATGTAGTGGTCCAGTTGTACCAAATGCAAATCTATGTACCTGTGGTCCACAAGGAACAACAGACATGACATTGGGTACGTAAACAGGCTCAGTCGTCCACTCATCATACTGCTTCATGATACTCATGTACCGATCATAGTTGATGTACTGAGTACTCTCGTCGCGAACGTGGCGTGCGGTACACCAATTCAATTCACCTCCCGACATACACAGCCAATAACACTCGGCACACGGACAGATGTTGCCTCTCAAATCCTCAATACATCTTACTTCATATACAGGATTGTCCACAAGTGGAATCACATGAGTAGACATATACGTCTTGTACTTATCCTTGTTGGGAGTACCAAGGTACCCCATGATCAAATCCTCTGATTCTTGGTTAATGCCAGCTCGGGCAATAGCAAGACGGGCAAGCTGAACATAGGTGAATGACATGATGACTGAGAGTGGTAGCTGAAGTAGTGGTGGTGATCTAACGAATGCCAGATATACTACTATGACAAATTTGTCAATTTTATCAAAAAAACAAGAGAGATTAGACTCGACGTACGAGTAGCTCGATACATAGTAAACGCTTATTGTGAAGTATAGAACTACACCAATCCATCACGTGTGTGTTGTACGCAACAGCGTGGACGATCGGTCCCGCCTTTACAATATTGAGATATATATCTCTGGCTTGACTGATACTGATTCTAGTCGGAAGATCATTGACTAACATGTCTTTGTATGCAGAATAGTTCATATAGCTCAATGTCTCTTCGAAATGAATACAATCGCATCTGGCATTACCACTCATCTCGGCAAAATAACAAGAAGTGCATGGAGTACCCGATGCAGATACTCTAACAGCATGAAGAGGATTCACGATATGGGGCAATACATGCAATTGCATGTATTTCATGATATCATCTCGTTCTGTATCTTTAACCAGAAACGAACCAATTAGATTACTGATCTCCAGCGGAACATCACGCTTAATGAAGATACACGAATCGAGAATAGAAATAAGGGCGCTCATCTTGCTTATACATATAACATTGACATGACTCTAATACAAAAAAACAAAAGAAGACCAGCCATGGCTTCTCTGCGCAAATCACCACTACTGCTTAAGGTAGAGGGACACGTAGCGCATGACCTTCTTAAGTTCACTTCGCTTCTCCTTCACGTCAACCATCGCCGCCTTCGTGTACCCACGGATCTCAACGTACGTACTGAGTCTCTCAAGATAAGAGGTCTCAGCGCGGATGTTGTTTACCATGTTGTAGAACGACCACAGCTTGGTATCGGTAGTCTTCTCGAGCATCTCCTCGCTCACAAGAGCATCTGCCTTGTCGAGGTCCTTGACAAGAAGAGACTTCTGGACACGAAGAGCAGCCGAGTAGATGTACTCCATATTGAAACAATACAGAGACTATCGGGGTGGAGAGTATTAAGCCTGTATACACATCAATTTCGTGAAAAAAGAAAGACATGGAGAACCACATCATTCTCTCTTCCAAGTACTTGGTCTTGGGACTTTACACTCGAGTGCATCGACTAATGCATCAATCGAACGCACACTCCGCAGTATGGAATGTATCTAACAATGCGGGTTGCCGGTTTAGCGCATCCATACCCAGCGCAGTAGTACTTGCGGGTCGATCTCGACTTGAGACGAATCGAATTGATCGTCGGTGATGACCGGTGCACATCGCTGGTCTGATAGACAGTCAGACGATTATGGACCTGGACTTCGCATCGGTGATCGCGCCTGTATCTATCGATTCCAGGTCCAACCAACCGCTTAATTGCAAGGTGAGCACTGGGGTTGACTAGCAGAAGATGCTGGTCAATGTCTTTCATTGACATGCGCTTCCTCATCGCCTGGATGCGGATAGTCGTCTTCTTACCAGGGACGAAGCACTCAGCGCGAGGGTCGAAAGACATGTCTGGAAGTCGAAAGGGCCACTTAGTACAACTGATCTCTAGTAGCAGGAGAGATACTAATGCAGATTACTAATCAATTTCGTGAAAAAAGAATAGCGCATATTGCTCATATCTTACCATCTGTGGTATGAGTCGATGTCTAATCAAGATTATCATAGAAGGTCTTGATACTGGACTCACACACAATATGTCTGTTCAGATTCTTAATGTTGAACAAGCGGAGACCCTCAATACTGCGGCATCGAGATATGGCGGTATAGACAATACCATGGTTCCATAGAGCACGGAAATCAATGTCTACAACATCAAGTGTCATACCTTGAGCCTTATGTACGGTCGACGCGTACCCCAATGCTACTGGCATGTACTTGAAGAGGATCGGAGGCGTTTTAGTGTCATCAGTCGAGATCTCAAACGGATCTGTGAATGCCGTATAGTTGATCTTGTATGGATCGGTTGAGTTATATGGTAGGATCTCTATCTCATTCTCATTCAGACTAACGATGATGCCTTGAGTTCCATTAACAATGCCTCGCTCAATGTTCAGGTTGCGGGTCACAATGATCAGCGCTCCGATGCATAGAGTGATGCTCTCTTCAATGTCAAAGTCCTTAGCCTTATAGACAACACGCTTTCCCAGTTCTGTGTACTGAGCTGTGTATTCGTATTGCTTGTGATTGCCTGTATTCACATGCTCCAAGAACTTACGATCGTTGTACATACTGACATCATTCTTAGATCCAGAGAGAACAGTTGGCATCGCTCCGTCCATGTAGTCTGGCGATCTCTGCTGCAAGTGAACTAGCATCATCTTATGTTTCTGAATTAGCTTACCGAATCTCATGTTGCTCAGGAGGTACTGGAACTGAGGGTCGCTCTGTCGGAAACAGATAGTGAACTGAAAGATCTTCACATTGGCATTCTTGTACTCAACGGACTCGATTAGCCAATGAGTGTCTTCGCCAAAGTTCAGAGGAACAGGAGGAAGCTGACATAGATCACCAACCAGAATCAGCTTGATGCCACCGAACAGCTTATCGTTCTCTCTAGCATACTTCAGAATCTGAGAGATCAACGTAAAGAACTCCTTACTGATCATACTCACTTCATCCATGATCAGTACCTTCAGACTGAGAAGACGAAGATACTTCAATGGATACGATCGTTTCATCTTCTCAACAATATCACATGCAGCTCTGTAAGATGCATGCATCTTAGTTCCAGATCGGCGATACGTGCGCGAGTCGTTTTGCTCTTCGCTCACATAGCGGTACTCACAGATACTGTTAGGGGTCAATCCAAGTGTTTGGAATATGGTAGTTCCGCCGATGAGGATCGAGGCCTTTCCAGTAGGAGCACATATGTCAAATGGCTTCAACTGAGAGTCAGCAAGAGAGGGATAGAACATATCAATAGATCTCTTAGATCCTGGAAACTGAGAAATCATTTCTTCTTGAGATACTGGTTTGAGGTCGGTATTGAAGCGATTGATTACTTCGGAGATCACTTGACTCTTACCATAGCCAGCCGGAGCAGTCAAGAACAACCCATCCAATTCACTTGCCATGATGTTGGCGGCAGTCTCAACAAACTCAGCCTGCTCAGTAGAGAACTGGATAGAAGACATGGTTAAGATTAGGAAGGAGTTGGGGAAGCTTACGGATGATTAGGAATCGTCGGTATATTCGTATAGATTTTTATCAATTTTAGAAACTCTTCATTTCTCCGGTTCCAAGAGACGCGAGGATGTCCCTAGACGCATCTTGCCGAGTCGGCGGGGGAGGCATAGACACGTTGCTTTCTTTCTTTGGAATGACAATGATGCTATCCTTCAGACTGCCATCTAGACAACACTTGTGCTTAATCGCATCTACACGATACTTCGTAATAAGAGGCATAATGAATATACAAGCAATGCTAGTGGCAGTGACAAGACCGAGCTGAGTCTCTTGACTCACCAGATCAACGCTCATGAACAGAACGAAGACGATGATCAGAGAGGAGATCAGGGATCCGTATAGATAGAGACTGAAGGTGCTGCATGCGTCGTCGGCGCCCATGATATCTTGAGACACTTGGATTAGAGGAATTCACCTATTGATATATTATTAGATACATATTCGAGTCAAAAGAATATCGACTCGAGACCATGAACAACACGGAATACCTATTCTTAGGAACGATAGGTGTCGTCGTGGTAAGCACCATATACATCACAAAGACCATTAACAACACATACATCAAACTTATACACTCTCTAAACACAACAGAGATAGAAAAATAATAAAAAAAACAAACAAACGATCATCTAGATGATCTCATCGTCGTCTCCCATAATGATGTTCTTACACATATTAAGATGGGAGTCAAGTGCGGCTTGTGGTAGCGAATTCTGAATCTCACGAGTTGTATTGGTAATGAAATCAGCCCGATTCTTAATCTCAGCCACGTCCTTAGACATGCAATTGACTACATGGCTAATAGATCGATTGAGATCCTTAATCTCGCGAATGGTGCTATACATCTTTCGAATTGAGATATTCATATTGCCAATCGCTATAAGAGCATCATTCCATGGAGTACTACTAGACACGCTACCATTATTAATCTTACTAATCTCTTGGTTTGAGATATCAAGAGACTGCTTGATAGCAGATAGCTTCTTGTCTAGAACATCAGAAATGGAGTTCAATGCCGCATCGTTGGCATTACCAGATTTCAATGGAATCAGATTGAAATTAACCAGACGATCGTTGTATGTATATGTATTCGATTTCTTGATCACACTACCATCTAGAACCACATTGTTCGCGATCTTAGACACCTCGATCAAATCATTGAATAGCTGGCTATAGCTCTCTTTAATATCGTTCTTGATCTGCTCGATATCATCGCTATGCTTTGCCATCAAGATAAACAACTCGCGCTCTTGGTTGCTACTGATTGTCGACATTCTTATAGAATCTATATAGTCTTATATTTGATAATTTCAAGATTGTATTTTGTTAAAAAACAAAACAATGGGTGTCTATAGACACAGTCTCTGGTTGTAACTAATAGTCACCATCTTGCAAGCGCATAAGCCTCGCCCGTCGTTCTTGTTCTGCCATCTCATCGGCAATTGGCGCCGATAAAATCGAGAGATACATCTGCTCGAACTTGGCAGTATGTTGCTCATTCACAGTTGCCTGCTCTTCGAACTTGGCAGTATGTTGCTCATTCACCGTTGCCTGCTCTTCGAACTTGGCAGTATGTTGCTCATTCACAGTTGCCTGCTCTTCGAACTTGGCCATTAACTCATCTCGAAACTTAGCCTGTGCCATAGATGATGATCTCAGTCCCATTCCTACCAACAAATTATTGCCTATATTAACAATAATGACGTAATACTTCAAATGATTAGGTTGCTTAGAATCATCTGAACATATGATCAATAATGAAATGACACACATTGACAACTTGATGAGTATCGCAGATATCAAGCACAAGTTGTACTTTCTCTTATTGCTATCGTCAACTAGATGAGATAAGTCAACGTTAAGAACGAAGTGCGGAATCACCATATACTTGTACTCTCCAAAGATTGCATCAATCATCTCGATCCCTAGATCAAACATACTTTGGAGAGAGTCTAAATACAATTGAAGATCGTTATGAGAGAATGACGCGAATGGAAAGAAGACCATCATAGTATCGTCTGGGTGGGTGTCTGTGATAGATATTGAATCGTACCAGATATCTATCATCTTGATAATCAATTTCATGAGAATTGTGGTTTGCAATAGGTCAATTCTTATAAAAAAAATCTATATAGTTATGTGCTAGAGTGGATGTGCGAGACGATCGTGCTGTGTTTTTTGAAGTCAGAATTAATTAAATTCTAGGGAGATCATATCTAGTACAATATATATATACACTCTCAGCAACATAGTTATCTCTGAGCTACCTCACTCCATCTATATAGAATAAACTATGTCGACTGGTGGTAGTTTTACGCTTGTAAGCAACGATGGTCGTATGGACTCCATGCTTCTCGGCAACGCCGTTCTTCGTGAGAAGATCGCGAACATCCGTGCGCAGCGCAAGGCTGCCGGTGAGGCCGATACCAACCCTACGCTTACGGACCTTGAGCGCTCGCACGTCCTCTTCGTAAACGCCCACTTTAAGCCTTACGTTGCCTTCGGTCTTGAGTACTTCAAGCTCTCGGCCAACAACGTCACGCTTGGTTCGGAGGTTCAGATGAGCATCCCGCAGTACGGTGATTTCTTCAGTGATATGGTTCTTAACGTAGTCATCAAGGCTCCTACCACGTCGTTCACGGGTACGTCGGGTGGCACGGCCAACGATGTTGTTCTCTACAAGCACTGTGATTTCCCTGGTGAGCGTCTTCTTGCTGAGACCCGCTTTGAGGTTAACTCGAACCCTATTGATTCGTACACCAATGAAGTATATGTCCTCCACCGTCAGTTCCGTGTTAGCGAGGACAAGCGTGTTGCTTGGGACCGATGCATGGGCCAGGAAACCGCTTACAAGGCCACTGGTGCCGTTCCTGACTCGGCCGGTGTAACCACGGCCCCGGTCACGCACCGTGCTGAGTTCAACGTCCTTGATGGCTACCAGACGTACAAGCCGGTACACAAGGACCTCAACCTATGGATTCCTCTTCTCTTCTGGTTCAACACGGATCCTCGTCTTGCCTTCCCTTCGGTATCGGTTCCTTACGGCCAGCGTTTCATTACCTTCCGTCTTACGGAGGCGGCCAACATCTACCGTGCCATCATTAACCCCCAGGCCTCGACTGATCTTGACAACCCGTCGCTCTCGAACCCTCAGGTATCGACCTTTGATCTTTACATCAACAACCTCTTCCTTCTTCCCGAGGTACATGATATCTTCATTGACCGCGTTGCCTTCACGCTCATCCGTGTTCACCGTCGCCAGATGCAGAACCTCAACAAGAGCTCGGACACGATCCACCTTGTTCAGCTTAAGTGGCCGCTTGAGGTCATGTGGATGGGCTTCCAGCCGAAGACCAACATCACGCGCAATGTCATCGTTGATGGATCCTCGCCTTCGCAGGCTTCGGTCATTGACAGCAACATGGAGGACTGGCACCGATACTCGCTTGTTAGCAACAGCACCGTTTCCACCATTAACGGTCTAAGTGGAGCCAAGGTTAACACCAAGAAGGAGGCCTCGCACATCACGAACCTTCAGCTCCAGGCTCACAGCGTTTCGCTCTTCCAGCAATACCCTGCTGAATTCTTTAACCAGTACATTCCGTACAAATACGGCGGAAACCACTTCACGGCGCCTACGGATCCGGGTTTGTACATGTGGTCGTTTAGCCTATATCCGGGCGTTTACCAGCCTTCTGGCCACTTCAACGCCTCGAGAGCGCGTGAGCTGTATCTCAGCTACAACTCCAGCTACATCGACTCGAACCAGACGGCCAACTTCCTCTGTATTGCTCAGTGTATTAACTTCCTTCTGGTCACTGAAGGCAGCTGTACTTTGCGATACTCGACGTAAGCGAGTTATACGACTTGTAAACACTGTATATACATAGATGTAATAAACATACAAATATTAATAAATACTAACAACTATCTTTTTTTTGAAACGAATTCATATACGTATTAGGCAACACCAGTTCCGAGATACAAGATCAGAAAACTGGTTTCCAAAAGTGTCCTAAAATCTTTCAAATTAGTTAAAAAAAAGATACACGTATACAACCGAATCGTGATATAGAGTAATGAGATGCTAGAGTACTTGCTACTACCCACTTCGTTGATACGCCAACATAGACCGGTGTGGAATGAGACGATACTAAGACCAACATAACTAAGTATCATTCTTATGATACATGACCGCGATTCTTAAACCGGTTCTAGATGTAATTCATTGCGAGTTCTATGTGGCTGTCCACCACCACATAGGTGAGCTATGTGTATAAGCGTATCATAGCAATCCCTATCTGTGGTCGGGACCCCAGATAGGAAATATTATATATAATACAACCAGATTACATCTAAGTGATATTTATATAGTAGTCTATTTAGGCATATATCTAGAACATGTATAAGTGGGTTATATAGAGAGCTCAGCGTGGGGGTACACCCACACGCTGGAGACGATTTATATATAAGCTCTATGTGTGTCCTGGGCAAACTATATAATATATCAATAATTAACATATACCTAGAACCTTTCTAAGTCTAAATACCAATACATTTTTGCATAATCATTATTATCTTAATATAATACGTATGAGTATATACGCAGAACGAAGAAAGACCAGATCAACCAAGTGGACACAATGATGAGTATCGTAGAATTTATGCAACAAGAATCTGTCAATATCGACCATCTATACATTGATAAGTTTTGGGATAGCATTGAGAATAACAAATGGATCTATGTCGGAGTGGACATGTTAGAGTGGCTTGGATACGATGCAAGTATTAAGAGAGATAATAAACGATACTATCATGACATGATTAAGGGATTATTTAAGGAAGGTACTCAATATAAGGTACTAACGATATCCGAAATAAAGAAACTTCAGCAATCGGAGACTCAAGATATTAAACTCCCAGCTGTTATTAAAGAAGGCAATAAGAGCAAACATATCATTATATCTCCTAGATGTTTTAAGGAATCTCTCATGATGATGAACACAGATAGAGCGAAGCAAGTTAGACACTATTACATCCAATTAGAAGAAGTATACAAAGAGTATATGAAATATTACGTGAATAGTATTAATACCGCTCTTAAAGAATCAAAGAAGTCCGCAGACACGTTCAAAATGATGATTCTAAACAAGTCAACATACATGGCAGACCAGTATGTATACATTGCTACGACTAAATCGTATGCAAAGAAGAACATCTTCAAAGTCGGGTGCACTACTAGACTTGAGAAGAGAATGAGTGGATACCAAACTGGACGATCGAGCGATGACAAGTACTGCTACGTCTATCTCATGAAGTGCGTCGATTCTAGAGCAATGGAGCAGTTGATCTTTACACGTCTTAAGCAGTTTGCACATGAAGGCAGTAAGGAGCTGTTCCAGATTCACTTCGAGACTCTAAAGAGTATCATAGATACATTTGCTCAGTTCGAGATGGAATCGGTTGATACGTTAAACAGTATTGTTCTGCAGTACTATGACAAGTACCAAACGATGGATACAGTGTCATTTGACGATATTGTCATCGACAACATGGATGATTACATCGAAGACAAGTTTAAGATCACAAGAGCAGATCGCTATGTACCAAAGGCCGACTCGAAGCCAAGCCCACTCGCATTTACTACAGATACAGTGAATTGTAAGCTAGCTGGAATGGGACTCAAGTTGACTGGCGAGTACCCAGGATCAGAGACTGCTACCATTGAGGTACAGTGTTCCTCTCCTCTGAAACATAGATTTGAATCATCATATGGATACTTGCGTAGTCTGCCTAGATGTCCATACTGTAGCAAAGACAGAATCCTAGATAAGGTGCCTATATACGAATACACAGATCGAGACTACAACCATGTTAACACATACGAATCGTTTGATGCATTGAAGGAGACCAAGCCAGAGCTGAACCACCAGCTACTCAAGAACATCATTAGAGAACAACGATGGTTGACCGCTCATGAAGGACACGTATACAGTATCCTCGCGCCACATGAAAACAAGCTTGATCTGAACAAACCACTAACTGACGCAGAGTTGTTTATGATCGAGATCATGGGCATCAACTATGCTAACATGAAGGCACGTATCTGTCAATCTGTACTTAGCTACTGTCTAGCGATCGATGACCAAGATAAGATTGTATACACGGCAAAGAGCTACACTGAGATGGCCCGGCATCTACGCCAGAAGGGAAAGACGTCTGTATTGAACAGAAAGACTATCTCTAAGTATCTCAATAGCGCTGACTTGTATGGCGGATACAGATATGTCATGAGCGGATCCAATGAGTATAGAGACTATAGAGTCATTGATGTCAAGACTCTATAGACCACGATATGAGAAATTAAGAACAAAAAAAATGATCATAGTTATTAAACTATGTCATTTTTTTGCGATAGAAAACATCACTCTGTGTAGCAGATCTGTATCATCGATATCGGCTTACTAGGTGGACATGCTACTATGTCTCTTATGCTATCTCTCAAAGAACTTAGTCGACGATTGAACTCTGTCTTGTTCATCTTGTAGACGCCTTTGACTGTCTCGAAGATAGGACGAATCACCTTATGTTGATCCGATGTGTATCTATCTGGATTCACTCTAATCATCACAAGATGCTTATCAGCAATTCGTTTCTTTATCTCCATAAGGGTATCGACTTCGCAAAACGCGTCATGTGGAGCATATGCATCTTCATCAATCTCAATCAGAATAACATGAGTGTTCAATTCGATTGCTGCATCTGGGACCCGAGTTGAGTATCTAGATAGAGATGTCTTGTCAATTATCATATCTGGATATGTGGATGTCAATTCATTAAGAAACGATGTTCGTTTAAGATCATATCGTCCAGTTAATGGATCATCCGGATTCAATCCAAGATGACATCGAGTGCAATGCAATCTGTATTTGCGATTGGCTCTAACCGATAGACAATTAGAGCATCTCTTAATCATACTCTCTATCGTTCGATTTGGGCAATGACTTGCACAATACAATCTACTAGCTTCTTTTGGTGCAGCCAACCAGGCAGCCAGATCGCAGTCGTCCGCCAAGCATCTTTTATTCTTTACATCTACCATTTGATCATTACAATGATCTTTGCAATATATTGGCTTAGTAGCTCCAGGTAGATTGTATGATGGATATTTAGAACACCCATTTGCAATACACTTATTGTGAGTTACATTGGCCATTGCATCTGGAGCATGCTTTGCACAATACAATCTCTTAGATTCACCAGGATTGCCATATGACGCAGTCAATGTGCAACCAGCTTCTTTACATTTCTTGTTCTTTACATCGATCATTCCATCGAGTTTATGCGCTTTACAAAACTCGGCTTTGGTAAATCCAAACACAGCATTTTTGGCACATTCAGCGTTCTTGCAAATCGACGGCATAGCTACCAAAACTGCTTTTATACTTCGATAGAGTATATTCTTGCTTGTCCTTTAATCAATTTTGAGCATCTAGATATGCTTCAGATCCAGAATCAGATGCAGTATCACTAGATTCGATTAGTTGTATATCATTCTTTCTCTTTGTAAATGAGATCGTTAATTCGTTCAGCTTATTCTCAATCAGACTACAGCTATACTCTTCAATGGTCGCTCCATTGCCCATGTTTAGATTACACTTCGAACAACACAAATATATGTTTTGTTTATTCCAGCTGCCGCCTTTAGATTCTGGGAGATTATGAGATCTATGGAGAGACGCATCCTTAATAGAACATGGATTGGCACATACATAACAACACACCATCAAATCATCTGGATTGTTATCTACCATCTTAACCTTATTACGAGGCTTTAGATAGTGTCTCTTATTCTTCTTGCTAGATCCAATATGGCCAGCATTGATGATCTCAAGCGTATCGATATGAGTTGGAGCCGAGACAATAAGATCGTCTTTTGTCTTAACGCTCTTTACAATAGCAACCCGTTTGCTCATTGTGTCAATCCATTCATTTTTACGATTAGCTACACATCCAGTATCGTGTAGCTCATTGGCAACATCACTGGCAATCTCTACACAATCGTTAATAGAGATCAAGTCGTCATCTACCAACATAACATCATTGGCATCTGACTTTACTACAATCGGCAATTCACTAGTCTCTTGATTTACTCTAGTGTTAATCACATTGCAAATATCGCGTTCTCTAGTCGGATCGCTAACATCATGAATCAACACATTCGCAAGAAGATTACGCTTAAGAGATGAACTAGTAATGTACTGATGAGCAACGTTTCCATATACTTCATAATCTAAATATGGATGAATCCCATGTTGAAACAAACGTCTGTTCTTATTGTTCTCGGCTGTATGATGTTCACGATCTAATTGCTTCTGACGAATGAACTCTTGGTGCTTACGTTCCTCTAGATCTAAACGACGAATTCCCAAATCCTTCGTAACCTCAAGTGTCTCTCTAGCAATATCATTCGCATCCTTTCTAGACTGTGCATCCATATCCATGCGATACATCATCAACTTGAACATCATAGCGGACTCAGACATATTCTCATTTCCAATTGGTTCTAGAGGCGATTGAGTAGGCGGCGTTAGAGGAGACTGAGTAGGCGGCAAGGGAGTGGCTTGGATGGGTGGCGTGAGAGGAGACTGAGCGGGCGGCAAGGGAGTGGCTTGGATGGGTGGCGTGAGAGGAGACTGAGCGGGCGGCAAGGGAGTGGCTTGGTTCTTGATAGAGTATCCAGTTAGATGTGTCTTGGTTAGACCGGTGAGATTCTCTTCTATGTATTTGTATAGTTTGTTGATGCCAGCAGATCCATTGTTGTACTCAGACCATTTGGATCTAAGTGTTGCTCTTGGTAGTGTGGCATTCGGTGTTTGGACTAGGCATTCACCTAGGAAGGCAGCGAACTTTGCGTCGAGGGACATTGCGAGTAGGCGAGACTAATACTTATCGGCTTATATGGTATTTATCATATATCAATATAGAGGTGATATCAACGATTGATATATATGATTATATAGTTTAATAGACGAGATCCAATGAAAGTATCAGCTTCTAATATCTATCAAGATATACACGATTCGTATCATCAATCGATATCGAATATCGATGACACATATGGCGTAGTGAATTTTAAGCATTTGCTTGACAAATCGACTCCAAAAAAAGATTCCACTGTGCTAGATACATACAATGATCATATGGAGTATATCATGGCGTGTCTTAAATCGAAAGAAATCGACATCGATGAATATAATCTTCTTAAAGAACTCAAACTCAAGTGCTTCAATACGTATCTATCTGAGTATAGTTATGCCGATTCCAAAACGATATCTATCGAAACATACAATGCTATTAAACAGATAGATACTATAGACAATAGCGATTGCGTATATGAAATGGTCTCAGGTGATATGCACAAATATGATAAACACATCAAATCGGATGATACTGCATTTGTGATCTTTGCTAATAAACGACTTGGTGGCTTGGTACTGACATCTGGATGTGCACAAGAAGAAATCGCCTATATGCAATATCCAGAGTTGCTTTATCTAAAGATCAAACAGATGGAGCTAGGAGATGATGATGTTGTATACATGTCCAATCTAAAAAAATACAACGCTCTATGTGGATATGGGTTTGATGTAGAACAAGATACAAATGGCACAACTGGAACTACCCAAAATTTTATTCTGATGGACGCTATCCAATACCAAAACAAGAAAGATCAATTCATTATATCAAATGTAAAACAAGAGATTAAGAAGTGTATGATTGCATTTTCTAATGTACCAAACAAGAATATCATTACATCAAATTGGGGATGTGGAGCATTCAAGGGAGACCCATATGTTAAATATATGATACAGATGTATTGCGCTAAAGCATCCAATAAGAGTCTATGGTATTTCTCGCCTGCATCTGAACTTATGATGGTGCATAAATATTATGCCACATGTGGCTCAGATCAGATTCATCAAGATCTATTCCATTATCTAGATAGATATAATACATACAACTAAGATA
>JACCDX010265130.1_pt1 | contig 30325 bp, 22 predicted proteins | sample 7449681 | NCBI WGS metagenome assembly JACCDX01 (sample SAMN15323450, study PRJNA562643) | freshwater metagenome | isolation source: river surface water | place: USA:Blue River Watershed | collected 2017-08-18
CGGTAGCCCGGGGGGACGATGACGGCGTCGCCGGTGGACGTGGCCACGGCCTCGAAGCCCATCATCGCCTCGGCGGCCTTGGGGGCGGACTTCGTGGTGGCGGCCAGGGCCGCCTCGCCGGCGAAGAAGGACATGGCGGCAGCGCCCAGGCCGGCCTTCATCAGGCGGCGGCGCTCAGGGTTGGCGGCAATGGCCTGGTCGACGACCTGGTGCAGATCCGGGTTGGCACTGGGGTTGGTCACGCCGTCGTCATCGCGCAGGGTCTGGGACATGGGAGGTTCCTCTCGCTCTCGGGTTCATGGGAATTCACCCGGAGTCTGGGTCACCCCCATGACAGGAACGCGACGGAAAAATGACCGTTGCGTGACGGACTACTTCGGCCAGAGCACCCACAGCCGCAGGGGCTGCTTGAGGCGGCCGGCGATGTCCCCCGCCGCCTCGCCCCAGCCGACGAAGTAGTCGGCGCGCACCGCGCCGACGATGGCGCTGCCCGTGTCCTGGGCCAGCACCATCCGCTGCAGCGTGACCTGGGGGCCGGCGGACGCCAGCCACACCGGCGTGCCGTAGGGAATGCTTTCGCGGTCCACGGCGATGGAGCGGCCCGGCGTGAGCGGCACGCCCTGCGCGCCGCGCGGGCCGAAGGCGGCCTGCAGGTCGTCCAGCGGCTCCTCGCGGAAGAACACCATGCGCGGGTTGCTCCAGAGCATCTCCTGCACGCGCTCGGGGTTGCGGCGCACCCAGTCCTTGATGCCGGGCCAGGTGGCGTCCTTGACCAGGCCCCGTTGCAGCAGCCAGCCGCCGACGCTGCGGTACGGCTGGTCGTTGGTGCCCGCGTAGGCCACGCGCACCAGCCGCTGGCGCCCGTCGGCCTCCGTGATGCGCAGGCGGCCCGAGCCCTGGATCTGCAGCACCAGCGCGTCGACCGGGTCGGCCAGCCAGGCCAGCTCCCGCCCGCGCAGGGCGGCGCGCGCCTCGGCCAGGGTGTCCATCTCCTGGCGGGTGTACCAGGGCCGGCGCTGGGCCAGGTCCGCGGGTGGGCGGTACAGGGGGTGACGGTGCGTGGACGTGGGCTGGCGCGAGGCGTCCAGCAGGGGCTCGTAGTAGGCGGTGAGCAGGCCGCTTTCGGCGGAGGCGGAGGCGCCAGCCTGCAGCGGCTCCACCCGGTACGGCTGCAGCGCCTGCTGCATCCAGGCCTGCTGCTCCTGGCGGGTGGCGATGGCCAGGCGCCGCACCTGGGGGCACAGGGCCGTGAACGCAGGCAGCGGGCGCTCGCAGCTGCGGATCCAGGCGTTCCAGGCCTCGTGCAGGGCGTCGGACTCCAGCCCCGGCAGCTCCTGCCAGCGCACCGGGACCCAGCGGCTCTTGGCCTGGGTGAGCACGGGCGGCAGGGGCCCGTCGTCACCCGGCAGGGCGCGTGTATTCGCGGGCACCGGCGCAGGGGGCACGGACGATCCCGGCATCTCCGGCGGCAGGGGCGTGGTGCCGCAGGCTGCCAGCAGGAGGGCCGCCACCGCGGCCTGCATCCCTAGAATGGCGGCGGACTTCCACCTCGCAAACTGATTCATGCTGCTCATTCTGCTTGAAGCCCTGCTGGCCCTGGCGGTGCTGATCCTCATCGTCTGGTGGACCATGTTCAGTGGCCGCCCCCGCGGCGAGCCGCCCCGCGACGAGGACGACGCGACGCGCTGAGTCGAGCGCGGGGCTGCGGCGGCACGCTCACAGCTGCCGCAGGACGTTGGCCAGTTCGACGGCCGACTTCACGTCCATCTTGTCGAAGACCCGGGCGCGGTGGACTTCCACCGTGCGCACGCTGATGTCCAGCTGGTCGGCGATCAGCTTGTTCGGCAGGCCGCGGGCCACCAGCTCCATCACGTCACGTTCGCGCTGGGTCAGCTCGCCCAGGCGCTCCTGCAGCAGCCGCTGGGCGCGGCGCTCCTCCAGCACCCGGGCGGAGCGGGCAATGGCCTGCTCGACCCGGTCGACCAGCACGTTGTCCGAGAAGGGCTTCTCGCAGAAATCGAAGGCCCCGCGCTTGACCATGTCCACCGCCGTGGGCACGTCGCCATGGCCGGTGAGGAAGATGACCGGCATGACCTCCACCAGGCCCCGCACCGACAGCAGGTCGAACAGCGCCAGCCCGCTGAGCCCCGGCATGCGAACGTCCAGCAGCAGGCAGCACGGCTGCTGCGGATCGAAGCCCTGCTGCAGCATGGCGTCGAAGGCTGTGCCGCTGGCGTAGGCCTGGCTGGGAAGGCGCCGCGATCGCAGCAGCCAGGCCAACGCCTCGCGCACGCCGGCGTCGTCATCGACGATGTAGACGATCGCGTCCTGGGTGGGTTGCATGGTGTCAGTCGGTGGAGGTGGATGCCGGCTCGAAGGCGGGCAGCGTGAACCGGAAGATCGTACCCTGCGGCTGGTGGGGCTCGAACAGGAGGTGGCCGCCGTGCTGCTCCACCACCGTGCGGCACAGGCTCAGGCCCAGGCCCATGCCCTCGGCCTTGGTGGTGAAGAAGGGAGTGAACAGCTGCTGCTGGACCTCGGGCGCAATGCCCGGCCCCACATCGGCGACCGAGAACTCCAGCCACGCCTTGCCACCCTCCGCCCGGGCCGCCAGGCGGACCTGCAGGCTCAGGGACGGGCGCGGGACCCGGGCCTCGTCCATGGCCTGCATGGCGTTGCGCGCGAGGTTCAGGAGCACCTGTTCGACCATGGTGCGGTCGCAGTGGGCCGGCGGCAGGCCGGCGGGCAGGCGGGTCACCACCGTGACGCCCAGCTTGCGCGCCTGCAGCGTCACCAGCGGCATCACGGCATCGACCAGGGCCTGCGGGGACACGGGCTCGCGGGCCTGGTCGCGCCGGCGCACGAAATCGTGCACGCTGCGGATCACCTTGCCCGCGCGCTCGGCCTGCTGCGCGATGCGCTGCAGCGCCACCTGCAGGTCCTGCGTGTCGCCATGCTCCAGCAGGTTCAGCGAGCCGGTGGCGTAGCTGGAGATGGCCGCCAGCGGCTGGTTCAGTTCGTGCGAGAGCAGGGACGCCATCTCGCCCACCGTGGCCAGGCGCGCCGTGGCCTGCAGCCGCTCCTGGCTGGCCCGCGAGAGCTCCTCGATGCGCCGCTGCTCGCTCACGTCCAGGAAGGCCGACATCCAGCCGGTCTGCACGCCCTGGGCGTTGATGAGGGGCGCCTCGATGATCAGCACCGGAAAGCGCGAGCCGTCCTTGCGCATGAAGACCGACTCGAAGCCCTCGCGTGGCGGCGTGTGCTGGCCGGCCAGGCGCACTTCCTGGCGCTTGGCGTATTCGTCCGCCAGTTCCGGCGGCCAGTAAGGCGCGGGCAGGGACTGGCCGAGCAGCTCCTCGGGGGTGAAGCCCACCATCTCGCAGAAGGCCGGGTTGACGTAGGTGATGCGCCCCTGCAGGTCGCGTGCGCGCAGGCCGGTGACCAGCGAGTCCTCCATGGCCTTGCGGAAGGCCAGCGCGTCGGCCAGGTCCCGCTCCACGCGCATGCGCAGGCGCATGTCCTTGCCCAGCATCACCAGCACCGTGACCAGGGCGATGGACATGACCGTGACCATCGCGGTGAGCACGTTGGGGAAGATGTCGGGCGCCGAGCGCCAGCTGTTCATGCGCAGGACGATGGTGTTGCCGGGCAGGTCCAGCAGCTGCTGCGAGGTGAAGGTGCGGCGCCCGCGCTGGGCCAGGCCGTGCAGCGCCAGCCGGGTGCCGTCGGCCTCCGTGAAGGACACCTCCTGGTTGCGGGCCAGCTGCGGCCCGACCAGGCTGGAGAGGATCTCGCCCAGCGAGTAGGTCGCCACGACGTAGGAGGTGACTTCGCCGGAGCTCACCATGGGGACGCACAGGTCCATCACCTCCATGCCCAGGCCGTCGGCCTGCGGCACGTAGTAGCTGGTGGAATAGGCCGGCTGGCTCAATCGCAGCGCCTGTGCGCAGGCCAGCGCCACGTCCGCCTGGGCCTGCTGGCGCCAGGTGCGCCCGAAGACCGGCGCCCGGTACGCCGAGTCGACGCTGGCGAACATGCGGACCTCGCTGTCACGCCACTCGACGCGCAGCAGCTCCCGCCTCTCGCGCAGCAGGTGGGTCGCCTCGGCCTGCCAGGCGGACAGCGTGGGCTGGGTGGCCTGCAGGGCCTGCAGGCTCTGGGCATTGCGGTTCAGCCCGGTGCGGATGTCACTGGCCGCGGCCACCGTATCCCGGTCGAGCAGGCTCTGCACCTGGCTGGCCTCGAAGCGGCCGGCCAGCCACACCAGGATCGCCAGCATGCCCGCCACCAGGGGCACGAGGACGGCCCACAGCAGGCGGCGCGAGGCGTCCGGCGCCTGCGAGGGATCGGCCACGGCCGCCATCACAGCACCCGGTGGCCCAGTGCCGGCAGCTGCTGCCGGCACTGGGCGAGGCGGCCGGCCTCCAGCGTGGCCAGCAGCACGCCCTCGCCCGGCGCGTCCAGGCAGCCCAGCGCCGCGCCCCAGGGGTCCAGGGCGAGCGAATGGCCCCACGTGCGCCGGCCGTTCTCGTGCGTGCCGCCCTGGGCCGGCGCGAGCACATAGGCCAGGTTCTCGATGGCGCGGGCCCGCAGCAACGGCGCCCAGTGGGCGCTGCCCGTGGTGTGGGTGAAGGCGCTGGGCACCAGCAGCACCTGCGCGCCCTGCGCCGCAAGCTGGCGGTACAGCTCGGGAAAGCGCAGGTCGTAGCAGACCGACAGGCCGATGCGCCAGGTGTCGCCATCGCGGGCAGCCAGGTCGAAGGCCACCGGCTGCGTGCCAGCCTCGATCACGCGGGCCTCGTCGTAGTGCTCGCGGCCGTTGTCGAAGCGGAACAGGTGGATCTTGTCGTACCGGGCGACGCGCAGGCCCTCGGGCGAGTACGCCAGGGTGGCGTTACGCACGCGCGCCGGGTCCTGCGTGCGCAGCGGCAGCGTGCCGCCCACCACCCACAGCCCCAGCTCGCGCGCGGCGCGGGCCAGGAAGGCCTGGATGGGGCCGTCGTCCGGGGACTCGGCGACGGCAAGCTTGTCGGTGTCCTGCCGGCCCATCACGCAGAAGTACTCCGGCAGCACGGCCAGCTCGGCGCCGGCATGGGCCGCCTGCTCGAGCAGCGCGCGCGCGGCTGCCAGGTTGGCGTCCACGGAGGTACCAGAGACCATCTGGATCGTGGCGGTGTGCAGGGGCATGCGCGGGGCTCCGGGCGGACTCAGGGGATGTTGCGCACGACCTTCGTTACGCGCGGGTCGGACCAGGTGCCGTCGATGAGGAACTCCTGGGTGGTGGCGCGGGCCAGCGGCTCGCGCAGGAAGAACTGGGCGAGGAAGGTGCCCAGGCCCACGGCGGGGTTGATGACGCTGGCCACCAGGGAAGCCGTGCCGGCGTTGATCTCGGGCACGACCACCACCTTGAGGTCCTGCGTCTCGCGGGCGATGTCGGCCCGGCCCTCCATCAGCACCGCGGCGTTCACGCCCTTCATCTGCAGGTTGTTGGTCGAGGCGATGCCCTGCTGGATGGCGATGTCCCCGCGCACGAAGTCGAAGGCGAAGCCCTCGGAGAAGACATCGCGGAAGTCCAGCGTGAGCCGGCGCGGCAGGGCCTGCAGGCTCAGCACGCCCAGCAGCTTGGCGATGCCGGGTTCGGCCTTGAGGAACTGGCCGGACTCGATGCCGACGGTGAAGGCGCCGCTCATCGAGGGATAGTCGAGCGCCAGCGGCGAGCCGAGCCAGGCCACCTGGCCCTCGAGCTTGCCGCGCCCGCGGCGCACCAGGTCCTTCATGCCCAAGCGGGTGAGCAACTGGCCGGAATCGGCCACCTCGAGCTTGAAATTCATCGCCGTGCGGCGTCGCTCGGCGGGGCGCGCCGCGCGCGCGGAGGCCACGGGCCCGGCCACCGCCGTGGCGGCGGCCCAGTTGCCGCTGGCGGTGAAGTTGGCCTCGGGCACCGCCAGCGCCAGCCTGTTGAGGCGCCACTCCGAGGCGCCGCGGTTGACCGCGTCGATCTCCAGCCGGCCCAGCTTCTTGCCGCGCAGCTCGAAGTCCTCGACCACCACGTCCAGGGCCGGGATGCTGGAGGGCTGTTCATCGAGCAGCGCCTCGACATCGGTGGTGGCCGCGGGGCCGAGCGACAGGCGGGCCAGCCGAGCCATCACCCGGCCGGCGTTGTTGCCCGAGGGCTGGCGGTACTCGAGGTAGCCATTGAGCTGCGAGGCGTCAATGTTGGCGCGCCAGGTCAGCCCCTCGCGCGAGCCGCCGACGACGACATCGCTCAGCGTGTGCCCGCCCACCGTGAGTTCGCGGGCGCGCACCGCCAGCTGCGTGGGCAGGTAGCCCTGCGCGGCGCTGGTGCTGGCGTTGCCGCGTCCTGGCAGGAAGCTCGCGCCGCCGGTGGAGGCCGCCTCCAGCACCTGCTCCCAGGCGTCGGCATTGACCGCGTTGAAGTGGATGTTGGCCAGCACGCCCTGCTCGGGCAGCGGCGCGGACTCCCCCGCGCCCAGACCCAGGCCGATGGCGCCCCGCAGCACCAGGGGCTCGGGACCGGCGGTGTCGCGCACATAGGTGACGGAGGCCAGCCGGCCCAGCTCCACCACCACCTGGTCCTGCGGCCGGCCGCCGGCCAGCTGGTTCAGGATATCCAGCCGCAGCGGCAGGGGCGCCTCGGGCGCCTTGGCCAGGGGCGCCGGCAGCGACAGGCCCAGGCCCTGCAGGCTGCTGGAGACCTGCACGTCCACGCCCTGCGGCCGCAGCGACAGCACGGCGGCATACGGGGTGGCGCCGCTGGCATGGCGCGCCAGGCGGGCCACGGGGCCGAGCTCCCGCGCCTGCCGCAATCCTTCGGCGGTGGCCGTGCCCTGGACGCGGATCACCGAGGGCGCCTCGGCGGAGCCGGCCGGCAGGTTGCGGGTGCCGCCCTCGATGCGCACGTCGCCGCCCAGCGCCCGGGCCTGCACCCCGGCCAGCGCAAAGCCCCGGTCGGTGAAGGACACGGTGCCGCGGGCGCGGGCCAGTAGCGGCACGCCGGGCGCGACCTGCAGGTCGTTGTTCGACAGGACCACGCTGCCCTGCACGCGGGACCGGTCGATCTGGGCCACGGGCAGTTGCAGCTTCAGCTTCAACTCCGCCGGGCCGGTGGCCGTGGTGCGGGCGAAGGCCTGGCCGATGGAGGCCGACACCGGCGTGGCGTTGAACACCGCCAGCTGCTCGGCCAGCGGGCCCCTCACCGTGCCATTGACGTCGACCACGCTGGCGTCGAAGTCGGGGATGCGGGCCTCCGCCTGCACCTGCAGGCCCGGCGCGCCGGCAAAGCGCCCCTGGGCGCCCTTGACCTGCATGCCGTTGCGCTCGAACAGCAGCTCGCCGGACAGCCCGGTCAGCGCCGCCCACTGCACGGTCGCGCGCGGGTTGGCCCGCGGGACATAGGCGTAGGTGGCATCTCGCACCCTGGCGCTGACGCGGAACTCGCCGGCCTTGGGGTCCTTGAAAGGGAAGTCGTTCAGGTCGCCCTTCACGCGGAAGCGGCCGTCGCTGGCCTGGCCGGCGGTGACGGCATCGCGCACGTAGTCGCGGGTGTCCTTGGGCACGCCCAGCGGCAGGTAGCGCCACACGCGGGCGCCGTCGGCACGGGCCAGGGACACCTGCAGGTCCAGCACGCCCGGGAAGCGGCCGCGGGCCGCGTCCCCGGTGCGCCAGGTGACCTGGCCGGTGGCGTCGAGGTCCCGGTTGGCGACGCGCAGGCCGGTGGCGCTGAGGCTGATGCGCGGTCCGTCCAGCTGCCACTGCAGGTCGGCCGCGAGCTGGTCCACGGGCACCTGCGGTTCCTCCAGAACGCCCGGCAGGTCCACGGCGCCGCGCTCGACCCGCAGGCGACCCGTGCCGCCGGCTTCGCTGACATCGAATTCCACCGCCGCGCCGCGGACGCCGGGCCGGCCGGAGGGCGGGTGCGCCGGCAGGGTGAAGTTCACCACGCGGCCACGCGCCTGGTACTTGCGCAGGTCGTCCAGCGGGCCCTCCCAGCTGGCCTGGACCTGTTCGACCAGGCCCTGGGGCGCGTGGGCCGCCAGCGCGCCATGCGTCGCCGCCCCCAAGGGCAGGTGGCCCGCCAGCTGCCCCAGTGCCTGCAGGTCCAGCCGGTCGGCGCGCAGGCGGCCCTGCGCGGGCTGCCGGCCCTCGGCATCCGTCCAGGTGACCGACACGTTGCCGCCCGGCCAGCGGCGGCCGTCGGCGGCCTCGAACTGCAGGCCCTGGGTCTCGACCTCGAAGCCGGCCGGCAGCCACTTGCCCGACACCCGGCCCGACACCGAGGCCAGGGCCAGCGGCGGCCGGCCCTCGGCCAGCCGGGCGTCCACGCCGGCCAGCGCCACGTCCGCCGCGCCGCCAACGAAACGGCCCTGCTCCACGTCCGCCCAGGCGCGCAGCGCGCCCCGGCCCGTGCGCACGTCGACCCCGCCCAGGTCGACGTGCTGGCGCAGCCGGGACAGGTCGACCGCGGAGAATTCCGTGAACAGCTGGCCGCTCCAGTCCTGCCAGCGGCCGGGGTGGTTGGACAGCAGGGGCTGGCGGAACTGGCCGCGCAGGCTGAAGCGCGCGCCCCAGTCGGCGGGCGGTGTGGCGTCGATGCGCAGGGCGTGGCTGCGGGCGCCATTGCGCACGACCACCTGCACGTCCGACAGCGCCAGGGAGGGCGCGCCCCGCAGCTCGTCAGTCCAGGTCAGGGTGCCGCCCTGGATCAGGACCTCCTTCTGCCGGAAGAACCAGTCGGCCGAGCGGGTGTCGTCGCCGGCGCCCGAGACATCCAGCCCGGCGACCTGCACGCGCCCGTCGGGCAGGCGGCGCACGTCCAGGCTGGGCCCTTCGACATAAAGCTGCTCGAACCCCAGGTTCCACAGCGAACGCGGCGACAGCGCCACGACGACGCGGGCCAGGCGAAGCGCCTCGCGGGCCTGGGCATCGAGCAGCACCACCTCGCGCAGTTCGAAGGAGGGCATGAGGCTGTCGCTGCGGGCCGAGACCTCGCCGATTCGCACGGGAATCCCCAGCACCCGCGAGGCCTGGGTTTCCAGCGCCGGACGCAGCTCGCCGATTCTGGGCACAATCCAACCATGCAAGGCGCCCCAGGCCAGCGCCAGCGCCAGCCAGAAGGCCACCAGGACCCACCACAGGGCACTGGCGGCGGCGCGCAGCGCCCGCAAGGCGCGTGGGGGCGTCAAGGGATCGTTCATGGATACTCGGATGTGGCAGGAATTATGACCGCCGCGACGCCGCTTGCCTCGTCGCATTCACGCTTCGCACAGCGACTTCGGCGCCGCTACGCCGATGACCTCGGCCTGCTGCCCGCCGGCGCCCCGGTTCGCGACACCCTGGCCCAGGCCTTCGAGGCGCTGCGGGCGCGCTATCCCGACACCGGCAGCGCGCTGCGCGTACTGCGCCAGCTGGTGATGGAGCGGCTGATGTGCCTGGACTGCGACGCGCAGGTGCCGCTGGGCGACATCACCCGCGCGGTGACCGAGCTGGCCGAGTTCGCGCTCGATGCCGCCTGCCGCGAGGCCTTCGCCCAGCTCGACGCCGTCCACGGCGCACCCGCCGCCCCGGGCGGCGACCGGGCCCGGCTGTGGGTCGTGGGCATGGGCAAGCTCGGCGCGCGCGAGCTGAATGTCTCCAGCGACATCGACCTGATCTACGTCTACGACCACGAGGGCGAGACCGCCGGCGGCGAGGGCGGGCGTGGTCGCATCAGCAACCACGAGTACTTCGCCAAGGCCGTGCGCCTGGTCTACGGCCTGGTGGGCGACACCACCGAGCACGGCTTCGTGTTCCGGGTCGACCTGGCGCTGCGTCCCAACGGCAACTCGGGCCCGCCGGCCGTCTCGCAGGACGCGCTGGAGGACTACCTGCAGGTGCAGGGCCGCGAGTGGGAGCGCTTCGCCTGGCTCAAGAGCCGGGTCGTCGCCCCGCGCAGCGTGATCGAGGACGGCAGCGCCCAGGCCCTGCGCGGCACGGTGCTGCCCTTCGTGTTCCGCCGCTACCTGGACTACAGCGTGTTCGAGTCGCTGCGCGTGCTGCACCGGCAGATCCGCGAGCATGCGGCGCGCCGCAGCGCCGGCCGGCCCGAGCGCGCCAACGACGTCAAGCTGTCCCGCGGCGGCATCCGCGAGATCGAGTTCATCGTGCAGCTGCTGCAGGTGGTGCGCGGCGGGCAATTCCCCGAGCTGCGCCGCCGCCCCACGCTGCAGGCCCTGCAGCGCGTGGCCGCGGCCGGCCTGATGCCGCAGGCCACCGCCGACGCGCTGGCCCAGGCCTATGTGTTCCTGCGCCGGGTCGAGCACCGCATCCAGTACCTGGACGACCAGCAGACCCACGTGCTGCCGGTGGCCGACCATGGCTGCGACAGCCGGGACGACGACCTGGCCTGGATCGCCCGCACCATGGGCTACGAGCGCTGCCACGATTTCCTGCACGCCCTGGACGCCCACCGCGAGCTGGTGGCGCAGGAGTTCGACACCCTGCTGGGCCAGGAGCCCGAGTGCAAGGGATGCAACGGGCCCCGCGGCAGCGGCCCGGGTGGCGCCGGCCGCAACGGCGCGCCCCCGGACCTGGACGCCCTGGTCGACAGCCTGTCCGGGCAGCTGCGTGACCGCGTGGCCGCCTGGCGCACCCACCCGCGGGTCATGGCGCTGCGGGAGGATGCGCGCGCGCGCCTGGTGCGCCTGGTCGCCCGCACCGCCCAGTGGGTGGCGGATGGCCGCGTGACCGAGGAGGCGGCGCTGCGCATGGCCGACTGGATCGAGCCGCTGCTGCGCCGCGAAAGCTACCTGGCGCTGCTGCTGGAACGCCCCGGCGTGCACGAGCGCATGCTGCGCGTGATCGGCGCCGCCCGCTGGCCCGCGCGCTACCTGGTCAAGCACCCCGGCGTCATCGACGAACTCGCGGGCGAAGCCTTGATGGGCGAGCGCTTCTCGCCGCAGGAATTCGAGAAGGAACTGGAGCAGCGGCGCCGCTCCCTCGCCAACACGGGCGAGGACGACGACGAGGCCCTGCTGAACCTGCTGCGCCGCGCCCACCATGCGGAGACCTTCCGCACGCTGGCGCGTGACATCGAGGGCCGGCTGACGGTCGAACAGGTCGCCGACGACCTCAGCGCGCTGGCCGACGCGATCCTGCGCGTGACGGCGCGCTGGTGCTGGCAGCGGCTGAAGAACCGGCACTGCGAGGTGCCGCAGTTCGGCATCATCGGCTACGGCAAGCTGGGCGGCAAGGAACTGGGCTACGGCAGCGACCTGGACATCGTCTTCGTCTACGAGGACGCCGACGAGCGCGCGCCCGAGGCCTATGCCGCCTTCATCCGCAAGCTGATCAACTGGCTGACCACCAAGACCGGCGAGGGCGACCTGTTCGAGATCGACACCGCCCTGCGCCCCAATGGCAACTCCGGCCTGCTGATCACCAGCTTCGAGGCCTACGCCAACTACCAGCAGAACCGGGGCAGCAACACGGCCTGGACCTGGGAGCACCAGGCCATGACGCGCGCGCGCTTCGTGGTGGGCGAAGAGGCGCTGGCCGGTCGATTCGATGCCGTGCGCGAGTCGGTGCTCACCGCGCCGCGCGACCTGGCGGCGCTGCGCGCGGAGATCGTGGCCATGCGCGGGCGCGTCAGCCAGGCCCACCGCGTCCCGGCGGACCTGTTCGACGTCAAGCACAGCGCCGGTGGCATGATCGATGCCGAATTCGCGGTCCAGTACCTGGTGCTGGCGCACTCGGCCGCGCACCGGGACCTGATTCCCAATGTCGGCAACATCGCCCTGCTGCAACGCGCGGAGGACGCCGGGCTGCTGCCGCCGGGCGTGGGCGTGGCGGCCGCCGACGCCTACCGCGCGCTGCGCCGCGCCCAGCACGAGGCCCGGCTGAACGAACGCCCCACCCAGGTGGGCCAGGAGGCGCTGGCGCAGGAACGGGACGCCGTGCTGGCGCTGTGGCGCGCGGTGTTCGGCTGAACGGCCCGCAGCAGGGCCCGGGCCGCGCCGGCACCCGCCGGAGCGCGCCCCTACAGGAAGGGTGGAAGAAGGCATGAAGAAACTTCGCCGGCTGGCGCTGTGCGCGCTGCCGATCTGGCTGGCCGGCTGCGCCGTGGACCGGCCGCCCGCGACCGTCGCGGCGCCGGTTCCCGCCGCCTGGCAGGCGCCGCTGCCACATGGCGGCCGCGTGGAGGACCTGGCGGCCTGGTGGACTCGCTGGAACGATCCCCTGCTGGCCCAGCTGGTCGAGGCCGCGCAGGACGTCAGCCCCACGATCGCCAGCGCCCGTTCGCGGCTGCGGCAGGCCCAGGCCGCGCGCGTGGCGGCCGGTGCCGCGCTGGTGCCGCGGGTAGACGGCACCGCCGCCCTCGCGCGGGGCAACACCCAGCCGCCCACCCCCCTGGCTACGACGGCGCAGGCCGGCGCGCAGGCCGCCTGGGAGATCGACCTGTTCGGCGTCCAGCGTGGCGCGGCGCAGGCAGCGCTGGCCCGGTCCGAAGCGGCGCAGGCCGGCTGGCACGAGGCCCGCGTGAGCGTGGCCGCCGAGACCGCCACCGCCTACCTGGGCCTGCGCGCCTGCGAGCGCCAGCTGGCCATCGCCCGGGACGATGCCCGGTCGCGAGCGGAGACGGCGCGGCTCACGCAGCTCAGCGCCGAGGCCGGGTTCGCCGCCCCCGCCAGTGCCGCCCTGGCACGGGCCAGCGCCGCCGAGGGATCGGTGCGGCTGCGCCAGCAGCAGGCCCAGTGCGAGGTCGAGCGCAAGGCGCTGGTGGCGCTGACCGGCGTGGCAGAGGCCGAACTGCGCGCGCGGCTGGCCGTCACCGCCGCGGCGCCGCCTGCCGAGTCCCTGTTCGCGGTGTCCGCCCTGCCCGCGCAGGTGCTGTCGCAACGGCCCGACCTGCGCCAGGCCGAGCTGGCCGTGGCAGCCGCCAGCGCGGAGGTCGGCTCGGCCCAGGCCGACCGGCTGCCCCGGCTGTCCCTGGCCGGCTCGATCGCCGCGGGACAGGTGCGCACCGGCGGCGTCACCACCGATGCCCAGACCTGGTCCCTGGGCCCGCTCGCGCTGTCGCTGCCGCTGTTCGACGGCGGCCGGCGCTCGGCCGCCGTCGAGGCCGCGCAAGCCCGTTACGACGAGGCGGCGGACCTGTACCGCGCCCGCGTCCGGCAGGCCGTCAGCGAAGTCGAGCAGGCCCTGGTCGCCGTGGAAAGCACCCGCGCCCGGATCGGCGAAGCGCGCGACGCCGCGCAGGGTTTCAGCGCCTCCTTCATCGCCACGGAAGCCCGCTACCGCACCGGCCTGGCCAGCCTCGTCGAGCTGGAGGACGCCCGTCGCACGCAGCTGGCGGCGCAGACCGCGGTGGCCGGCCTGGAGCGCGACATGAACAACGCCTGGATACAGCTGTACCGCGCCGCCGGTGGCGGCTGGCAATGAAACGAACTCCCCCATGAACCCCACGTTCCGTCCCCTCCCCCTGGCCCTGCTGGCCGCGGCCCTGGCCGCCCTGGGCGCCACCGCCGTCATCGCGCAGGAAGACAGGAAGCCCGCCGCGCCGGCCGCAGCCGGCAAGCCGGCCCTCAGCGTGGCCCTGGTCAGCCCCCAGCGGGCCCCGCTGGCGCAGGTGCTGGCGGCCAACGGCAACCTCGCGGCCTGGCAGGAAGCCAGCATCGGCGCGCAGGCCAACGGCCAGCGCCTGACCGAGGTGCGGGTCAACGTGGGTGACCGGGTCAAGCGCGGCCAGGTGCTGGCCACCTTCGCCACCGACACGCTGGGCGCGGAAGCGGCCCAGGCGCGCGCGGCCCTGGCCGAGGCCGAGGCCGCCGCCGCGGAAGCCGCGGCCAACGCGGAGCGCGCGCGCACCCTGCAGGCCACCGGCGCGCTGTCGGCCGCGCAGATCAACCAGTACCTCACGGGCGAGAAGACGGCCCAGGCCCGGCTGCAGGCGGCGCGGGCGAGCCTCGAGGCGCAGCAGGTGCGCCTGTCGCAGGCGCAGGTCCTGGCGCCGGACGACGGCATCATCTCGGCCCGCTCGGCCACCGTGGGCGCGGTGGTGGGCGCCGGCACCGAACTGTTCCGCCTGATCCGCCAGGGGCGGCTGGAGTGGCGCGCGGAGGTGACCAGCGCCGAGCTGGGCCGGCTCAAGCCCGGCACGCCCGCGCGCGTCACATCGGCCAGCGGTGCCACGCTGCAGGGCCGGGTGCGCACCATCGGTCCCACCGTGGACCTGCAGACGCGCAACGCCCTGGTCTATGTCGACGTGAAGGCGGACGCCGCCTCCGCCCCGGCGCTGCCGGGCATGTTCGCCCGCGGCGAGTTCCAGTTCGGGGCCGTCCCGGCGCTGACGCTGCCGCCATCGGCCGTGGTGGTGCGCGAGGGCTTCAGCTACGTGATGCGCGTGAACCCCGACAACCGGGTCAGCCTGGTGAAGGTGCAGACGGGCCGCGTGGCGGGCGAGCGCATCGAGATCCGCAGCGGCCTGCCGGAGGATGCGCGGGTGGTGGCCGCCGGCGGCGGCTTCCTCAACGACGGCGACCTGGTCCGCGTGGTCCAGGCCCCGGCCCCCGCCGCGCCGGCCTCGGCGCCGCGGGCCGCGAAGTGAACGGCCGGAGCGCGCCATGAACGTCTCCGCCTGGTCGATCCGCAACCCGATCCCGGCCTTCCTGCTGTTCGTCCTCCTGACCTTCGCCGGGATGCTGGGCTTCTCGGCGATGAAGGTGCAGAACTTCCCCGACCTGGACCTGCCCACGGTCAGCGTGACCGCCAGCCTGCCCGGTGCCTCGCCCGCGCAGATGGAGACCGATGTCGCGCGCAAGATCGAGAACAGCATCGCCACCATCCAGGGCCTCAAGCACATCACCACACGGGTGCAGGACGGCGTGGCCACCATCACCGCCGAGTTCCGCCTGGAAAAGCCGGTGCAGGAGGCGGTGGACGACGTGCGCTCGGCGGTGTCGGGCATCCGCGCGGACCTGCCGTCCGACCTGCGGGACCCGGCCATCACCAAGCTGAACCTCGCAGGCCAGCCCGTGCTGGCCTACACCATCCGCAGCGCGCGCATGGACGACGAGGCCCTGTCCTGGTTCGTGGACAACGAGGTCTCGCGCAAACTGCTGGCGGTGCGCGGCGTCGGCGCCGTGACCCGCGTGGGGGGCGTCGACCGCGAGGTCCGGGTGGCCCTGCAGCCCGAACGGCTGCAGGCCCTGGGCGCCACCGTGGCCGAGGTCTCGCGCGCGCTGCGCCAGGTGCAGCTCGAAAGCGCCGGCGGGCGCACGGACCTGGGCGGCGGCGAGCAGCCGGTGCGCACCCTGGCCACGGTCCGCACGGCCGCGGAGGTCGGCCAGCTGCAGGTGCCCATCTCCGGCGGACGCAGCCTCCGGCTGCAGGAGGTGGCCACCGTCACCGACACCATCGCCGAACCGCGCGCCGCGGCCCTGCTCGATGGCAAGCCGGTGGTCGGCTTCGAGGTCGCGCGCAGCAAGGGCGAGAGCGAGGTGGCCGTGGGCGAGGGCGTGCGCCGCGCGCTCGATGACCTGCGCGCCGCCCACCCCGACATCGAGCTGGCCCAGGCCTTCGACTTCGTCACCCCGGTGCAGGAGGAGTACCAGGGCTCGCTGCACCTGCTGTACGAGGGCGCGATCCTCGCCGTGGTGGTGGTGTGGCTGTTCCTGCGGGACTGGCGCGCCACCTTCGTGTCGGCGGTGGCGCTGCCGATGTCGGTGATCCCGGCCTTCCTGGGCATGTGGCTGCTGGGGTTCTCGATCAACGTGGTGACGCTGCTGGCGCTGTCGCTGGTGGTGGGCATCCTGGTGGACGACGCCATCGTCGAGGTGGAGAACATCGTGCGCCACCTGCGCATGGGCAAGACGCCGTTCCATGCCGCGATGGAGGCAGCCGACGAGATCGGCCTGGCCGTGATCGCCACCACCTTCACCCTGATCGCGGTGTTCCTGCCCACGGCCTTCATGAGCGGGATCGCGGGCAAGTTCTTCAAGCAGTTCGGCTGGACCGCGGCGCTGGCGGTGTTCGCCTCGCTGGTGGTGGCGCGCGTGCTCACGCCGATGATGGCGGCCTACCTGCTGCGGCCCGTGGTCGCGGCGCACCGGGAGCCCGGCTGGCTGCGCCGCTACCTGGTGGCGGCGCAGTGGTGCCTGCGCCATCGCGTGGCGACCATGGTGCTGGCCACGCTGTTCTTCTTCGGCTCCATCGCGCTGATCCCGCTGCTGCCCACCGGCTTCATCCCGCCGGACGACAACTCGCAGACCCAGGTGTACCTGGAGCTGCCGCCCGGGGCCACGCTGGCGCAGACCCAGGCCACGGCCGAACAGGCCCGCGGCCTCATCGCCGGCGTGCCGCACGTGCGCAGCGTCTACACCACCATCGGTGGCGGCACCGCCGGCACCGACCCGTTCGCGGCCTCGGGCGCCGCCGAGGTGCGCAAGGCCACGCTCACCATCCTGCTGTCCGAGCGCACCGAGCGGCCGCGCAAGCAGGGCATCGAGAACCAGATCCGCCAGGCGCTGGAGCAGGTGCCCGGGGTGCGCAGCAAGGTGGGCCTGGGCGGCTCGGGGGAGAAGTACATCCTGGTCCTCACCGGCGAAGACCCGCAGGCCCTGTCGGCCGCGGCCATGGCGGTGGAACGGGACCTGCGCACCATCCCCGGCCTCGGGCAGGTCGCCTCCACCGCCAGCCTGGTGCGGCCGGAGATCGCCGTGCGCCCGGATTTCGCCCGGGCCGCCGACCTGGGCGTGACGAGCGCCGCCATCGCCGAGACCCTGCGCGTGGCCACCACCGGCGACTACGACGCGCAACTGCCCAAGCTCAACCTGTCCCAGCGGCAGGTGCCCATCGCCGTCAAGCTGGAAGCGTCGGCCCGGCAGGACCTGGCGGTGCTCGAGCGGCTGCCGGTGCCGGGCGCGCGCGGGCCGGTGATGCTGGGGCAGGTGGCGACGCTGGAGTACACCGGCGGGCCGGCGGTCATCGACCGCTACGACCGCGCGCGCAACATCAACTTCGAGGTGGAGCTGTCAGGCCAGCCCCTGGGTGACGTCGCCGCGGCCGTCCAGCAGCTGCCCGCGATCCGCAACCTGCCGCCGGGCGTCAAGGTGGTGGAGGTGGGCGATGCCGAGGTCATGGGCGAACTGTTCGCCAGCTTCGGCCTGGCCATGCTCACGGGCGTGCTGTGCATCTATATCGTGCTGGTGCTGCTGTTCAAGGACTTCCTGCACCCGGTGACCATCCTCGCCGCGCTGCCGCTGTCCCTGGGCGGAGCTTTCGTGGGGCTGCTGCTGGCGCAGAAGTCGTTCTCCATGCCCTCGCTGATCGGCCTGATCATGCTGATGGGGATCGCCACCAAGAACTCCATCCTGCTGGTGGAGTACGCCATCGTGGCGCGGCGCGACCACGGCATGAGCCGCCTGGAGGCGCTGGTCGATGCCTGCCACAAGCGCGCGCGGCCCATCGTCATGACCACCATCGCGATGGGGGCCGGCATGCTGCCCATCGCCATCGGCTGGGGCACGGCCGACCCGAGCTTCCGCTCGCCCATGTCGATCGCCGTCATCGGCGGCCTGATCACCAGCACGGTCCTGAGCCTGCTGGTGATCCCGGTGGTGTTCACCTATGTGGACGACGTGGAGCAGTGGGTGCGGCGCGGGCTGGCGCGGCTGCGGGCCGTGACCCGCCAGGGGGATGCGAAGGGTTGATGCGCCCGGGCGCGCGCCTCAGGCGCCGCGGATCCGGCGCACCAGCGCGGTGGTGGAGTAGCCGTCCACGAAGGGGATCGCCACCGCCCGCCCGCCCCAGCCTTCCACCAGGCGGGTCTCGGCCAGCGTGGCCATGTCGTAGTCACCGCCCTTGACGTAGACGGCCGGTCGCAGTTCGCCCAGCAGTTCCACCGGCGTGTCCTCGTCGAACCAGGTCACCAGGTCCACCGACTCCAGCGCCGCCATCATGATGGCGCGGTCCTGCTCGTTGTTCAGGGGCCGGTCGGGGCCCTTGCCCAGGCGGCGGGCCGAGGCGTCGGTGTTGAGGGCCACCACCAGGCTGCCGCCCAGCGCGCGGGCCTGGGCCAGGTAGGTCACGTGGCCGCGGTGCATCACGTCGAACACGCCGTTGGTGAACACCACCGGCTGCGCCAGCGAGGCGACGCGGCGCGCCGCCTCCTCGCGCGAAACGATCTTGGCCAGGAAGCCCGGTGCCTGCGCCATCAGGCCGCCGCGGGGCTGGGCTCGGCGCCGCCGGCCAGCGAGGCGGTGATTTCCTTGCGGAAGCGATTGAGCTCCTGCACGCTCTTGAAGCTGCGGTCCATCAGCAGGCTCATGTTGTGCAGGATGCGCTCCACCACCTTGGTCTCCCAGACGGCGTCGAAGGCGATCTGCTTGTCCAGCCAGTGCTCCAGCCACTCGGGGTTGGGCAGGCGGCTCTGGATGGTGTCGCGCGGGAACAGGGCCTTGTTCACGTGCAGGTTGGTCGGGTGCAGGGCCTGGGCCGTGCGGCGCGCGCTGGCCATCAGCACCCCCACCTTGGCGAAGGCGGCCTTGGCCTCGTTGCCGAAGTTGTTGATCGCCCGTTTCATGTAGCGCAGGTAGGCGCCGCCGTGGCGGGCCTCGTCCTGGCTGAGGGTGGTGTAGATGGCCTTGATCACCGGCTCGGTGTGCCACTCGGCGGCACGGCGGTACCAGTGGTTCAGGCGGATCTCGCCGCAGAAGTGCAGCATCAGCGTCTCCAGCGCGGGCGCCGGCTCGAACTCGAAGCGGATCTCGTGCAGTTCCTGCTCGGTGGGCACCAGGTCCGGGCGGAAGCGGCGCAGGTACTCCATCAGCACCAGCGAGTGCTTCTGCTCCTCGAAGAACCAGATCGACATGAACGCGGAGAAGTCGCTGTCGTCGCGGTTGTCGCGCAGGAACATCTCGGTGGCCGGCAGCGCCGCCCACTCCGTGATGGCGTTCATCTTGATGGTCTGGGCCTGCTCGTCGCTCAGCATGGAGGCGTCGAAGCGGTCCCAGGGGATGTCCTTGTCCATGTCCCAGCGGACGGACTCGAGTTGCTTGAACAGTTCGGGATACAGCATGGGGAATCTTTGCGAAAACTGCCCAGATTTTAAGCGCCCACCGCCCCGGACGGCAGGCTACAGCGCGTTCAGCCTTTCGGCTGACAGGGCCACCTGGGCGCGGATGGCGCGGCGCTCCTCCTCGGGCAGCCGGGCCAGGTTGCGCACCATCATCGCAGTGCGAGGGTTGCGCGCCAGCGCCTGCTCGTGCCGGTCCAGGAAGCCCCAGTAGAAGGTCGTGACCGGGCAGGCGCCCTCGCCGTGGCGCTGCTCGGGCCGGTAGGCACAGCCCTGGCAGTAGTTGGACATGCGCTTGATGTACTGGCCGCTGGCCACGTAGGGCTTGCTGGTGAAGCGCCCGCCATTGGCGAACAGGGCCATGCCGGCCACGTTGGGCAGCTCCACCCACTCGACCGCATCGACATACATGGCCAGGTACCAGTCGCCCACCTCCTGCGGGCGGATGCCCGCCAGCAGGGCGAACTGGCCGGTGACCATCAGGCGCTGGATGTGGTGGGCGTAGCCGTGCGCCAGGGTCTGGCCCACCACCTCGCGCATGCAGGCCATCTTCGTCTGGCCGGTCCAATACCAGGCGGGCAAGGGCCGGTCATGCCCGTAGTGGTTGGCCTCCTTCAGCCCAGGCATGTCCAGCCAGTACACCCCGCGGATGAACTCGCGCCAGCCCAGGACCTGGCGGATGAAGCCCTCCACGCTGGCCAGGGGCAGGCCGTGGCGGCGCCAGGCCTCCTCGGCCGCCTGCACCACCTCGCGCGGGTGCAGCAGGTGCAGGTTCATGCTGGAGGCCAGCAGGGCGTGCCAGCCGAAGGGAGTGCCGGTCCACATCGCGTCCTGGAAGGGACCGAAGGCCGGCAGGCGGGCGTCGATGAAGTCCTGCAGCAAGGCCAGCGCCTGCGCGCGCGTCACGGGCCAGGCGAAGTGGTCCAGGCTGCCGGGGTGCCCGGCGAAGTGCCCGCGCACCAGGGCCAACACCTCGCGGGTGAGGGCATCGGGCTCGAAGCGCAGGGGCGGGGGCAGCAGGCCCGGCCCGCTGGCCGGGAAGCCCTTGCGGTTCTCGACGTCGAAGTTCCATTGCCCGCCGGCGGGCTCGTCCCCGTCCATCAGCACGCCATGGCGCCGGCGCATCTCGCGGTAGAAGAACTCCATGCGCAGCTCGCGCTTGGCGCCCGCCCACCGCGTGAACGCCTCGCGCGAGCACAGGAAGTGCGTGTCGGCATGCAGGTGCAGGGGCACACCGGCGGCCGACGCGGTGTCCTGCAGCAGGGCCAGCATGCGCCACTCGCCGGGCTCGCACACCGCCAGCGATTGCGGCTGGTGGCGTGCCAGCGCCCCGGCCAGGCGCTCGGCGAACGAGGCCGGCAGGGCCAGATCCTCCAGCCGCAGGTAGTCGACCGGCCAGCCCTGCGCCCGCAGTTCCTCGTGGAAATGCCGCATCGCCGACAGGAACAGCGCGATGCGCGCCTGGTGGCTCCAGACCTGGCGGCCCTCGGAGGGGGCCTCGATCATCAGCACCCGGTCCTGCGCGGGGTCGAACCCCGCCAGCGCCGGGTTCTCCAGCCACAGCTGGTCCCCCAGCACCAGCACCAGGCGGCGCACCCGGCCCTGCGCCGGCGTTCGAGCGGTCGATTCCATCCTTGTCCCCTGTGAACCCGATGACATGTGCCCCCCTGCGATGACGGCGATGCGCAACCCGCGATTAGCCCCACGCGCGGCGTGCGGAATCGCTCCCGGTCCAGAATGTGGCCGCGTCCCGCTCACGCCGAAGGAGACACCCATGAAGACCTTGCTCTTGGCCTGCACCCTGGCTGCCGCGGCGGCCACGCCCTGGACCGCGGCCCGCGCCCAGTCGCAGCCCCCGGTCACCGCGCCCGCCGCATCGCCCGCCACCTGCCCGCCGCTGCTGCAGCACTCCTTCCCCCGGCTGCAGGACGAGAAGCCCCAGAACCTGTGCCAGTACGCCGGCAAGGTGCTGCTGGTCGTCAACACCGCCAGCTACTGCGGCTTTACGCCCCAGTACAAGGGCCTGGAGGAACTCCACGCCCGCTACAGAGACCGCGGCCTGGTCGTCCTGGGCTTCCCCTCCAACGACTTCGCCCAGGAAAAGGGCAGCAACAAGGAAATCGCCGACTTCTGCGAGAACACCTTCGGGGTGAAATTCCCCATGTTCGCCAAGTCCGCCGTGCGCGGCAGCGATGCCAACCCGCTGTACCGGCAGCTTGCCGCCGCCACCGGCCGGCAGCCGCTGTGGAACTTCCACAAATACCTGGTGGGCCGCGACGGCAAAGTGATCGCCAACTACACCAGCATGACCGCGCCCACCGACAAGGCCTTCGTCGCGGCCATCGAGAAACAACTCACCCCCAACTGATCCATGGGCTTGCATGCTGAAAACTGAGCAGTAATAATGCAGACTGCTCAGTTTAAAGCAGCGCAGGCCACCATGGACACAAACTCTTACCTCTCGCCCGGCCCGATGCCGGGAACCGGGACTCGGCGGCGGGACTCCATGAGGCTGGGGGGCGTGTGCCTCCTGCGCGAACACGGTTCTAGCCGCGAAGCCGGCCGGGAGCAGTTGGCCCGGCTGCAATCCTGGAGCGACTCTTCTCCTCCTCCCTCCCTCCCTCTTTCGTTCCGGGGCGCTTCGCGGCGTTTTTCTTGCACTGACCGGGCGGGCGTGCGGTGAAGGTCGCCGTCGTCGGGTCCGGCATCTCCGGCCTGGCGGCCTGCCACGCGCTGCGTGGGCGGGCCCATGTCACTCTCTTCGAGGCGGGCGACTACTTCGGCGGCCACACGCACACGGTCGATGTCACCCTGCCCGATGCGCAGGGCCGGGCCGTCACGCAGGGCGTGGACACGGGCTTCCTGGTGTTCAACGAGCGCACCTACCCGCACCTCATCGCCCTGTTCGACGAGCTGGGCATCCCCACCGCCAAGTCGGACATGTCGTTCTCGGTGCAGGTGCCGGGCCGGCTCGAGTGGAGCGGCTCGAACCTCGACACCGTGTTCGCCCAGCGCGCCAACCTGCTGCGCCCCCGCTTCTGGCGGATGCTGTCCGACCTGCTGCGGTTCAACCAACTCACCACCCGCATCGCCGAGGCCGGCACCGAGGGCGAGCTGATGCAGCCGCTGGGGGACTTCCTGAAGCACCACGCCTTCTCGGACGAATTCCGCGACTGGTACTTCCTGCCGATGCTGGGGTGCATCTGGAGCTGCCCCACCGACCAGATGCTGCGCTTTCCGGTCAGCACCATGATCCGCTTCTGCCACAACCATGGCCTGATCCAGGTCGCCAACCGCCCGCAGTGGTGGACGGTGGCGGGCGGCGCGCGGCAGTACGTGGAGAAGATCGTGGCCGGCGTGGACGATGCCCGCCTGGCGACCCCGGTCCGCGGCATCGCGCGGTCCGAGGCCGGCGTGCAGGTGCGCACCGACGAGGGCTGGGAATCCTTCGACCGGCTGGTGATGGCTACCCACAGCGACCAGGCCCTGGCCCTGCTGGGGGATGCCACCGGGGCCGAGCGCGAGCTGCTCGGCGCCATCCGCTACCAGGCCAACCACGCCGTGCTGCACACGGACACCGCAGTGCTGCCGCAGCGGCGCAAGGCCTGGGCCGCCTGGAACTACGAGCGGGGCACCGGCGGCGCCGAAGAGACCCGCGTGTGCCTGCACTACCTCCTGAACATGCTGCAACCCGTGCCCTGGGAGCAGCCGCTGGTCGTCTCCCTCAACCCGGTGCGCCCCATCGACCCGGCCCGGGTCATCGACGCCTTCGACTACGCCCACCCCGTGTTCGACCTGGCCGCCATCCGCGCCCAGGGCCGCATGCACGAGATCCAGGGCCGGCGCTCGACCTGGTTCGCCGGTGCCTGGATGGGATATGGCTTCCACGAGGACGGGCTGAAGGCGGGCCTGGCCGCCGCCCGGGCCCTGCTGGCGCACGGGGACCCGGCGCACCCGCCCGCCGCCCGGGCGGATGATGCGCGGATGGAGGCCGTGGCATGACCCAGGCCCCGGCCCAGCCCCTCATCGGCTTCGGGCAGGTGCGCCACACGCGTCTGCGCCCCGCGCGCAACGCCTTCGCCTATCCCACCTACTTCCTGCTGCTGCCGATGCGTGCCCTGCACCGCGACGGCAGCGGGGCGCTCGCGCACAACCGGCCCGGTGCCCTGAGCTTCCACGACCGCGACCACGGGGACGGCCGGGGCAACGCCGTCGAATGGCTGGACGAGCTCCTTCAGCGCGAGGGCATCCACGACGCCGATGGCGAGGCCTGGCTGCACTGCTACCCGCGGGTGCTGGGCTTCACCTTCAAGCCGGTGAGCTTCTGGTACTGCCACCGGGCCGACGGCTCGCTGCGCGCCATCGTGGTGGAGGTGAACAACACCTTCGGCGAGCGCCACTGCTACCTGCTGGACGCGCCGGCCTTCGGCGTCGAGCTGCGGGCAGCCAAGGCCTTCCATGTCTCGCCGTTCTGCCAGGTGGAAGGCGGCTACCGTTTCCGCTTCATGGTCACGCCCGGCCGCGACCGCACCGTGGCCCGCATCGACTACGACGACGCCCAGGGCCCGCTGATCGAGACCAGCGTCAGCGGCCGGCTCGAGCCCGTCACCGCCGCCTCGCAGCGCCGGGCCCTGTGGCGGCACCCGGCCATGACCCTGGGCGTAATCGCCCGCATCCACTGGCAGGCGCTGCGCCTGTGGCTCAAGCGCGTGCGCTTCTTCCACAAGCCGGCCGCCCCCGACCTCTTCGTGACCCGCTAGTTCCACGGCCATGAATACGACCACCACGACGACCTCCGCCGAATCCGGCCTCGCACTGCCGGGTGATGCGCCCGCCGCCGCCCGCACCGTCTTCGCGCTGCTGGCCCGCCTCTCGCACGGCACGCTGTCCGTGCAACTGCCCGACGGCAGCCTGCGCCGCTTCGGCAGCGGGCAGGCACCGCTGGCCGCGATCCAGCTTCGCAACTGGGCGCCCTGCGCCGCGTCGCTCAAGTCCGGCGACATCGGCTTCGCCGAGGGCTACATCGACGGCGACTGGACCACGCCCAACCTGACCGCGCTGCTGCAAGTCCTCATCGCCAACCGGCGCGAGGTGGAGGACATGGTCTACGGCAACTGGCTGGGCCGACTGGCCTACCGCCTGCGCCACCTCCTCAATCGCAACAGCAAGGCCAACAGCCGCAAGAACATCCACGCCCACTACGACCTGGGCAATGCCTTCTACGAGCTGTGGCTGGACGGCACCATGAACTACTCCTCGGCGTGGTTCGAGGGCGATCAGTCGCAGCCGATGCAGCAGGCCCAGCACGCCAAGGTGCGACGCGCGCTGCGCATGGCCGGCGTGAAGGCCGGCGACCGCGTGCTGGAGATCGGCTGCGGCTGGGGCGCGCTGGCCGAGAAGGCGGTGCAGGAGTTCGGCGCCAGCCTGGTGGGCGTCACGCTGTCCACCGAGCAGCTGGCCCACGCGCGCCGGCGGCTGCAGGACTTCAACGGCCCGCAGGCCAGCGCCGAGCTGCGGCTGCAGGACTACCGCGACATCCAGGACGGCCCCTTCGACGCCATCTGCTCCATCGAGATGGTCGAGGCCGTGGGCCGCGAGTACTGGCCCACCTACTTCGCCAGCATCGCGCGCCTGCTCAAACCGGGCGGCCGCGCCTGCATCCAGAGCATCGTGATCGACGATGACCTGTTCGAGCGCTACATCCGCTCCACCGACTTCATCCAGCAGTACATCTTCCCGGGCGGCTGCCTGCCGTGCCCGCGCGAGTTCCGCCGCGAGGCCCAGGCCGCCGGCCTGAAGGTGGTGGACGAGATGGCCTTCGGCGCCGACTACGCCGAGACCCTGCGCCGCTGGCGGGAAAGCTTCCTGGAGGCCAAGGCGCAGGTCCTGCAACTGGGTTTTGACGAGAGGTTCATCCGCACATGGGAGTTCTACCTCGCCTACTGCGAAGCCGCCTTCGCGCAGTCGAACATCGACGTGGTGCAGTACACGCTGCAAAAGCCCTGATCGCTGCGGCTGCCACGGGCCTGGCGCTGGCCGGCGTGGCCACGGGCGCAGCCGCGTCCACGCCGGCGCTCGCGCCCACGGTCACGGCCGCCGCGACCGTGCCCCTGCGCGCGGCGGGACAGGGTCGGCTGACCTTCTTCGGCCTGCACGTGTACGACGCCGTGCTGTGGACCGGGCCGGGCTTCCGGGCCGGCGCCTTCGGCGAGCAGCCCTTCGTGCTGGAACTGCAGTACGCGCGGGAGTTCACCGCCGCCGACATTGCCCGCCGCTCCCTCGACGAGATGCGTCGGCATGCCGCGTTCGACGCGGCGCGGGCCGAGGGCTGGCGCATGCGCCTGGCCGCCGTGCTGCCGGACGTCAGGCGCGGCGACCGCATCGCCGGCCTGCACCGCCCCGGCCAGGGCGCGGCCTTCTTCCACAACGGCCGCCCGGTCGGGGACATCGCCGACCCGGAATTCGCCCGCCTGTTCTTTTCCATCTGGCTGGGCGAGGCCACCTCCGAGCCGGCGCTGCGCCAGCGGCTGCTGGCGGGAAGCCCGCCATGACCGCCTCCGCCAGCGCCTCCACCACCGCCTTCCCCGCCCGCGACGGCTGGCGCTACGGCCTGCTGGGCCTGCCCCTGGCCTTCGTGGCCCTGCCACTGTACGTGCTGGTCCCCAACCACTACGCGCGGGAGTTCGGCACGCCCCTGGCCCTGCTGGGGGCGGTGCTGCTGGCGGCGCGGCTCCTCGATGCCTTCGCGGACCCGTGGATCGGGCGCTGGGTGGACCGCCTCCATGGCCGCTCCCCTGGGGCCGTCCTGCGGACGGGCGCGGTGGCCGCCGCCATGCTGGCGGCGGGCTTCGCCCTGCTGCTCATGCCGCCCGTGCGCGGCCCGCACGCGGCCCTGGCCTGGGCCGCATTCACGCTGGCCCTCACCTACCTAGCCTACAGCGCGCTGGCCGTGGCCCACCAGTCCTGGGGGGCGCGGCTGGGCGGCGACGAGGCGCGGCAGGCCCGCATCGTCGGCTGGCGCGAGGGCCTGGGCGTACCCGGCGTGCTCGTCGCCTCGGTCCTGCCCACCTGGCTGGGCCTGCCCGCCACGGCCGCCCTGTTCACCGGCCTGCTGGCCGCCGGCTGGCTGGCCTGGGGCCGCGGACCGGTGCCGCCGGCAGTCCGGCCCGCCGTGCCGGCATCGTCCCAGGGCGACCCGGCAAGGGTCGCATCCGGTGGAGCGGACACGGCGGCCGCCGACACCTGGCTGCCGCTGCGCCGCCCCGCCTTCCGCCGGCTGCTGGCCGTGTTCATGCTCAATGGCATCGCCAGCGCGGTACCAGCCACCCTGGTGCTGTTCTTCGTGCAGGACCGCCTGCAGGTGCCGCGCGCGTGGGAGCCCGCCTTCCTGGGCCTGTACTTCCTGTGCGCGGCGCTGTCCATCCCGGTCTGGCTGGCGCTGGTGCGCCGCATCGGCCTGGCGCGCAGTTGGCTGGCCGGCATGGCGCTGGCCGTCGCGGCCTTCGTGTGGACCGTCACCCTGGGCGCAGGCGATGCGGCGGCCTTCTTGGCCGTGTGCGCCGCGTCCGGCTTCGCGCTGGGCGCGGACCTCGCCCTGCCTGGCGCGCTGCTGGCCGGCGTCATCGCCCGGGCGGGCGACCGGGGCCGCCACGACGGCGCCTACTTCGGCTGGTGGAACTTCGCCACCAAGCTGAACCTCGCCCTGGCCGCCGGCCTGGCGCTGCCCCTGCTGGGGCTGGCGGGCTACGCCCCCGGCACGCGCGACGGCGCCGCCCTGGTCACCCTTTCCCTCGCCTACGGCGGCCTGCCCTGCGTGCTCAAGGCGCTGGCGGCCGCCGGCCTGTACCTCACCCACATCCGGAAGAACCCGTCATGAAACGCCGACTGATGCTCACCGGCGCCCTCGCCGGCGCGGCCAGCCTCACGGGCTGCGCCACGCCCGACATCGCCGACTACGCCGCGCAAAGGCCCGTGCTGGACCTGCGCACCTACTTCAACGGCACGGTCGACGCCTGGGGCGTCTTCACCGACCGCTCGGGCCAGGTCGTCAAGCGCTTCACCGTCCTCATGCAATGCACCTGGCAGGGGGACGAAGGGGTCCTCGACGAGGACTTCACCTACAGCGACGGCACCAAGCAGCGGCGCGTCTGGCGCATCACCCGGCAGGCCGATGGCCGCTACACCGGCCGCGCGGACGACGTGGTGGGCGAGGCGCGGGGCCAGGCCCGCGGCAACGCGCTGCGCTGGTCCTACACCCTGGCGCTGCCCGTGGACGGGCGCGTGTGGCATGTGGATTTCGACGACTGGATGTACCTGATGGACGACCGGGTCATGCTCAATCGCGCCACCATGAGCAAGTGGGGCGTCACGCTGGGCGAGGTCACGCTCTCCTTCACGAAACGATGACGCATCTGGGACTGACTCCGGGCAGCCCCCCGCCGCGGCCGCGGTGGTGGGGTCCGCTGAACCCGCCCCTGGCCGACTGGCGGGACAAGGGCGTGTGGCTGGTGGGCGCCTCCAGCGGCATCGGCCGCGCCGTGGCCCATGCCCTGCACGCCCAGGGCGCGCGCGTCTATGTCTCCGCCCGCAACGAGGCGGCCCTGGCGGAGTTCACCGCTTCGCACCCCGGCGCGGTGGCCCTGCCGCTGGACGTGGGCGACACGCAGGCCCTGCGCCAGGCCACGGCCCGCATCGCGCAGGACGGGGCGCTGGACAGCGTGGTCTATTGCGCGGGCTACTACAAGGCCCTGCGCGCCACGGAGTTCGACCTGGGGGAGATGCGCCGCCACGAACAGGTGAACTACACCGGCGCGCTGCACGTGCTCGACGCCGTGCTGCCGCAACTGCTGGCCCAGGGCCGCGGCCACCTCAGCCTCGTCAGCAGCGTGGCCGGCTTCCGGGGACTGCCGCAGAGCCTGGCCTACGGCCCCACCAAGGCCGCCCTGATCAACCTGGCCGAGACGCTGTACATGGACCTGCACGACCGGGGCATCGGCGTGAGCCTGATCAACCCGGGCTTCGTGGAAACGCCGCTGACGGCGCAGAACCAGTTCGACATGCCCGCGCTCATCTCGCCGGAGGAGGCGGCAGGCGAAATCCTGCGGGGCTGGCGCCGGGGGCAGTTCGAGATCCACTTCCCGCGCCGCTTCACGCTGTGGATGAAGACCTTCCGCCTGCTGCCGTTCCGGCTGTACCAGGCGACGGTGCGGCGGATCACCGGCCTGTGAGCCGGGCCGGGCGGCCCGGCCTGCGGGCGGGGCTCAGGCCGGCCTGGAATCGATGAAGCTGGGGCGCTGCATCAGCTTCTCGTGCAGCTTGGCCAGGTTGGGGTGGGTGCCGCGCCAGTCGATCTCCGGGAAGCGGAAATCCAGGTAGCCCAGGCAGCAGCCCACGGCGATGTCGGCCAGCGACAGGTGGATGCCGGTGCAGAAGGGCTTGTCCCCCAGGCCCAGGCTCATCGCCTTGAGGCTGGCGTGGGTCTTGCCCAGTTGCCGGTCGATCCAGGCCTGGCTGCGCTCGCCCGCCTGGCGGCCGGGCCAGTGCGTCTCCAGCCGCGCGAGGATCAGGGCGTCCAGCACGCCATCGGCCAGCGCCTCCCAGGTCTTGACCTCGGCACGCTCGCGGCCCACCGCGGGAATGAGCTTGCCCACGGGGGACAGCGTGTCCAGGTACTCCACGATCACGCGCGAGTCGAACAGCGCCTCGCCGCCCTCCATCACCAGGCAGGGCACCTTGCCCAGGGGGTTGGACTGGGCGATGGACGTGTCGGCGGACCACACGTCCTCCAGCACCAGCTGGTAATCCAGTTTCTTCTCGGCCATGACGACGCGTACCTTGCGCACGTAAGGGCTGGTCGTGGCTCCGATCAGTTTCATGGACAAACGCTTTCCGGGCTTTCTGGTGAGGCGGGGTCCCGATTCTAGGGGCTCCCTCCGTCCGACGGACGGGCCGGCCGGGACAGGCCCCCGCCCCATGGGGGATCCTACAATCGGTACCCATGACTCTCTCCACCATCGCGGCACTGTCGCCGCTGGATGGCCGCTACGCCGGCCGCCTTGCTCCCCTGCGCCCGCTGATGAGCGAAATGGGCTTCATGCACAAGCGCGTGCAGGTCGAAGTGTGCTGGTTCATCGCCCTGTCCGACGCCGGCTTCCCGGAATTCAAGCCGCTGTCGCCCGGCGCCCGCACCTACCTGCTGGGCCTGGTCAAGAACTTCTCCGAGGCCGACGCCAAGGCCATCAAGGACATCGAGAAGACCACCAACCACGACGTCAAGGCCGTGGAGTACTGGATCAAGTCCAAGTTCGAGGCCCGTCCCGAGCTGGCCGCCTCCGCGGAATTCGTGCACTTCGCCTGCACCAGCGAGGACATCAACAACACCAGCCACGCGCTGCAGCTCAAGGCGGCCCGCGAGCAGGTGATCCTGCCGGCCCTGGACGGCATCATCGCCAAGCTGCGCGAGATGGCCCAGGCCTACGCCGACGTGCCCATGCTCAGTCGCACGCACGGCCAGACGGCCAGCCCCACCACCGTGGGCAAGGAGATCGCCAACGTCGTCGTGCGCCTATCGGGCGCGCGCGAGCGCATTGCCGGCGTCAAGCTGCTGGCCAAGATGAACGGTGCCGTGGGCAACTACAACGCGCACCTGGCCGCCTTCCCCGACTTCGACTGGGAAGCCTTCAGCCGCAAGGTCGTCGAGACGCCGGAGCCCCTGGGCCTGGGCGTGACCTTCCAGCCGTACTCGATCCAGATCGAGCCGCACGACTACATGGCCGAACTGTTCGACGCCGTGGCCCGCGCCAACACCATCCTGGTGGACTGGGCGCGCGACGTCTGGGGCTACATCAGCCTGGGCTACTTCAAGCAGCGCCTGCGCGAGGGCGAGATCGGCTCGTCCACCATGCCGCACAAGGTCAACCCGATCGACTTCGAGAACGCCGAAGGCAACCTGGGCCTGGCCAACGCGCTGCTGCGCCACCTGTCGGAGAAGCTGCCGATCTCGCGCTGGCAGCGTGACCTGACCGACTCCACCGTCCTGCGCAACATGGGCGTGGCCCTGGGCTATTCGGCCCTGGCCTACCACTCGCTGGGCGTGGGCCTGGGCAAGCTCGAGCTCAATGCCGAGGCCCTGGCCGAGGACCTGGACAATGCCTGGGAAGTCCTGGCCGAGCCGATCCAGACCGTCATGCGCCGTTATGGCGTGCAGGGCGCCTACGAGAAGCTCAAGGAAGTCACGCGCGGCAAGACTGTGCGTCC
>JACCDX011484631.1_pt1 | contig 30314 bp, 29 predicted proteins | sample 7449681 | NCBI WGS metagenome assembly JACCDX01 (sample SAMN15323450, study PRJNA562643) | freshwater metagenome | isolation source: river surface water | place: USA:Blue River Watershed | collected 2017-08-18
ATATCTTCCGCGAAGCCTATTTAATTCTTTAAATATGATCTTGCGTGAGTCCCATTTAGTTTCTTAAATATGATCTTGCGTGAGTCCTATTTAGTTCTTTAAATATGATTTGCGCGAAGTCCATTTAGTTCCTTAAATATATCTCGCGCAATCTTTATTAAGCTCTTTCGATTGTTAAATCAACATCTTCTTTGATGATTGAATATGGATCAATATGTTCAACCATATCCGTTACAATTGTATAAGACTTCAATTTGGCATCTTTGTGTAGCCATACATCATATGGTTTAGTCAATGGATATGCACGCGCTAAAATATTGGTACATCCACTAGGAGATAAAGTATAAGCACATGAACCCCTCAAACCTGGGAGAGTTTCATACACTTTATGAGAATTAAATACCCACATTTGCTGAGGGAATACATAAAAGTGACCAATGTCATAACTTCTTGGAACATTGTTCACAATAGCTAAATGTTTAACAAAGAAATCAGGAAGAATGTTGATTTGATCCTCCAAAATAACATGGTGACGAACACCAGTTGGATCAATATCTTGACGAATCTTTTTAATCATCCTTACATGAGCCAAATAATGACGAATTGTAGCATCATCAAGATGATCGTTAACACTTGGCAAAACTCCTTCAGCTACCAAATCAGACCTATTAAGTTCAGGTACTAGATCACTTAGTTGATGTGTATAAGTCACACTAGGAGGTAGTTGAGACAAATCAATGTCACGTGTTTCACGCAGGAAATGAAAGCAAAAAACATTAGTATTCACGGATTCAGGAATTACTGTTGGCATTTTAATATCAACTTCGCTTTTTGTTGCTTGTTATCCTTGATTTCAAACCATCTCATATTTTTCACACCATTTGTGACATTTACTCACATTCTCTCTTAATATTCGAGGCATATCCAAAGATTCTGCTTTCTTAATATAATCAAATGTCTTTTGAATATATTGTATTTGACGCGTAGTCAAAAAAGTATTATATGACACTATTTTATCTAAAACCGTATTTTTAATATCTCTACCATTATCACCATTATTAATAAACTCTTCTAAATGAGTCATATGCTTATCCAAAATTTTCATATTATGTGTAAAGCCACAACATATGATATATTTTTCAGAATTTGCAGGTCTACTGGTCAATGGCTTTACTATTTGGATATCTTCATAAACATCATATAATGTTTGAATTAAACTAATAGTTTTATTACTAAAAATATCAAACACCTTCAATACAAAAGAACCACCAGGCTTTTGTAAATGTAAAGCTGCCAAAATCTCACAAGCTATCAATTTACAACACATATCCTCTTGATTGTTAAAATCAGAACTAAAATCAAACCCTCCATCTGCTGTTATAAAATCGACCACATTTTTACCTCCAACAATCTTTGGCAAATACCTAATATTATTTATATTGTAAATATTTCCCGTGTTGTCTACTCCATAAGTGACATTTATTTTATTCATAAACTTCCAATCAGGTACAGCTTTATTTGCATCACATTTTAATGTCATTCCATAGTGATTATCATCCAAATTACCTCTGTATTTTATAACTGCTTCCACAAATCCTCCTGGACCCTCACAAAGATAAAAACATTTTAATATCTTATTTTTTGGGAGTATATCAGGAAAATCATGAACTATTTCCCACATTTTGAAAAATGATCTACTTGTCGGAATATATTTACAAACATTGTGGTCACATGCAGGTGAAGAATATATAAATTCATATTCATTCGATAACTTCTTAAATTTATCCCAAGACTTATCTGCATAATATGTTGATATAATGTTTTTATAAGACAATAATAAATCGTGTAACTGCCGATTAACGTTTTGTAACAAAGAATCCATCTTATGATGACACAGATCAAAAAAAGAAAGGTTATAGCGCAAAATTCATGTTTTCTTTATGCGAATAGATAGTTTCTTTGGTGGTTCTTCTGTAGGACTCACATACTCGTCGGGAACACTGACTTTCTTCAATGATATTCTCTTTTTAGGCTCTTTGACCTCTTCTGTCTTCTTCACCACTACTTTCTTCTTTTCAACCAGTTGTTTATCCGATGTTTTTTCAAAACAGAAAGCTATATTCATAAAAGAGTACAATTTCTCATCATCTGACATACTGCTTATAGATTGCAAATAATGTCCCTCTAATTCACCCATGATCTCATCATATATCATATCAAACCCTTTGATGAATACCGTCTTGTATCCCATGTTGTTCATCAGAGACTCCAACAGATTCAAATCTACAAGATACTCTGTAATTACCTTACCAATACTCTCCATGTATATGTCAATCTCAGAACCATATGGACTCTTGCCTTGATATTTTTTACGAATGTCCCAAATGATTCTATCACCTTTCTTGCCCGTCAAATTGTCTTTGTCCTTTAGTGCCTTGCGTATTTTGGTACCATTCAGACATGTACCAATAAAGCGTCCACCTACTTTTATAAACTTGTCCACATTATTCAAAAACGCTGCCAAACTCGGTTGATCCTTGAAAAAGTAATGAATTGCAAATTGACAACTTATTGTGTCAAAAGACTCTTGCATCATTCCATAATATTTACTCAATCTGTCATCTTTCGTCAAACCCCATAAAACTTCGGCTAATTGTTTGTCTGCATCGTTATACGCTTGATCAGGGTGCAAAGGCTTAGAACAGTCCATAGGTAGAAACACATATTTATATGTTTGATCCAAATCTTTCTTTTGAGATAACCTTGCATAAGCTCCATCGACGGGATTCTCAATATTGTCTGCGACATAGTCGAAGCCAACAACATCTTTTATGCTTGCATTCATCCATTTATTTATGTCTCCTCCTTTTCCACAAGCAAGATCCAAAAGACGACCTGTCATTTTCGATATCAATGACTTATTTTTAACTCCTTCATTATGAAAGTCCATCATAGGTCTTGAAGCAAATTTGTCACGACTCGATGTTCGAGAATAATATATATTCTCATCTGGAACATCCGCCGGTGTAACATCTTTTTGTCCTGTCAACATATCAATGGTTATGGGGTATTTGATAGATCTCCAAACATTCAAAGCTGTACCCCAGTCATTTGCTGTATCCGTCAAACCATTACGTCGAAATAACTCTGTCTTATCTTCACGAATACGTAAATATGACCACTTTTCTCCGTTCCAAGAGAACTCCGCAATCGTATCATCTTCAATGATAGATGGATCAACCAAAATAGTTGCAATATCTTCACTTCCAACATAATCTGGTGGGATGAACTTTCTTGCCATATAATTGTTTTGTGGCAATAAATTTCCCGTCAAAAAGTCATATGCTGTTATTTTTTCCCATTGTGCTGGTTGATATCCAACATATAGAGAAGCTACATTGAAGACTTGTTTCTTTTTCAAAACTATTTTTGGTTTTCCCGTATCATCACGATCATATTTAACCAAAAAGTCAATAGTATTCTCATGAGATGGTTTCCACTTGAATGTGGCTTTCCAAGTCCCAAAAGCCGTCATTTGGTCTTCTATGTACATACTTCCCACAGAAAGGTTAGCAGGCGTAAAGATTAATCCATCAATTTTATAAGGAAATTGACCGGATATGTTCTTTTGCCATAGTTTACCAACTCCAGTAGTCACATCATAAAACTCTTTCAAATACAAAGTGCAACCAGCTTCCTCAAAAGACTTGTGTGTACGAACATGGAAGTTATGCAAAACATCAAGACGTCCACCAACTAATGGTTGATTCATAACATCTTTTCCATTCACAAAATAAGCATCAAAGAGAGCATATAACTTTTTATCAGCAATCCATTCACCATCTAATAACGTGTTCGTGAAACTGTTAATTTTGAATTGAAGAGATACAAGATCAAAGCGACTGTTGAAGAGAAACACAAAACCATCATTATCAACAAACATAATATGACGCTCACCATCCGTCTTTTCTGTAACTGTATAATCATTCCAAATATTAGGTGTTCCCAAAATAGGAGGTTGACTTATGTTTTTTAATTCCAATGAAATTGGTTTTGGTCCGACTAAGTATTTTTTGGGTTTTTTGGTAACGAAATGAGTTTTCACATCATTTTGTGAAGTCAGATCCAAATATTGTTTGATGATCTTTGATTTATTGATAACAATATCTGTACCCGACAAAACCATAAAAGCTTCAATCATTGGCTTGATCAAAGCATATGGATCTCCTGCTTTGTTTGAAATACATTCAATTTCAAACTCGTATTTCTCTGGATTTGTGACCGTATTAGACTCCATAAAGTTGATATGTGTGTTGCTTGTAGAAGTTTTGATGACCGTCATATCATATCTGACGCCATACTCTTTGTCAACTATTGAATAACGTTTTTTGAACCTAAACATTTTTGGTGCAATCAAAATCTCGTTTACATTAGGTTTAATAGGTAACTCCTCTTTGATGTCCACCTTGAAATTTAATGAGTCGATAAAAACGGGCATAAAATTTTTAATGGAGTTTTTGGTAATACAACTTTTGAAATCGGTCACCACACCTGTGGTACAATATTTTTGTATATTTTGAGTTCCTGAGATAGTCAATCTCATATTTTTGGTGATAATATCCAAAGTCTCTTCATGTGTTTTTAAAGGCTCAGTCAGTGTGGAAACAAAATATTGCAAGACTTTTTGAAATTGTGGTTTTGATAGTGGTTGAGTATATCGACATTCAACTTCTATATTGTTCATCTCATTTTTATAAGCTATCATATCACGTAGCCGATTGACGATGACCTTGCTCAACTCCATTGTCATTACTATATATTATCAAATAATGCCTTTATATAATTCAAATTTTCATTTGAATCAACAAAAAAATAAATATATCAAACCAATGATTTTATAATCGCTTCAAGATCACCTTTCAATGTTCCTTTATGTGGTACTTTCAACTTTAGCAACCATTCTTTCATTTCTTTAGCAGTCTTTAAAGACCTTTCATTTAAAATTGTTTTTCTGTGAGTTGCCAAACAACATGATACCACTTGATCATCCTTAAATTCATAACATCTATCAGACAAAACCCCATGAACTCCCCATGAACTACAGAATGTGACATTCCATAAATTACCTAAAAACTCCAAAACGCTCTCAGATAACTCTCTCTTTTCAAATAGTGTACTTCTAATAACAACAATATCTAACTTTAACTTTTTGATAATTTTATGATCAAATGCATTTAAGGACTTGTCTAATTCTGACTTGAACAACTCTTTTTCTTGTTTTTGTCTTGTTGATGATAACAAACTTACGGACGGATTTCTCCAATACATCAATACATCGAGTACGTCCATTACAATTGCTTTATCTTTGACAACAAGGTGTGGCGTCTCAATGATGATATTTGAACCTTCTTGATAATCATTTGCAGGGATAATTGCATGGAATACTTTATTATCTCCTAATTTATCTAATATATCAAGATTCATTTCATTCAAACTTTGGTAGTGCTCTTTATATGATGACTAAATATGTATCTTTGAAAAGCTCGTCGGTTTCTTGCTTGCGGTCAGAACTTTTTTTGATAAAACGTTTTTTAGCATTCATAAAAGTAGTAATTGTCTTTTTTTTCCCTATTTTTTCTCTGTCTTGTTTTATCTTTTCCACAAATACCTTCAATTTTTCATGTGAAGTCTCGGAAAGCTTCTCATGCAAAGACTTTATCTCTTCACGTTGTTTGTTTGCTGATGTTTCAAAATGCTTTTTAATATCCATTTTTTGAACGTTTGTATTCATTTTGCATTCACTCATTAAGATATCATATTGATCCAGTTGATCTTGCTGACTCATACAATATGATACAATTCCTGATATTTCATCGACAATCTCATCATCAAGGGATGAAATATTAAAGAAAATACCATTTTTATTTTGAGAATAATGAAGATTGTGTCTTTGTAACACTTTGAATATTTCTTCATGTTCTGTTGTGGTTAATTTACTGATTTGGTTAGCAAGTAACTTGCGATCTTTGTTTGATATCATTAAAAAAAAATAACATCTTTATTCTTATACCAATCAATCACTCTCATATCCATCTTCACTTCCTTCTTCAGATCCTTCAAACATATCGTATCCACCACCAGCATCTGGTTCTTCTTCCGAATCACTTTCAAAAAACCCTTTGATTTTCTTTGATTCATCATCGTCATCTTCAACATCCACATCAGCATCATCATCAATTTCAACTTGACTTTCAGATTCTCCATCTCCATCTTCATCTTGTTTATCAACGTCTTCTTCTTCATCATCAAAATGTTCAACATCATCTTCTGCATCCTCTCCATCATCATCATCCGCATGCACCAATGTCATCTTCTTACTCTTTGCAGAAGTTGGTGAAGATACCACTCTACCAATTATACTAATTCGCACATCACCAAGCTCATATTTTTTACCCATCACCTCAACTAAAATGTCATCACCAATTTGAATAGTCTCAAGATCAACATCGGATTTGATGTTCACACTATTTTTTGCAATGATAATCTCTAAAATAGGTTTAACCTCAGCAAGAATACCAAACTTGTTGATATTGCTCACTCTGCATTTTATAATACTTCCAACAACAGGATTACAAACTTCAGCATAAAACTTAACATTAAATACCACATTTCCATTCAAGTTGGCCATTTCAATAGTTCCATCTTGAATAGTACTAATTTCAATAGAATCTTTCTTGATAAATCCATGTTTGGTACATTTTCCTTCAATTTTGTTCTTAAGCTCAGCTACAATAGTGTCTTTGTAAGTTTTATTGATTTGACTTGCTACTAATTTGACCTTTTCTTGCAGAAGGCATCGAATATATATCTCTTTGTTGATATTACTCATCTTGATTACTAATATATGTAGTTATTTATATGTTTTCATTTTTTCAACCATGGTCGCATAAAAAGTCCGGGTTGCATTCGAAGCTTACATTCATATATTTCACAAAGAACTTTCTTTGTTTTCTTACCTACATTATCCCCAAATTCAAGACGATTTCTCAAATCATCAATAGTCAAAGATGATGTTTGGGCACAAACATATCCTGAGGTAGTTGGATTATCTTTGATTTTGAATTTTGCTTCACCTTTTCTACTTTCAATAAATCCTTTGATAGTTTCTGGAAGTGCATTCCATAAAGATTCTTTGAACCTATCAAAAACTACTTTATGTTTCCCTTGCTCAATAGGTCCAATAAGTTCCCACTTGCGATTGTAATATTTGTTATCAAAATAATTGTAAAAATATTCATAATTCGAACCAAAGAAAGCTCCACTTGTTAATAAACTAGCTTGAATTCTTTTATCCAAATCATCAAAATTAGTAATAACATTTTTGATTTCTTGTTCTGATATTTTGTCTACCACGCTATCAATGATGACTTTTTCAGATATGTTAAATTGTTTCAATTCTTCTAGTGCAGCTATTCTCTCCAATAAATCATCATTTACTTTGCTAATCACAGGTTTTTTAGGAGAAGGAGGTTTTTCAACTACAGGTTTTTTGCTGAATATAGAAACTTTACTAGGTAACTTACTTACTTCTGTTCTCTCGGATAAAGTAGACCTTATATTTGTATTCTCTTGTAAAATATAGATATCACCACGTAGAATCAAATATCCCTTTGCGGTCATTGATACGCGATGTTCGACTACATAATCAAGAGTGTATTGTAATACTTCAGAGTCGATCAATTTATATTTCTGGTGTAAAACTTTATAAATTTCTTCAAATGTATAAAACTTTTTCTCGAGATACAAATCTGATATGTAACGTTTGTAAAGATCAATTTCGTCACTAATAAATATTGGATCAAATGTGGTGTTATCGATGCCAAAATCTTCTTTGTTAATATCTATTTTGCATGTGATATCGCATTTACCAAACCCACATAGGAAACTACCATCTTTATCACCGACTTGATATGGTATCTTTTTGCCTTGAGATGTCTCAATATCTAATTTGGTGTTAATTTTATCAACGGTCATGTTCAAAATACTTTTGTTGAGAGGACAATCAATTGAAGATTCTTTGATAAGTCTTTCAACTACAGCAATTTTAATTTGTTTTGTCTCAGCTATTCGGTACATTCGCAAGTCAACACTTTCTTCAGAGTTTTTCTTATCATATTGATTAGCATGCATATAGATGGTTACATTCCTTTCTTCTTGCGGTAAATCAATATGAGAACATGTACGTACAGCTCTACCAATAATTTGTTCAATGCGATTCATATTAAACCATGGTTCTAATAGATGCACTTCGCGAATTCTTTTAAAATCCAATCCTTCGGTTCCTATTCTACTTACAATGACTACTTTGATTATATTTCCATCTGCATTTTCTTTTGATTTAGCTATAGCAATTTCAGCATCATTATTAGGACTGGCAAATTTGTCGCGTGAGAGAATAATATATGATGGTTTATTATTCACTTTCATGTCAACATCTCCATTAACCAATAGTTGTGAACCGGAATACTTTCTAAAACCTACATGTTCCAAAGCTAAAGCCAATGGAAAAATTCCACTATAATAAAATTGTGAATATACAAATACAATTCCTTTGCTCGAAATAATTTTGTCAATAATAGTTTTGATCTTAGGGGCATATTTTGAGAGATTGTCGTATTTGAAAAATTGTTCACTATTTGAGTTGTATTTGAAGCCTTTCTTATCAATACGTGAGATGCTTGTATCAAAACCTGATTTCCCAACGCCTTGTGGATATGCAACATTGGATATTTGAATAGCTTTTTGTATGTCAGAGTCTACAGATGCTCCTTCTTCTCCTTCGAGTCCTAAGTCATTATCTAAATTATCATCATTTTTAACACCTATTTTAAACTGATTATATATTGCTCTTTGATGTTTGCTCATAGAACTTCCTACAAGTTCAAGATGTTTGATACCGTCTTTTATTTTATTTCCAAGTACATCAACTTCAGGAAACTCTTTGATAACAGTAGGATCATTATTTATTGATGGATACAATCTAAAAGGGAATGTGTAGGGATTTTCTCCTCTCATAAAAGAAATATATGACGATGCTATTTTTTGTACCTTCTTAAATCCTTTTTCAATTAAGTTACCTTCTTTATCAAAGATATCGCTAGTTTTGAGTATAGGTTTTTTGTTGTTGGTCAAAAGAAGATTAAGTAACCATATGATTTCTTTGGCTTCATTGAACATAGGAGTAGCCGTCATAAGAAGAAGTTTAGTATTTTCTACTTTTTGAAGTAATTTAAGGAACGCTGTAGATATTTTCTTTTCTCCAGTTTCGGATGCCATTCGCAAATTATGAGCTTCATCAATTATAATAAGTCGATTTGAGAAATATTCACGAACTTTTTCATCGGCACGAATTTGTGCACGTTCGGGATTTGTCTCAAATTTTGCGACTCTTTTTTCAATACCTTCGATAATTAGAACAAGTTCACGATATCCTATAAATTGATACCTTTCTTTGATAAGTTTGTTTATTTTGGCTTCGAGTTGTTCATCGGTCATAAATTCTTTATCAAATACCATGTCGGTGTATTTAGTTCCGGTGACGAGTTGAGAAACATTATTGCTCTTGTCGTATTTTGTGATATCAAATATTTGTTTTTTGAAATTGTCTTTGATGTTGCCGGACAAGATTACTAAAACTCTTCTTTTGTGAACATCATAATATTTTTCGGCTAAACTGATAGCAGTTGCGGTTTTGCCAACACCAACATTATGATAGAGTAAAAGACTATTAAAGTGAGTATAAGGTGATAGAAAATTAGAGATGAACGATTGATTTGGAGTCAATCGAAAATCTTTGCTGGAACATAGAGCTTGTGCCTTTGAGTCATATGATCCTTTGGCAACGGACAAATCGGGAGATACATAACGTCCGAATTCTTTACGTTTTAAGAGTTTCTCGACAAAATCGCGAGATCCTTCAGATGGGTACATGGTATTCTTCTTTTCAACTTCATAAGCTTCAGGGTTTTCTTTGAAAAGCTTAAAAAGACGGTTGTATTCATGTTCAACCATATTTGAAAAAATAAAATATATTTATTGTAGCGTTCTCATGATCATATTATTTAATCTCTTGAATAGTTCTTTTCGTTCAATATTTTGATCTCTAATGAGATCTTGAGCTTCTTGATATGTAAACCAGCGGACATCTTTGATTTCTTTGCTTTGAATTTTGTTATCGGGATTATATAGATGATTTTTCAGTTGTCGCGGTCCACCACCATCATAAGAAACGGATAGTTGTTTTGCAACATAATAAACATGTTTGTATCTAATTTTGTTACAACCAGAGAAGACTTCTTCAACTGGTTTGATATCATGACAAACTTTGATGTTTCGAGGGGCAATACCAGTTTCTTCGGCAAATTCTCTCAATGCACAAGACAAATCATTCTCAGCTACATTTCGACGTCCTTTTGGGAATCCCCATTCAGTGTCATCAAATAATGGCATAGTACTATCTATTATGGTATTGAGATCAAGAAATGTAATTTTGTCGGATCCAAGGACTTTGATATATATTCCGTTTTTCAATATCATGAATTTTTCTTGGGAGTCTTTGAATTCACGAGTAAAGTTACGAGTACATTCAAGTTTTTCACCATGAGTCCGACACCACATTTGGTCCCACAAGGTATTAAATTCGTTACTAAGAATACGTTCTCTTTCAGGTTGAGTCATGTTGTTAAAAAGTTTCATGATATATTCGCGATTTTGAACTTCATACTTGCCTCTTATGAATTCTACGTAACAAAGACTATCTTTGCGTTGAACCATCAAATATCTTGGAGATACAGAGTTTGTATTAGGGTCATAAAACATACGATAACAAATGATACCATAGCTAATAACGGGATGATTACAATTTTTGTATCCATGGCCAAAACCGCCACAATTGGCGCAAATGATGCTCCTATTGTCAAAAGAATGACAACACATTATTGATGTTTTATTGGTAATCATAAATCCGTCAATTTTTCATATATAATATAATCAACTTTTTATATACACAAGTTTTACCAGCTGTTTGGCATAATTCAAATGGTGCCCAAAATGGTAATTATAGACCATGAAGCTTCACAATTCCGACACTTGGTAAAAATAGAAAGACCGTTGGTAAAATTAATTGGATGTCAGAAATCACTATTAGAGGTCACAAATGGCCATAATTCCGACACTTGGTAAAAATAGAAAGATCGTTGGTAAAATTAATTGGATGTCATAAATGAATTATAAAGCTGTACAATCCAATCAATCTTCTATTTAGTTCTTTAATAGATCATGCGCGATATCCCATTTAGTTCCTTAAATACCTCTTGCGCGATACCCTATTTAATCTATTTTGCGCGATATCCCATTTAGTTCCTTAAATAGATCATGCGCGATATCTATTTAGTTCTTTAAATACATTTTATGAGATATCCCATTTAGTTCCTTAAATACCTCTTGCGCGATACCCTATTTAATCTATTTTGCGCGATATCCCATTTAGTTCCTTAAATAGATCATGCGCGATATCCCATTTAGTTCTTTAAATAGATCATGCGCGATATCCCATTTAGTTCTTTAAATAGATCATGCGCGATATCCCATTTAGTTCTTTAAATAGATCATGCGCGATATCTCATTTAGTTCTTTAAATACATTTTGCCCGCTATTTCATGTCGAAGCTGCAAATCCTAATTTTGTACAATAAATATAAAATGGATCCATCTCAATGGGGACCTTCTGCATGGATGTTTATTCATTATGTAGCCCTCGGATACCCTGATAAGAATCCATCGCCTGAAGATAGAAAGAATTATAGAGACTTTTTTATAAATCTATGGAAAGTTTTGCCATGTTATTCATGCTCAGAACATTATCAACAACATCTCACTGAGCTTCCTCCAATCGACAACTATTTATCCTCAAATGAACGACTTTTTGAATGGACATGGATGCTTCACAACAAAGTCAATAAAGCTCTTGATAAACCAATAGTTCCATTAGCCATTGCAAGAAATATATTAAAAACGACTCATCAACCAACTTCTCAAAAAACAAATCAATGGTCAACAATAGGACTCATAGTTGTTTTTGTAATGCTACTTGTATTAATTGTATTAGTAGTCAAAAAGAAAAATCATAGATAAAATAAATGGCGATATCTAAATTAGGCACCGAAGTTCAAAAACAAATATTAGAACTTGTAAGTAACGATGGAAATATAGATGCATCTATCAAAGACTATATCATTACTCATGACATCACCAAAATAAAGCTAGACAATATATCAATTTCTAGTTTTACACCAAATTTAAAAGCATATATTGAAAAATATGAAATTGATAGTGCTGCAATGGTACAGATATTACAAGATGATAATCAAATTAATTATAATGTTATTGCCCCAATAATTGCAAAAGCTATCATCAAAAAAAGATTAACTTTTATTTATGCATATTTGACTCTAATTCATAAATTTCGTGAATCTGAAACTAAATGTATATCAGCTAATAAAGAATCAGGAGAACTTCAAACTAAATATAATGCTCTCAACAAAAAATATGATAGTAAAGTGAAATCAGAAACAGAACTTGTCGAACTTATAAAAAACATGCTAGATTTCCACTCAAGTGATAGTTTGATTACTAACTTAGACTCCATCGGTCAATAGTCATTTTTACTACTTACAGATTGCGCAAAATCCAATGTATTTATCACATCAGTACATCTGTTTTCTTCTTGTCGTATGGCACAAACCATTACAAACTTTGTTAACTTTTTAGAAGTTGACTTGTTGTATATTGTATCCAAATTTTTCAAATAATTTAAAATAGGAATCATTTGAAAAGTTGTTTTAGGAATATCTCCAATAGATGATGGATTGTTTAATAAGAGTGATTCTGGATTCAAAAATACTTTATGAATTTGATATTCTTTATTCCTCATGTCTAATGCAAGCAACTTTCTACTAGCAATATTTTTGATTTGTTCAGGAACTTTATGTTGATTAAAATAATATTTCATATGGTTCAATGATTCGTTGATAAAAAATCCTTGTGTCAACAGACGAACTATTCTATCATATCGAGCTAAAGTTTGATCTTTATCTATTTTCTTAAGTTGATTTATCAACTCTGAAATAGCTTTATTTTTTTCTATTGCACCCTTTTTAGAAATTACAGCTTTTGCAAAAACATCTAACCCTGACAAAAATGCAATAATATCAAAGTTATCAATTCCAAGAGCGTTGATTTCATCCCGCATGATATCATATGGATTTTCACTTCCTGCAAGATCAACTATTGTAATAAAACCACTATTAGTTGGAGTAGTCACTTCTATAATAATAAACAAATGACTGCGAGAACTTTCTTTGTTATTCACAGTCCACATAATTCTATTGTTTTTCATCCTTTCAAATCTCAATTTATCTTGAATTTCTTTAAGACTCTCTATTGTCATTGTTATATTTTTAAAATTATGTTCAATTATCTGTCCATTCATTTTATTCATGTTATGTATCATAAAATCATAGTTTCCCGGAGAAAACTCAAATATTTCTTTGATTTTCAAAGAAACACCTTGTTTGTTAAATTCGGGATCTTGTAAAGCAAACTCTAATACTCCTGGAATCCAAACATCATTGACATATGATCCCAACAATGTATGAGTTTTACCCGATCCCGAATATCCATAACCAAAAAATACAAGACTATAACCTTTACAAGCTTGTATCATTGTGTTTCTAAAATGTTTTTCATAAACATTTTTGTTGTCCTTATAAAAGTCAGTATCTTTTGGTGGTGGAATAACACTTTGGAATTTATTTTTATCAAAACTAGTTGTTTCTTTATTACATTTTACTATCAAGTCTTTTGAATTATTATTATCAATACATGTTTCTTTTTTAGGGAAATATTTGATTCTCACAAATACTCTAACAGCTCCCATCAAATCCTCAAGAGCATTAGCTATGTCATCACAAAGATTATCATAATGCATTCGAAGTTCTTCATATACTACTTTGTCCAAGTCAACACTTCGATAAGTTTCAAACGTTGTAAAAATATTGATGATTTTCTTCAATTCTTCTGATGTATTTTTGTGTTTTGTAATTATACTTTCAGCTTGTACAAACTTGAATTTATATAGGACTTTCAACTCTTGAAGTAATTTATTTTTCTCGGCAGCTTCTTTATCATCATACAAAAACTCTATCAAACGCAAGAATTTACAATTTACATCATAAGCAATTTTCGAAAACTCAACATTTTTAAAATTATCAAATCCATCTAATTTGGCTGATAATAATAATTGTTGTTTGATATGAAGCATCAATAGATGACGTTGCACTACAATGTATGCATCAATTAGAATTTCAATCACATCTTGAAACTCTTTCAAATCTACTTGTTTAAGTTTATCAAATTTATCAGTACAATAGTTCCTTGAATTTGTAACATCAAAAGACTTCTCAATAAGTCGAGGGTCAAACGCATCAATATTTACACTACTTATACTCTTGAAAATACCAATCCCTATTTTGCTTTTGTAAGTGCTGTCAGACTTTTTATTAGTCACACGAGACCTATAATACTCCAAAATTTCAGCAATAACTTGAATATATTTATCTAAATGTTGATGTTGATAAGTTTTTTCAAACTCTGGATAATGTTTTATATTTTTAAATTTATCTCCATGTAGCTTCATCACTTCATTCCATTTTTTTACAAAACCACTTGTTTTACTTTCGTAACCTTTTAAGGTACTTAAGAGATTTCGTAAAAGATTATCTACTTTTTGTATATCTTGATTAGTAGACATATACTTAAAGACATAAAAAAATTGAAATACGACACATGGAGTTAAGTGAAGTCATCATGTCTGAGGCAAAAGCTTTGTCCGCTCTTTTCAAGAAGCATATTCTGAATATCTTGACAGATATTAGCAAAGAACATCATCTTAATTTAGATGATTTGAAAAAGAAATACATCGATGATACCATAGATGAACCATTGAAGAAAGAGAAACCATCAAAGACAGCTAAGCCGAAGAAATCCAAGAATGATTTATTTGAAGTAACAGAATATGAATATGAAGGAAATACTTATTATATGGACAAAAAGTCAAACATATACAGCATGGACAAAGAGCAACCTAAGCTTCTAGGATTCAAATTGGCTGATGGAAGTATTCAATTTCATGATGAATCGGACACTTGAATAATTGTTCCTTCATCACTTGATGTGTTTTTGGGACGATTATAAATCTTTTGAAACACCTCTTTGTATTTGATTAGTTTTTCACCATTAGTAAAAGTTACGTTGAACTTGACAGCTAAGTTTCCTGTTTTGTTATTTTTAGGAATGTAAACACCTTTTCCTGTTATTACAGTTTTATTATTTGGATTAAAATATCCATCACTCACAAACACAAAACGCTCATTAAATATTGTAATTGGTAATTCAAATCCACCTAGTAAATCATCTATTGTAATATTGTGCTGATACTCTACATCACCAGACTCTTTGTCGATCTTATAGTTCTCCGGAATATCGTATTCAAACTTAAAAAATATATCGTTATTTTCTCCGGTTCCGACATCATAAGCTCCTTTTTTCTCCATATGCAGTTCATGCTGTTCTGCATATCCTTTTGGCAATTTAAGTTCAAAAGCACGTTTCTTGAAATGTGCTTTCTCTCCTTTGCAAGTACCACAAGCTTTACCCGTTCTTACTTCTCCTTTACCTTGACAACTAGGACAAGTTGATTGAGCAACCATAAGAGGATTAATCCTTTGATGAATCATTCCAGATCCTTGACAATTCATACATTTAATGACTTGTGATGGATCATTAGCACCAGTTCCACTACATTTAGAACACTTATCAAGTAACTCAAACTCAATTTTCTTAGTAGTACCATAATAAATATCATTAATGTCTAGTTTAATAGTCACAATATCATGTCTCTTTGGTGCTTGTCTTTGACCCGGATAAAACATCCCTTCTACTTTAAATCCGGGTCCACCACCGAAAAAACTGGCAAATATATCAGGGAATGGATCGTTGCCAGCAAATCCAGCTCCTGGATTCGGCACTCCTGTACTTCCAAATTCATAAAGACCCGCGTCATATAATCCTTTCTTTTCTGGATCAGACAAAATACTATAAGCTTCGTTAATATATTTGAATGTATCTTCTTTTTCTTTGTCACCTTGTGTTTTATCAGGATGATATTCCATAGCTTTTCGTTTGAAAGCTTTTTTGATATCTTCCGTAGAGGCATTCTTGGGAACACCAAGGATATTATAAGGATTTTTGTTACCAGACATTACTATAGCATATGCTCAAAAATACTTTATATGAACGAGTCGAATATCGAAAAAATCGGACCCGACATATTTTTTACTTATTGTAAACCAAAATGGCGTCTTTACCACCAACCGATGGTGAAGAGATATATACCATCATTGTTACCGATGATGGCCAAGAATATATCTTGGATCGAAATCGACAATGGCAAATCAATATTCCGACACCTTTGACAAATTCTCCTGAGCATCCAAAAGAGATGCCAAAACAACGTCGTTGTAAAAAACAACGCCCAATGAGTCGATATAATGCATTCATGCAGAAAACAATGCGACAAATTGTCCAAGATCAACCACAATTATCTGGACAAGAACGAATGCATTTAGCTGCATCCCTTTGGAAACGCCAATCACTTAAGTAATTTACTAAGATATTGTAGGTAATGGAAGTAGATCCTTATAAACTCTTTGGATTAACCAAAGATTTTACTCTTGACGAATTGAAAGCTAAATTTAAAAAGTTGGCATTAGTTACACATCCTGATAGAGGTGGTTCTGAAGCATTGTTTCTATTAACCACTAAAGCATTCAAAAAACTAATTCAGGAGTATAATTATAGAGTATCCGGATCTCAACATCATGAGTTAAAAAAGAACTTTGATTCGTCAGATAGTTCATATTTTAATAGCAAGATCAAACCAGATGAAGTTTCAGGGTCTAGATTTGATGCAAATAAGTTCAATAGACTCTATGAAGAAAATAGATTAGAACAAGTTACAGATTCTGGTTATGAAAGATGGATGAACAAAAATGATGTACCCACAACATCTAATAAAAAACCTCGTGGTAAATTTGATCCCAAACAATTTAATAAATCATTTGAAACAGAAACTCGAAAAAATACTGAGAATAAGTTCATCATACCATACAAAGAGCCAGAACCATTGGTGACTACTAAAAAGATTCAATTTATGGAATTGGGTGTTGATAAAATAGATGATTACTCAGGGGAGAATACAACAAAAAAACATTTAAATTTTATGGATTATAAAGTTGCACATACAACTGATAGAATAGTTGATCCATCACAAGTATCTCGTAAAGACTATAATGATATTCATGCATTGGAAGCTGAAAGAGAACAAGTATCTTATAAAATGAGTCCAGAGGACTTTGCAGCTTATAAAAAGAAAAAAGAACAAGAAGAGGAAGCTGAACGTAGACGGAAACACATACAATCACTAAATGACGAAGCTGCTTTTGAACAATTTAAAAAGCTCCAACGACTAATGTTACGCTGATGGTTTTTTCTTGTTATATTTAGCTTTGTTTTTCTTGGTACTTGGTTTTTTACCAACGACCTTTTTGTGTTTGCCACCTTGTGATGGGATGGCATCATATACACTAACACTACTTAGTTGCATAATTAAAGTGTCAATAGTAGCTATTGAATTTTGAGCAGCTACAAGTTGTGCCTCACATTGAGCCATGTATTTTGCCATTGCTCTGGTCATTCTTTGTGTGCCTTTTTGAATCTCTTCTGCACGTTTTACTTGAACATCTTGAATATATTGTAACAATTGTTGTTTTTTAGCAAGTGCTTTTTGAATTCTAGCATCCCTTGCTTCTTGTTTTTGTACAATATCATTAAGGCTATCAAACAAATCACTCATATTAAATGCATCACGAGGTGGTTCTGGTGGATTGACATTTTCATCCATTGGTTGTTATACCTTATTTTTAGATAATATTTCACTTCTCTTTCTCAGAAGATACTCCAACAAATCCATATGCCGCTTCCATTCACCAATATCCATCTCATAATATATGCCCTTAAGTGGGTTGAAAATACCCAATTTATTGATTTTCTTCTTGTATGTCATTTCATACAAAGTCTTGTAGCACAAGAGTTGAATAATCCATGATGGGTCAACATCTTCATTTATAGAAGTCTTATAGTCGATGATAGTATCTTCAACTACCATGTCTAGTTCTCCATAAACTCCTAATTCACTCCTCAGATCCAAGCGGCATTGAACATTATCACCTTTTTGACCAACCATTTTGATAAACTTCTCTACATTCTCCAACATGCCTTGATACTCTTGCCAAATCTCTTGTCCAGTAATATTTTTGAATAACATTCGACGTCTTTTGTCAATCACAATAAGCTGACACTTTGAAACATTCCAAATGCTATTCATAGCTTCTTTAGCTTCTACCAATTCATTGCCATATTGATTCACACTGTCTTTGATGATGGTCTCAAAGTCCTTTGGTAAGAATCTTTCATTGAATACAGGAATTTTATCCATAGGAAGTTCATATTTCATAGATTTATCATGAATGGCATCGATGATACTTTTGATGGTACGAAGATTACTCCCGCTTATCGTCTTGCAACCTTTCTCCAACGTCCATTTAATTTCATCCAAACTCATGCCTTTTTTAATTTTCCCAATGTTCTCTTCAAAGTTGTATCTATAAACTCTGTAAACATCATATTGTTCCTTGTCAAGAGTGACATGAGCTAATGCCTGCATAGCAAACTTATCATATTTGCATTCAGATATTCCAAACGTTCTTGCTGCTACTCGAGTGATGTAGCAATCCACAAAAATACCAAAATCCAAATATATATCTTCGGACTTTACAACTCCTTTGTAGGTTTCAGCTTCATACAACTTTCTTTTTGTGATATTGACAATTGGCAAAATACCATCATTACGCAGCTTGATAAAGTCAGCACCATCCAATAGTTCCACCAATTTAGTCACTGATTTTTGCATTGTGATTACCTCTGTCTCACTCCTTCCAAAGTATTGTGGCTTGAATTCAATAAAATTATACAACTTCATTGGAACCTCTGAAACATATCTTGTCACATATTTCCCATTACAAAAATAGATGAACAAATCTCTTTTTGCACGCGTGCATCCAACATAAAATAAACGCCTCTCTTCTTCGATTCCATCAATCATTTTGCTCTTAGGGATAAGTTCATCTGTCATACCAATCATAAACACATGATCCCATTCTAGACCCTTTGACTTATGAATAGTACTCAAACAAACATGACCCATTTTACGTGAAGTCCTAACATCACTTTTACCATCCAAATAAACATTCTTGATGTGTTTCTTAGTTAACATCTCTTCGATTTGGTACAGAGGTTGGTTGATAGGACACAAAATGGCGATATCGTGAAGTTGAACTCCCAATTGGATCATAGCATTGATTTTCTTGATGATGGCATCATGTTGATATTTGGCATTCTCAAAGAACTCTATTTCAGGTAAAGCACCCATATGCGCATCTTTGGTGGCAGCTACCATTTTTTTAGGGACTTGTCTTTCATTTTTCTCAATACTTGCATTAGCAAATTCAACAATAGCTGCAGAAGATCTGAAATTATAAGTAAGTTTGAATATCATAGCATTTTTAAAATAGTCTTGAAAATTCAAAATATATTTAACGTTGGAACCTCTAAATGTATATATATTTTGAGCATCATCTCCTACTCCAAATATGATACAGCCATTCTTTTCAAACTCTTTGATAATAGCAAATTGTAGGTCATTGATGTCTTGAAACTCATCAACAAATAAATATTTGTATTGTGCAATCAGTCCAGGTTGTTTGCGAATCAGACTAAGAAATTCGTGACCATATTCACCAACATGTTTGACATCTTTAGAAGATCCACCAACATACCTTCTTGCAATGCTGTCAATTGTTCCAACAACAACAGAAGGATTATATCCAATGATATCAACTAGTTTGTCTCTCATATCATTAGCTGCATCCTTAGTAAAAGTTGTCAACATTATGTTTTCTTCAGGGATACCATTGTCAATCAAATACTTGATACGACATAGGGTAGTTGTTGTCTTGCCACTTCCAGCACATGATATTGTCATCATATGAGTTTTGGTGTCTGCAAAAACTACTGCTTTTTGTTCATCAGTTAGTTTGACTTCGCAATTGCGAAAGAAAAACACATTCTTATCAGCTGGAAACATTTTGATAAAACACTTGTAGCAATAGTAAGTATCAGCTTCTGCGTTGTGAGCATTCACCATGTCTTCTCCATAGAGGTATTTATATAGTTCACTTAATTTTGGTTTTTTAGTAACATTCATATATTCTTTTCCCTTTTTCATGGTACATATGAAGTTTTTAGACTTCATGATGCCCACAAGATCTTGATATCCATGTCTATATAATTCACTCATTATAACATTACTATCAAAAGCAATGTTATGAGCTACAATACCAGTACAACATTCAATCCATGGCTTTAATTTATCCACAACTTCTGAAAAATTGTGTCCATGCAATTGCGCATAATCATTTGTTATCCCATGAATCGCAATACTTTCTTTCGAAATCTCAAAGTCATTTGGTTTGATAACATAATAAGCTTGTTCAACTACAACATCAGCTTTAGAAATAATCCAACTAATGGAAACAATTCTAGCCGTGTCATAACTTTCTAGTTTGGTGTAATGTGGAAAACGTCCATATCCAATTCCACTAGGAAGACCTGATGTTTCTGTGTCAAGAACAATGTTCATGATTAATGCTAACAATGATTGAACTCTTTATGTACTTGATGATTATTCTTGAATTTCCACAAAACACTCTAAATAAACTTTGTATTCAAGCTGATCAACATAATACCTATTACCACTAACAAAATACCAAACAACTTTCTCGAATCTAATTGTTCTTTAAATATGAAATGGCCAATCAGAGCTGCAAATAATGGTGTGGTAAATGCAAGAGTAATAACTAATGAAACTGATTTCGCATTTTTAATCAAGTAAAAGTAAATAAGAAATCCTGCAATTGGTCCTAAAATGCTAGCAAGAACCAATGTAAGAAAATCTTTAGGATGTATTGAAAGGTTTGTTTTTGATATTGTTATTGCAATCAAAGCTGCAATAGCCGATACAAAACTCATCAAAGCCCATATTGCTAAATGATCCAAATGTTGTACAGTTTTTAATAAAAATGGATATATTGCCCATAATAATGCCACTACTAAAGCAAACAAATACATAGCACTATAATTTCTTATAATCTTTTTCTTGTTGAATCGTAAGGAATTCAACATAGAAGGAAAAAAAATATCAAATTCATGTATGGGACAACATACCATTCTGTATCCTAAACCCGTTCAATATAGTGTATTGCTTGACCACGTGAGAAATCCAACAGATTACCCACTTTGGGCACCATATGTAAATGACAGAAAATTACCTTGGGAAAATGGGTTACCAACTTGCAATCTCTATTACCTAATTGATCTTGGACACATCTAAATATTTTCAATGTTTTGTTGAGCAATTCTCCAAATGCTTATTAAATGTTCAGGCTTAAAAATCTTCTTCTGTACTAAAATGTCTTTCAACATTTGCCTTTGAATAGTCCGCAATACGTGTATGTTCAAAAAAGTTACTTTTGTTTTCAAGACAAATCCTTTCCATAAAAGGGAATGGATTGTGCACATTATAGATTTTAGAATATCCCAATTGCACCAGTAAACGATCACCAACGTATTTCACATATTCACTCATGAGATCATTGTTCATACCAAGCAAAGCACAAGGAATGCTTTCTGTAATAAACTCAATCTCAATATCAACAGCCTCTATCATCATTGATAATACCATCTCCTCTGGTAATTTGTGTTTCAACATCTTGTATAACAAAATATTAAATTCGGCATGTAGTCCTTCATCACGACTAATAAACTCATTACTCAAACACAAACCTGGCATCACGTTTTTCTCTTTTAGCCAGTAAATACTTGCAAATGAAGAGCTAAACATCAGTCCTTCCACAATAACAAATGCCAAACATCTTGTTGCAAAAGACGATTCTTTGTCATCTATCCACTTAAGAGCCCAATCAGCCTTCTTTTTGATACAAGGAATGGTGTGAATGGCATCAAAAAGTTTAGCACGTTCTTCGGTTTCTTTGACATATGTATTCAGCATCAAAGCATATGTTTCACTATGAACAGATTCCATGGCGTTTTGAAAAGAATAAAAGGCTTTAGCTTCAGGAAGCTGGACTTCATTTTGAAATCGAGCAGACAGATTGTAATTGACAATACCATCACTTCCTGCAAAGAAAGCTAACACCATTTTGATAAAATATTGTTCATTGTCTTTCAACTTTACCCATGTTTCCATATCTTTAGAAAAATCAACTTCTTCTGTAAACCACAAAGAAGCACATGCTTTTTTGTACATATCCCAAATTTCTTGAGATTGAATCGGGAACAAGACAAAACGTCCCGGATTCTCCTTCAAAAGAACCTCATCCTCATCATAAACTTTACTGTGGATCATTGTTGCCATTGTTTTCTATTCAATTAGAAATCTTTATATCTCTTTTATTATAATAAATGGGTTCATCTCAGTCAACATCAAAACAGTCAAATAATGACTTGGATAAACTTAATAAGATAGTAAAATCTGTCATCAATGACTCAGATGAATTTATCAATCCAGAATACAACTTTTTAAAACTTGATGTTTGCTCAAAATATCAAATTGTTTTAGAAAGTGAACTAAACAAATTCATGAAATTAGAACTAAAAGACTATGGTGAATCGTTGATGTTGATTCCAAAAGAATCAGAAACTAAATCATTAAATGAAAAACATCTAAATAAAAAAGATATTTGTCAACGAATTAGCAACCACTATATTATGATTTTGTACATTATATGTTTGATCAAATACGTATATGATCTTGAACATTCAGGAGAGCTCAGTATTGCAGGAATAATCTTTCGAAATATTGTATTGACTGATAAAACCATCAAGATATTGTATTGTAAATTACCTCAAAAAGATCTTGAAAATGCATCTGGAGATGAAGCTCTCAATCTTGACTTTTCACGTTTAGTAGGATTCAAATTCTTTGTTGATTACTTTTTATCATCAAGTGAAAAAAAGGCATTTATCAATACTATGAAAAGTGTTTTATCGCGTAAATCTCAACAGACACTTCGAAAGAACTTTTGTTCAGTTGGTAAAATACCAGAAGTTGATGCAATGTATCAAAGAAAGTACAATACCTCTCTAAAATGTCAACAAGGTGGAGCTCTTGATGTTCATATTGCATCAAATAATCCTATTTTTAATAAATCATGGTGTTTTGCTCAAGGATTTATTACTATCCCTCTAGCAGAAAAAGAAGGTAAGATTCTTGCAGATATGTTCAAAGATATGCAAGGAAGATATCGACAAAATGTTGCAGCTATTCAAAACATTTTAACTACGGATTTACTTGATAGTAAAATGAATTTGCGGAATATTTCAAAAGTTGAATTAGATCAAATCATAGAGAAAACAAAAGAAAAAATTAAAGTATTTTTCTTGCAAAGCATTATGGATTATCAACATTTGTTAGACCGTGCAAAAACATTTCCCGGAGCTATTGTAGAATAATGGAATTATTTCGTCAACAATTAGAAGAAGCCAAAACAGTTCTTGAAAAAACAAGAGTTTGTTTGAATAAATTTTGTAGTGACTCAATTGATGATAATTTAGACAAAATGATCTGTTTTTATAAAAAGCTACAGAATTATCAATCGACAAAGTCAATAAACGACTTGAAGTTGTTAGTAAAATTAGCTGCATGTGAAACTCCACGTCCTATTTCACAAGCCGATATTTCAAATATTCTTAGTTTAAAAGTCAAAGATCATTGTGAACTCAATGATTTTAAAGACATTATAAGTCCATCAATAATTGATTGTTTGGATATTTTATGGGAATTATTATTGAAAGGATACTCGAGTTCAAGAGAAGAATGTCTGATTACTTTAACAAACTATTTAACTAATAATTTCAAAGACAAGAGGTCAATATATAGAAAAGATATATACATCGATAAATCCACGATCAATTTAGATATATATGATGTCTTGATGAATTTTATTGGTTTGTATTCGGATTCTTATGATTATGCACCGGATGTTAAAAAATATGTTTTGATAGCACGTGATTTGTTCTATTATGTATGTCGTGTCAAAGATAAACCCATTAGAGCTCCTATTATTTATCAGATTCTTTTGAGTTTATTAAAAAGAAAAGTGATATGTTCTGAAAAACATTATAATGAAAAACCAGATATTTTAAAGAATCCAGTAGGTTATTTGAATGTAATTACTTATTTTGACCCAAGTGTTCCCATTGTAAAATTTAAACCAATACCAATATCAATGCGTCCGATAAAAACAATACTTTTGGAAGATGATAGATTTATAAATAGTTATGAAAAACCGCAGAGTATTTTCGTAGTTAAAAAGTAAATGAATAGTTCATCTTTTAATGCTGTGGTCAAGAAAGTGGATAATGCTGTGAATTCAGCTAAAAAAGCTGCACCCAAAAAAGCAAAAGCAAAAAGAAAACCAAGAGCTTTATTAAACTTCAAAAATATGGGGGTGTTTGATAAAAAGTTTAAGAATGATATAGAATCATGTACTTGTTTGGTGAGCAAGATGTTATTTGCGAAAAAGATTAATGTAGATGGAAGTATTGATGTTGACAATATGAATACTTTGAGGAAGCACGAGTTATGGTCATATATTTATTATTTGTACTATTTTAATAACACTAGTATTGATGAGTTTGCAAGTATGAAAGGTAATCGTGGAGTTGCAAGTGCTGAAAACTTCTATAAGACGGTCAAAGCATATGTTGATAACAAATATGTATTCAACAAGTCACCGCAAGAAAAGTCGGTAACATCATTTGATGTGCAAACATTGGCATACTTTATAAATTCTATTGTTCATCAATATGGTAATGATCTTGCAAATCCAATTATCAATTATGTAAAAGACTTATTGAAGACTAGAAGTCCCATATTTAATAGTTTTGCGGTAAAAACAAATTCGAATAGTAAAATAGAAATATTACAAGGTAATGCAGCTAAAAATGCGAATGTCAAAATTAAGTTTTGATGTCAAAAAAAATGAACTGATCATAAGATTTATTTTACAGAGTGATGATAGAATATTATGTGATACGTGATGTTGTTCGTAATTTGGTTGTCCACTTTGTTGGTAAGAAAGAAAAGTTGTTCAAAGATGAGTTGGGAAATCTTGTGAACAGGTTAAAGACTGATTTGAGATCTTTGCCGGAATTTGTGAAATCGTATATATTTGTAATCTTGTGTGATTTGCATGAAGGTGATATGATTTCTGTGGGATTGCATGTGTATCATTTGAAAAGGTTTATTGCTAAGGAGATTGACATTTTGGAAAGATTTGAAGTGAGTGATGACAATTTTGGAGAATCTATTTTATGCACCGAGCATCTTTCAGAGACACAAATGAGTTCTTCATTTTAACATATTGTTTTTGACCAATTTTGTATATTACTCTTTCACGACCGGCAATTATTTTTTTCATGTTGGTTTTCTTTGGTTTACCACCACCGTTTGCATTAATAATTCCTTTAAATATTTTAAGAACATTGTACCATGTAGTTCCTTCTGCAGGTTGCATATCTTTTAATGCGTCTAAAGCGTTGACTTTGCCATAATAACTATGTTGCGGTCCTTCATCGTCAATAATTACAAGTTCAATCGATCTATCCGATGTGCCTGGGGGATCAATAAGTAATACCATATCATCCCAATAAAAGATTGTAACAGCTGTTCTACCTTTAATATTTTCATTCATGTGAGCAATTGTATTTTCATGATTCCCATCAACAGGAACATACATTGCATGTTGTTCTTCACCATCGTCATTAAATCCGACACGTACTTTAATTTTTGAATTGTTACCATATGGGTTGTACGGTGAAGGTGAAGGTATTATACCTCTAAATCGTTTTTCAGCAATTGCTAAAGCAACAAGAACATAAAAATCATTATCAGTCTTCTTATCTTTACTATGAATATGTTCGTGTATAATAGAAGGAAGGTCTTCTTCTACTTTGCGAGATTCTTTTGATTCTGTTGTAAGTTGACATAGTTGTAAAGTGACGTCATCTACATTCATTCCACCTTTTTGTTTTCCGCCTGATTTGGGAACTTTTACAATTTTCAGAGTCGAGTTTTCATCTAAACTTGGTAAGAGCTTGTTAATATCATCAATAGTGTTAAGCACGAGTTGTGTACAACTACTCATTATTATTAATATTATAAAATGATTTAAGGAAAAATAGAACATTTCTTATATACCAAGAATGACGGATACTAAAACACGTATCGCATTTGGTTGTGACTTGGGGACTTGTTATTCAGCGGTGGGAGTTTGGCAAAATGGTCGTGTAGAAATTCTGGCAAATGACCAGGGTAATCGAATTACTCCGAGTATGGTAGCATTTAATGATACAGAAAGACTTATTGGAGATGCAGCTAAAAATCAAGCTGCAATGAATCCTAAAAACACTATTTATGATGCAAAACGTCTAATTGGACGTCGTTTTAGTGATCCAGTGGTACAAGAGGATATGAAACTATGGCCATTTGAGGTAGTTGATGATGGGCATGATAAGCCACAAATTGTTTGTGAAGTAAAGGGTGAAAAGAAGAAGTTTTATCCTGAGGAAATTAGTGCAATGGTATTGGGTAAAATGAGGGAGATTGTAGAAAATTATGTTGGTCAAAAAGTTACTGATTGTGTGGTTAGTGTGCCAGCATATTTTGGTGACATGCAAAGACAAGCTACTAAAGATGCAGCGGCAATTGCTGGTCTCAATGTTCTTCGTATTATTTCTGAGCCAACAGCTGCAGCAATTACTTATGGTCTTGATAAAAATACAGACAAGGAGCATAATGCTCTAGTTTTTGATCTAGGGGGTAAACGTCATTAAAATTCTGCCCCCGTAAAATCCGGTTAATTGCTGGAAACCCCTTAGAGCTCTCAATACCACAGCCTTACGGTCAGGGTTTGACAAATTGAGAGATTGGGCAATCAGCAGCCAATCCGTCTTCTAAAGAAGCGGCAGGTTCAACGACTAGAGAAAGTAACCTAAAGCTTTATAGCTATGGAGAAATCTCCACGAACGCCGGAAGTAGTCACATAAAGCATTTTAAGAAACTGCCATATAATGAAAGTGCTTGCTTGCCATGACTTGACCACTGATAAAATATTTACGCCACAAAATACAAAAATAGAAGTCAAAAAAATATTGAGTAATGGATTCAAAGACCCCATTTGGAGAGTATGTTGTGGTGATAGGATTTACACAAAGTGTAGTAAAGTCAACATTACTTATGAATGTGATACTTGCAAAAGACCAAATACCATAACTTTGCCACTTTTCTATCGTAGATTGAATAAGGAAAGAAAAGGTTGTAATACATGTTGTAACACGGACAATAAAAAGGATGTCATGGAATTCATCAAACAATCTTTGGCATCATTTGAAGAAATGGACGATGATTTTAAAAATAATTACTTTCGTAAGTATCTGACCATGGAGGAGTTTGATCGCATCAAATCTAAAATCATTTCTTTTCAACACGATAGAATTCAAAATGTCTCAGAGTATCAATATATACCATCTTTGATTGTGTCAAATCAATTTAGATTTTACCCACACATATATCACCCAGTTACAGATACTATTGCAAAGATAAATTATATCAAATTTCGTTGTGAATCTTGTGGAGAAGTCTTTGAAACTAAAACATTAGAAACACAGAAAAATAAATACAAAATAAATTGTGGAAATTGTGTATTTACCAATAATGTTATTAAAATCATGACCACAAAAAATATAAAGGATGAGGCAATTCTATTTCATTCAAAGTTTCAAAAGAAGTTAGTTGACTTTTGTAATTCACATCGTATACTTGTTAAAAATGGTCCAAAGGTACCTTATGAATGGAATGGTAAAATACATACATATCGTATAGATTTCTATTTACCTGACTATGATGTGATGATTAATATGTGGCATGATAAAAGGTTAACTAGTGGCAAATGGCAAGCAAAAGAGCAAGCGGCAAAGAGTCTTTATGAAAATTTCATTGTTGTTTATCCAACAAATTATATGGCATTCTTGAAGAGCTTGACTACTAAGATATAGTCTGAACTACTAGCGAAAGCAGTAGAAGCATAGCATAAACAGCTATGCGATAACAAATTGGGAACATTTGACGTTACTATTTTGGAGATTAATGATGGAATCTTTGAAGTGAAGGCAACAAATGGCCATAGTCATCTTGGTGGTGAAGATGTTGATAATGTTCTAGTGCAACACTTTTTGCAAGAGTTTAAACGTAAATATAAAAAAGATCCATCAGACAGTCCTCGTGCATTGAAGAGACTCAAAGCTGCATGTGAAAAGGCAAAAAAGAATTTGAGTACATCAGCCACAGCTTCTATTGAACTCGATGTTTTTTATGAAGGAATTGATTTTATGAGTACAATTACACGTGCTCGTTTTGAAGAGCTAAATATGGAGTATTTTAGGAAGACACTAGATTGTGTTGAACAAGCTTTGAAAGATGCAAAGATGTCAAAACATGATATTAATGAAATTATTCTGGTAGGAGGGAGTAGTCGTATTCCAAAGATCCAACAAATGCTATCTGATTACTTTGGTGGAAGGGAACTATGTAAGAGTGTGAATCCTGATGAATGTGTAGCCTACGGTGCGTGTGTACAAGCTCGAATTCTTGTGGGTGGTCAAGACGAAGCTATTAAAGATATTCTCTTACTAGATGTAACTCCATTGACTCTTGGAATTGAGACGGCAGGTGGTGTGATGACAACTTTGATTCCACGAAATACCACAATTCCGGTTCGTAAAAGTCAAGTTTTTAGTACTTATGCTGATAATCAAGACACGGTAACAATTCAGGTATTTGAAGGGGAGCGTCATCTAACAAAGGATAATAATAAAATGGGTACTTTTGATCTAACAGGAATTCGTCCAGCACCTCGTGGAGTGCCACGTATTGAGGTCACTTTTGATATTAGTGCAGATGGTATTTTGAGTGTATCGGCAGAAGATAAAGATAGTGGCAAAAAGAATAATATTGTTATCAAAGCAGATACAGGACAACTTTCAAAGGAAGATATTGAGCGTATGGTAAAGGATGCAGAAAAATATAAAGAAGAAGATGAGAAAGCACGAGAATGTATTGAAGCTCGTAATAATTTAGAGTCTTATTTGTACAATGCTAAGAATCAATGCAAGGACATTGATGAAAAAAACAGAAGTAAAGTCGAAAAAATGGTACAAGATGGTATCACATGGTTGGATACAAATCAAAATGCTAGTAAAGAAGAGTTTGTTGCTAAATATACTGAGCTAAGCGATAAGATTCTGCCTTTGATTGCACGAAATGGTCCGATTGTTGAAGAAGCTGATTAATACACTATTTTTACTTTTCGAATATTTTTCACTTTGTATACTTTTTCAGATGGGAATTCAATAAACATTTGATACATGAGAACATAATCTTGGGACTTTTTGATTATTTTTATTTTGTATGGGTATTGACCAGCCCATATAATTGGACTTGCACTCCATGATTCTTGTGCTCGCATGATGGCTCTTAAAATTTCATTGTTTGCAACCGATACTTTGGTCATATCATTTAAAATTGATGTATCTTGACCGTAAGTAATTGGTTTGCTGATGTAACAAGCTCGAACCATTTTTGTGAGTTACGGTGGATAGAATATTGATTGGATCAAATTTTGAAGTAGGCATAATTTTATATGATAAAAAGTTCTGTGCAAATCATATTTAAAGAACTAAATAGGTATCGTGCAATGATGTATTCAAGAAACTAAATGGGTATGGCGCATATTGTATTTAAAGAACTAAATATATATCGCGCAAATCATATTTAAAGAACTTAATAGTTATCGCGCATATTGTATTTAAAGAACTAAATAGATATCGCGCAAATCGTATTTAAAGAACTAAATGGTTATCGCGCAAAATATATTTAAAGAA
>JACCDX011514744.1_pt1 | contig 30306 bp, 32 predicted proteins | sample 7449681 | NCBI WGS metagenome assembly JACCDX01 (sample SAMN15323450, study PRJNA562643) | freshwater metagenome | isolation source: river surface water | place: USA:Blue River Watershed | collected 2017-08-18
GGAATGTCAGTATTTATTGTTTGAATTTTATACTCAAACATGATGAGTTTTGCTAACTCTAAATTTTGTCCATCAAAAAGAATTGTATAACTTGTTGTACCAGAAGGCGTAACTGATACGTCTTGCGAAGATACATATGTCAAAGTCGGTGGAGTAGTAACAATTTCAGTAGACATTTATAATTATATTGTAGAAAAAAAATTTAAATATTGAAATAATATTTTCTAAATAAAGTTAGTTATAAAAATATTTATATAGTATAGTATATTATGTTTAATTGTTTGGTTTTCCTAAAAGAGACAAATTATATTAATGAGGTGTATTTGAATATGCTGAATTTAAACAAATGTCTAAATTTATATTTTCATATTTTAGAAACAAATAGTACATATAACAGAAAAAAACGTGTACAATTGGATTGTCTAAATAATATTTTAATTAAATTAAACATAGATTTTATTATAGTAAAAATAGATGACAAGACGATTAACCAATTTGATACTTTGTTAAAAAATTTGAAATTTTCGAAAAAAATAGATTGTTTTACAAATACTTCTTTAATTCTAAACGAAAATGTAACGCATTTTTTGCAAATACACAAAAATGATAATATAACATATATTTATAAAACTTTAAATATTAATTCATCTAAAAACAATATTTGTTGCAATAATATAGTTCAAAAGGTTGAAAAATCCAAGATTTCTAAAGAATTGGGTGAATTTTCCGAACTATGTATGTTGTATTTAAAAGAGTTACCAGATGTTAAAAATAAACTAATACAAAAACAATGTAGTTGTGAAGCAGTTTACATTGAATTTCGTAATTTAGAACATTCGGAATACATTATAAAAAATTGTATATCAATATTGGATGAAAGTTGGTCACATACAGTGATATGTTGTAATGATAATTATAATTTAATGATGAGATTATGTAATAAAATAAACAAAAACATAAATATAATTAAATTAAATATTAATAGTGCTACATACAATGATTATAACGAGTTATTATTGACAACGAATTTTTGGAAATTATTTTATGGAGAGAAAATATTGATATATCAAAGTGATTCATTAATTTTTAATAATACTATAGTTGATTTTTTAAAATATGACTATATAGGTACACCTTTTTCAAATAAGAATGTAATATTATCAGATAGTTCAGTAGGTAATGGTGGGTTGAGTTTAAGAACTAAACAAATGATGATAGATGTCTTAAATAATGAAAAATGTGAAAAAAAGTATAGTAAAATAGCCGAAAGTTTTAAGACGCGTCACAATTTTACAAATATTCCTGAAGATGTTTATTTCAGTCAAAACATGCAAAATTTAAAAATAGGTTGGGTTGCAGATGAAGAAGGTGCAAAGTTATTTGGTATGACACGTAAAAATAGTGATTATAAAAATTGTGTTGGAATGCACGCATTATGGGAACATTGTCATAATTGGAAAGATGTGTTAAAGACATTTATGACAAACAACAAACAAAAAAAATATGACGTTCAATCTCACACAACAGTTGGTCAAGTGAATATTGTTGAAGAATTTGGGGATAATATAACTAATATGTCATCATATTTAAACGAAAATTTGGTAAATTTTACACGACAAATGGGAACAAGTCCGATTGACTTTTTAGACAGATGCAACAAAATAGATATAAATATTATAACCGATGGAATATTGATTGTTGATTTTTTTAATGGTGGTGGCGGAACAACAACTTTTATAAATTTTATAGTATCAAAATATAAATATTATAATAACTTTTTTATAATTAGAAATATAAATCATACATATTATTTAACATTAAACGATGATTATTTAATTGAAACATTCATAGATGATTTAACATTTTTTGATTTTATTGAAAAATTAATAATAACAAAAATTTTTGTTAATCATTTATTGTTTTATTCAGATATGTTTTTTGACAATTTGTGTAGATATAAAACAGATAAAAATATAAAAATGTATACAATTACTCATGATTATTATATGTTTTTAAATAAAATTCAACCGACATATCAAGAGCTAAAATCTGGAAGTGTTTACATATCAAACAGATTTAATTTAAATTTTTTTGATGAAATAATAACGCAAAATAAATGTAATTTAAAATATATATCTAAAAATATAACAAACGATATACACAAATTTAAAATAATAAGTTTGCCTGATTATTATGAAACAGACAACCATATTGAATACAAAAACAAAATTTATACTGTAGGAATTATAGGAAATATTAACATTTTAAAAGGAGGAAATGAGATGAAAAAATTAATAGAACATTTTCCTGACGTAAAATTTGTTGTGTTTGGGTTGTTTGATTGTAATTATAAAAATTTAACAAAATGTCCGTACAATACTGTTTTTGAATTAAATAAATTGCTTATACAGCAAAAACCAAACATATTATTGGAATTGTCTATTTGGCCCGAAACATATGGATATGCATTTACTTTAAGTTTTTTGACATCATTGCCTTTAATAATATTAAACAAATTAGATACAAGTGTAATAATAGAGAGAAACAACAACATACGTAAAAATGTTTTCATAGCAAAAGATTTATCGGAAATAAAAAAACGTATTGAATTATTTAATAAAATAAATAATATTACAAAATTGTACACAATAAATCCTAAAATACATTTTAATAAATATTGGAACGAACTTTTTATTTCAGAATATAGTAAAAATATTGAAACAAACAAAACACCGAAAATTAATAACTTATTTTCAAAATATGTGATATATTTTCCACAATTTCATGAAATAAGAGTCAACAATACTTTATTTTATAAGAATTATACAGATATAACCAATTTAAATATATTAATTAAAACCAATTATTTAAATGAAATTTTAACACCTAATTTTGTAAATTTCCATATGACAAGCATAGAGGATTATGATTTAATAACAAATGATAACATTATATGTGAACAATTTAAATTACTAACCGACTATAATTTAGATGGTTTGGCTTGTTATTATTATTGGTTTTCAACAAACAATTTAGATGTTGATAATATGATAATGAGAAAATCAGTTGATAAAATATTTGAAATGTCTACAGCATACGATAAAAATATTTTTTTTATATGGGCAAATGAAGATTGGACTAAAAATAGCGCAATGGGTTTATCTGATACAAAAATAATTAAAAATTATTATTCAAATGAAGATTTTATTTTAAATTTTAACAATATGTTACCATATTTTAATAATAAAAATTATTTAAAAAAACAAAATTGTCCTGTTTTAATGATTTATCATTCGTTTGTTATTCAATCCGACAAAATTGAACTTTTAGAGTACACTTTTAACAACCTTTGCTTAAAAAATGGGTTTTCCGGAATTAAAATTTATTGGAATACAATGCAACCATTAAGTTTACCAGAACATTTTAACAATTTTTACATTAATTTTAATTATAAAAACAACAATTGTTGTAAATTTGTAGAAAATTCTCAAACATATTTGGATTATGAAAAATATGTAGATTTTTGCGAAAAAAATATACAAAATAATATAGTTCAAACTGTTGTATTCGATTTTGACAATAATGCGAGATTGATTAAACCTGATAGGAGCCACTTGTCAACAGTATGTGTTAAAAATTACCATTTTTTAAAAATAAAATTTATAAAAATGATTGTTAACAAATATTCAAGTAAAACAAAAAACATAGTTTTGATTAATTCTTTAAATGAATGGGGTGAAAAAATGGCAATCGAACCATCAAATGAAATAGGATTTTATTACTTAAATTTGTTGAACAAATATTTAGAAAATTCGTATTAATGTGATAATTATTTATTATATATATATATAATAAATGATAACAAATTTTAATCCCACAGAAACAATTGTTTATATTAACTGTTGTGGAAAATCTGGTTCTACAACATTGTTTAACACTTTTTCAAAATATTATACATCATTACAAACTCATGGAGATAAAAATTTTAAACAAAGAATGAATGATAATGAAATTTGTTTATATGATTGTATAAAAACCTCAATGAAACATAATGAAAATGTTTATATAATCGATTCGTATAGAACACCTTTTGAACGAGCAATTTCGGCAACTTTTGAAAACAATTCAGATACTAGTTTAAATAATTTTAATTATGACAACTTAATACTTGAAAATTATAATTGTTTTGATGAAACATTGTATGCATTTGGTTTGGAATTACCAAATTCTTTTGATTTTGAAAAAAAGCATATATATATAAAACACAACAATTTACACATAATTAAATTAAGATTTTCTGATATAAATTATTGGGATAAAATTCTTTCAAACATTTTTAATCATGAAATTCTGTTAACTGCATCTAATTTAAGCATTGATAAAACCTATTACGACAACTATATTAATGTTCTAAAAAATTTAAAAATTCCTAAAAATTTATTTGAATGTTTGATTAATTCCAAAGATTTTAAATTTTATAATAGCAGTGAAGAACAAAATCGTTATATAAAAAATTGGATTGATAGAGTTGATTCGAACGATTTTTTAATTGAAAATATACCATTTGATTTTAATCCAGTACACTACAAAAATACATATGATGATTTAATAAATATGTCGGACTTAGAAGCAGTTATACATTATAAATATAGTGGTTGTAATGAAGGAAGAAAATATAAATAGTTAATTTTATATAATATGTTAATTTAAATATATTAAAACAATATAATATAATTGTATAATGGAAAATATTGATCAACATATTTCAAATATACAAAACAACGGATTTACTATTATAAAAAATGGAATAAATATAGATTTAATTGATAGTGTAGTTCGCGATTTTGATACTTGGTCTTCTTTAGAAGAAAACAATTTTAAAAAATTTAACAAAGATAGAGTATGTAATTTTCACATATACAATGAAAATACAAAAAATTTAGTAACAAATTTTTACGTAAATGAAATTTTAAAAACAATGTTTCAAAAAGAACAAGTTATATATTCTTCGCTTTTTTTTAGAGAAGGCACGTCACAACATTATCATAGAGATACTCCTCATTTTTATACAAATCCAATCGATAATTATTATGGTGTTTGGTATGCGTTGGAAGATGTAAACATTAATGCTGGACCATTAAAATATTATATTGGAAGTCATAAATTGGTTTGTCCTGACGGACACGAATGTTTTAATGAATATCTTAAAACAGACCCAAATTATACTATTAGTGGTACCGATTATAATTTAATAATTCAATACAATAAAAATATAGAAGATTTATGTATTAAAAATAATTTACAGTGTGTAGATGAAAATAACTATATAAATAAAATTGATAAAGGTGATATAATTATATGGCATCCAAAACTTTTACATGGAGGTAGCAATATAATAGACCCAACACTTACTCGATATAGTATGGTTACACATAATGTGCCAATACATACACAAGTTTTTAATGCGAGTCATTTTTTTTCTCCAAATCCAACAGATAAATATTTAGAAAATAAATTTACACATAAATATATTAAATACAATGATATAAATATGGTAAATCATTACAGTAACCCATTGGTTCAAAAATCTTATATTTAATATTCTTTCTTTTTTGTTTTACCATATTTTTTATTTATTTTTTTATTTGTTCTTTTAGTCCTTGTTTTAAATGATTTGTTGACAAATCGTTCAATTTCTAATTTATTGTTTAAAATTAAATCAACAATATTCTTGTAAAAACCTCTGAATTGATTACGCATTTTTTTTATATCATCGAATGAAAACCATTTAATCTGTGTTTTTTCAAATATTTTTGTATTTTTAATTATTTTCGGGTCTAACCGTTTTTGTAAAAATTTTTGATTATTGTTATAATAATACGGTAATAAATTGTCATATATCATAGGAAATATGTGACATCTGTATGTAGAGTAACCTTCTGATTTATAATCAATATTGTACGTACCATATTTATTTAACATTTGTTTTAAATTGTTATTTGTTCCTAAAAATCCAGTTAACTCTTCGCCACCCTCTCTAATAGCTGTTTGAATAAATGTTTCCCCTTTATCAGTTCCTCCTCCAAAATCACTCCACCCTGGATTTTCATCAATATCTCTTTCTTTACCAAATAAAAAATAAATCTTACCGTTATGTAATGTTACTGGTAAAATACTCGCACCCATTTTATATAATAAAATATTTTAATATTATATATGAATAAATCAAAAAAACATAAAAAATCTAAAAAACATAAAACCCGTAAAAAAATAAAAAAACAACATATAGTTCTCCCAAATCTAACACCAAATTATATAAATGATGTTAGCAAAATAATATTTAAAGACAGTCCGCAAAATTATTATTTAGGTAATTCTGTTGCAATAGAACAAGATTCTTATTCTCCAACAATTAACAAAGATCTTGTTATGCTTCAATCAATACCTAGACAAAAAGTATTTAATTGCAATAATGAAGACGCATTTGAACTTAAAGAGCCCTTGAAAATTGGATTACCTGGAAAATTATTTGGTAAATATTGTATTCCATATTATCATGAAAAAGCCATAGAATATTTGTTAAAAAATTTATCAGCAAACAAACATGTTAAAACAGATAAAATTGTTCCACCCATACAAAGTCAATCTAATTGTTGGTTTAATACAATGTTTGTTACATTATTTGTTAGCGATAAAGGACGCAAATTTTTTCATTTTTTTCGTCAACTTATGATTGAGGGTATTCAAGCAAACGGTGAACCTATTCCTCAAAAACTTAGAAATGGACTAGCTTTATTAAACTATGCAATTGAGGCATGTTTAACAGGGAATAAATATGCTTATATTTTAAATACAAATTCAATAATTCGCAATATTTATGAAAATATACCAAATTCTTATAAGAAAAAATTTCCATATATTACCAATGTAGATAATTCTGGTAATCCGTTAAGATATTATGTTAGTTTAATTTATTATTTACACAATAAATCAATTCAACTTAAATTTATTAAAAATACAAATGCCAAATGGAAAGAACAAGTTGTGAACGAATTGGCACTTTTGTCTCATTTACCACATATAATTGTTTTGGAATTTTATGATAACATACTAGGAGAATTAGAAAAAACCACAAATAAAGCTAGAAGCTTTTATGTTAAAGGCGCAAAATATTTGCTTGATAGTTGCGTAATTCGTGATACATCTCAACGACATTTTTCGGCAAATTTGATTTGTGATGGTAAAGAAATGGCCTACGACGGGATGAGCTTTCATCGTCTTGTACCGCTCGAATGGAAAAAATATATTAATTCTGATTTTTCTTGGAGTTTTGATGGTTCTAACGATTTCGATGGTCTCCCATTAAAATGGAATTTTACTCATGGATATCAAATGTTAATTTATTATCGTACTAAATAATTAAATTTATTTACACCTTTTGATATTTCAAACGCCGATTCATGAAAAAAATGAGACATAAATAATGAAAAATACCATTTGTATTTTAAGATGACTTCATTTACCGAAGAAATACAACAATTACAATTAAAAATATTAGAATTAGAAAAACAACAAAAAGAAAACGATGAAAGTGATAAAAAGACCTCAATGGAACACAAATTTAAGGTCATAACTGATGTAGTAACTGAAAAGAAAACTGCTATTAATAATAACCGTTATTCTAAATCAGTTCCGTTAGCAAGATATTATGACCAACAAATTGTTAGACATTTAGAATCAATTTATAATATTTTACAAATTCTATATAAAAGATTAAAACAGTTAGAAGAAAAATAATCGGCATTTGAAATGTTAAAAGGTGTAAACAATCCAACTAGTTTAAAACATGTTTTTGTTTTAGGTAATATATATTTAGACAATTTTTATATAATATATATATATGAGTTTGTGGACGCAATTAGGACAAGATATCAACGGAGAAGCATCAAATGACAAAAGTGGTTATTCAGTTGCTTTAAGCTCGGATGGTTCAATTGTTGCTATTGGAGCACCTGACAACAATGAAAACCATTTTCGTTCGGGGCAAGTAAAAGTATATCAATATAATAATGGTTGGGTACAATTGGGACAAGCTATCAATGGAGAAGCATCAAATGACAATAGTGGTTTTTCGATTGCTTTAAGTTCAAATGGTTTAATTGTTGCTATTGGAGCACCTTATAATGACAGTGGCGGAGCTAATTCCGGACAAGTAAGAGTATATCAATATAATAATGGTTGGGTACAATTGGGACAAGCTATCAATGGAGAAGCATCAAATGACAATAGTGGTTATTCAATTGCTTTAAGTTCAAATGGTTTAATTGTTGCTATTGGAGCAATTTATAATGACAGTGGCGGAAGTGATTCCGGACAAGTAAGAATATATCAATATACAAATAATACTTGGTCTCAATTGGGGCAAGATATTGATGGAGCTGCAACTGGTGAACGAAGTGGTCAATCAGTCGCTTTAAGTTCAAATGGTTCAATTGTTGCTATTGGTGCACCTTTTAACGATGACGATGGAAATAATTCGGGTCAAGTAAGAGTATACCAATATACAAATAATACTTGGTCTCAATTGGGACAAGCCATTAACGGGGAGACATCAAACGACTATAGTGGTTGGTCGGTCTCTTTAAGTTCAGACGGTTTAATTGTTGCTATTGGAGCACCTTATAATGACGGTGGCGGAGATGATTCCGGACAAGTAAGAGTATACCAATATACAAATAATACTTGGTCTCAATTGGGGCAAGACATTAACGGGGAGACATCATATGACTATTGTGGTTATTCGGTTTCTTTAAGTTCAGATGGCTCAATTGTTGCTATTGGCGCACGCAGAAACGACGAAGGCGGAAGTGATTCCGGACAAGTAAGAATATATCAATATACAAATAATACTTGGTCTCAATTGGGGCAAGATATTAACGGGGAGACATCAAACGACCAAAGTGGTTGGGCTGTTTCTTTAAGTTCAAACGGTTCAATTGTTGCTATTGGAGCACCTTTTAACGATGACGATGGAAATGATTCGGGTCAAGTAAGAGTTTATCAATATCCTACTTCAAATATTGTAACCATTGACAATGAAGCTGAATTGTTAAATTTTATGAATGGAACATCGACTTATGGTAATATAACAAATTCTTTAAACATTGATTATGATTTGGTTGCAGAGAATTACAAGGTATTAACAGGAGACAATATAACAATAACAAAATCAATTTAATTATATTTCAGTATTAATATTTTGGCATTTGAAAAATGTGTAAAATTTATAAAATAATTATCAAATATTCATTTTAAGTTGTTAAATAAATTATATTTGCTATTTTATCTGAACCTATTTCCGATGGCTCTATATCATATACAAAATCATTAGGTGATTTTAGTAGCCCATATAAGTCCACTATATTATACATTTCGCCTACTTTATTTGAAGAAATTTGTAATAATTGATTCCATTGTTCTATAGATGTCTTATATGTTTGATACCGCGGATTTACTGGCAAATATACATTTAATAAATTTATTTTAGCGCTACCTAATTTTATTTTTAATGCTTGCAAAAAATCATTATATAAATTAAATAATCGATTTATTTCTGCAGTGCTTAATTTACTTCGTTTATTTAGAATATCATTTCCACCAATTGAAATAAATATATAAGTATTTGTATTATTTAGTTCAACAGATATTTTATCTAATTGTTCATACAAATCATTAATTGTAGCTCCATCTTTAGCAAAATTAACAACTTTACTTAATTTTGTTTTCAATACATCGTATACTGATTTTCCTGATGAAACATACTTATCATTATTTAAAACACTGTCTCCCATTAAGATTACATAATTATTGTTAGTTAGACCCTCTTTTAAACTCTTAAAATAAGCACAACTTATTATAATCACTATTGAAATAATTATTATAATAACTGTTGTTAATTTTGGAAGTTTGTACATAATATATACTTATATAAACTATTTCACCATATATTATATATGAATAGCAATCAAGAAGAAATATTAAAAAATGAAGAATATTTAACTAAGCTTTATCAAGACCTAAATACATTAGAAAATGAATATACTAGTTTGGGAGAAGAATATAATAAACTAAAGTTGGAAGACAGGCTTACAGAAAATATAAAAAAAAATATAGCACAAAAAAGAATGTTTATTAAAATCCAACAAAAATCAAAACAAAAATCGATAAAAAATTTAACAAAAAGTATAAATATTCTTAAACGTAATGTAAATAATCAACCGACAGATTTAAATCAAGAAGAAAATAAAAGTGAAGAAGAATTGGAATTAGAATTAGAATTGGATAGAATACTTGAAGAAGAAAATAGAAAAAAAGAAGAGCAGCAACACCAAAATTTAGCCGAACGTGAACAAATATATGAAAGAAAAACTGGGAAAAAATATAATCCTCTTGTATCTGATGATGTTGAAACCAACACCGACAATGTTGGTTTATTAAATAATTCTCCCGTATTAGAACAACCATCTTCTTCAGAAATAATTCCCATAAATTCTGCTACTATTAAATCTAAATCTTCTACTACTAAGAAAAAGAAAACTAACAAAATATCAAATAAAAAAAAAACGAAAAAAAACCGTTCAACACCGGATGGAATTGAACTTCAAGATTTAAGTACAAAACCTTCCGCTCCGGAATATGTAGATAATACAAAATTGTTAGGATTTAGAGAAACATTAGTTCAACAACCATTTGTTGAAACAAATGACAATTCAACAAATAAAGATATATGCGAAAATATTTTTATAAATAGTTCGAAAATAAATTCAAGATATTTTTTTCCAAGTGAATTTCCAAAAATAACAAAAATAAAACCCATTACATTTTCAAAAAAGGGTGGTAAAAGAAAAAACAAAACCCGAAAATTTGTTAAATAAAATTATGTTAGGTCCCAATTTGCTGTCATTATAATCCATAATAAACCATCTAAATTAACCAATGTTGACCAATATGTTTTCTTTTCTTTAGAAGCAATAACTATAATATCTGATGAAGTACCATCATTTGGATTACTATCTAACGCAATAATATTTGAACTAGTAGATAAACAATTTTGAGTATGTAAATTTTTAATTGAAATTTCACGCCCAATGTAATTTGTACCAGTTGGTAACTCTATATAAAATGAATAATTAGAAGAAGTGTTAGTAGTTATAATCCAATTAACATTATCTGGTACCTTATATGGTTCACCAATATTATTGTAATTATTTACATTATCAATTATTTTAGGTGCTCCTCTAGAAAGCCAAGAAATATTAACACCTCCATTATTATTATTGTTAGTATTTGTAATGTTTTCTCCATTTAATAACCAATATCCAGAAGCATTGTCAATTGTATAATTAATAATATTAGAACAAAATGAGCCATTGCAAATTTGAATTGTGAAAGTTCCTGAATTTAATGTATTGGGTATATAAAACTGTAATATATTTGAGTTTACAAAATAAACAGTTGGTGTAAATGTACCAAAACGTACTGTAGAATAAGAAAAAAAATTAGACCCATAAATGGCAACAATGGTGTTAAAGCCAGCTGGACTTTGATATGAAGATAAACCAGTTATTTGTGGTCCATATGAAATATTAGATGGATTAACCCATCCTTTACATTTGTTGTTGTAGGTTTGATAAACTAAATTAGACATTTATATTATAATTATAATTATATATTATAATATTAAATAAAATACAAACAATAATATTTGTTTACAAATATTGTTTACAAATATTGTTTACAAATATTGTTTACAAATATTGTTTAAAAATCCAAATAATTTTCAAACTATATGTTATGTTGAAGAAATTTACAATTTATGGAGAGAAACTATTTTATGAAAAAAAATTATATAATTTAATATAAAAACTTCACAATGGTCCATTTTCATCCATTTTCATATCAATGTTTCCTGTTATAAATTTATTTCCAATAATATATGTTAAATATCCAACTCCTCCACCAATTATAAATCCTATTGCTAATTGTAAAATAGAATGATTGTTATATAAATAACGTTGAAATAATGATATGACAGATATTGATGAATATAAACATGTTATAAAAGAACTTTTTAATGTCATCGTTATAAATAATATACAATAGCTACAATTTTGGGCATGACTAGAAGGCATTCCAAAATTATCAAAACCAATACGAATGCCATTTACAACTCCAATTTCAATTGCTTTTTGGTCTTTAGAAGGTCTGGGTTCTTTAATTGCTAATTTTAAAAGAATATTTAAGATATTGTTTAAAATAAAACCAGAAATAAAAAAATATAAATATGTTGTCATATTTCGAAGTAAAAAAAGTGATAATATAAATAAAATTATAGGAGCATATACTCCAATATAATCTCTTAATAGATATAAGTCCATTAATATATTTTCATATAAAATAATTTAGTATTGATACAAATTTTCAGATATCAATGTAATACACCAATCAGCACCATGTAAATCAACAATATTACCTCTATCATCTAACAATGTTACTCTTAAACGATTAATATCTACGGGTCCAAAATAAATACGTTCATTATCTTGAAATTGACCGCTTAACTCCGTATATAATTGTCCTGTTGTCATTGAACCATATTTTATCGGAATTATTGCAAATGTATCTGAATTTGTTGGAGCTTTTGCTCTGAATGATATGGTTTTATTTCTATTTTTAATAATTTCATTTATTGTGTATATTTGTGCCTGAGTTAATGTTCTTGGTGCTGATGGTAAAATCTGTTCTACATTTCCTGTTCCAAAATCCATTTTATCTTGAAGGCTATTTATTAAATTATCAGGATTTACTCCCAACGACGCAGCTTCAGCAGGTGTTATATTTGATAAATTTCCTAAAGCATTTATATCTAATATGGATGGTAAATTTGTTATATTTGGAGTACAAACATATGGTTGTGAAGCTGTATAATATGATGGTAATGGTAATGTTTTAGATAATTCAGTTATTGATATTAAACCATTATTAATGTGATTTTGGTTATAATCGTCTAAAACTAATATAAAATATTTTGTTCCATATAAATTTAATACGCCTTGAGGAGTATTTCCTCCACTATAAGTAAAAGAAGGAAAAGATCCTCCTATTGTTGTGGAAAATACAGGTTGAATAGGTAAACGAAACCCCATTAACCATCCCAATGTTCCATCAAATGTATGTCCTTGTACGGAAGAACCAGCACAAGGATTTGTACCGGAATTATAACAAGACTTAGTCCCTATAATATCAAAAAAAGTAAAATATGCGTCTGTTTCAGAATTAAAAGTATTTGTAAATTGTGTAATTGTTACTACATTATTTAGATTTGGATCAGTCCAACCATCGAGATATAAAGTTATTTTTGCATTATTGGGATTATAACGTGCTATATTTGGATTATTAGGAGCAGGATAAGTTAAATTTGTGAACCCAGTTGTTATAAATGCATTGGTAATGCTTGTACATAAATCGAATGGACTATAATTTCCAGGTTCAATAAATATTTTGAAGGTGCTGCCTTTGTTTGTTACCCAAAAACATGTATTTCCATATACATAATCTATAACATACCAAGTGTATGGTATTTGTATAGCATACAAACTCAAACTAAGAACATTTATTAGAGGGTCAGATAAGTCTAATGTATAATTGGTTGACATACTCTCCGTTCCTCCAGATGCTTGACGAAACTGACTATCTAAATTAATAAATCTTTTTGTTACATTTCGTAAATTTGGGTTCAATGTATCTTGAGAAACAGGAACTTGAAAATTATTACTAACACCCAATTGTTCTCGATTCATAGGTAGATGATTATTGTCATAAATATCTATTTTTTGAATACGGTCTGTTATTTTATTTTTTTGAATAGAATTATTTTGAGGTAGTGCTTGATATTTGTACCATTCATCTGTTTGTTTGTCATTGGATAAATATTCGACGTCTTTTCCTGAAGTTTCTAATTGATGTATATAACGTAATAATTTTGTTTGAATGTTTTTAAAAAACGTTACTAATTCAGGACGATTTTCTTTTGATGGAGAAAAACGTGTAATATATTTATTGGTTGTTTCTAGAATTTCATCGATTGTTGGATCCTCTAAATTAAGTATTTCCAATAATTCACTTATTGTATAACCATCAACATTGTAATTAACTGTGCTCATATAATTAAATGATTTTAACTTTTTATATTTTTACTTTTATAGATTATTTATTTTGCTTTAGTTCTTTTACGTTTTGTTGGAACAATTTCAAATGTCTCTTCAACAATATAATTTTGTATTGGTATTGGTATTGGTATTGGTAATGAAATAATTTTTTCATCAATATTATATTTAAAATACTTGTTAAACAAATTTTTTACTTTATTTTGTAATTCTTTTAAATCGTAAATCCAATGTACGAACAACTTTTCTGTAATAATTGTTATACCTATTCTACATTTTAAATGAGATTTGCCTTTAAATAAAACAGTATCAAATATTTCTAATATTTCTGGGTCAAAATTATTTATTTGCTGACGATTTAACCATTGTTTACCTCTATAAATATATCTGTTATATTCATTATTATCATGTATTTTATGTCTTTTATCATGAACCAATTGATTTTTAATTAATCCAATTCCTTCAATTTTATTGGTTTCATTATTCATTTCGGCTATAAATATTAAACTTCCAATAGGATATTTATCACATATTTTTAATGTTGAACCATAAATAACATTTTCATTATGTTTATTTCTGTACCTGATGTTTTCTTCATAAGTTATATTATTAAATCTAGTACAAGCCAAATAATCCATTGTTTATTTGTATTTTAATACAGATAAACTAACAAATCAATTTTATTTATTTATTATATGAAATGTTGTATATGTGGACCAGTTAGAAACTGTGGACCATTTTTAGAAAAAGTTTTTTCAAATATTGAAAAAATCGGAAAGTTATTCGATGATTATGAAATTTTAATATATTATGATAAATCAAATGATAATACGCTATCAAAATTAAAATTATATCAACAAAAAAACAATCGTTTAAAATTATATATTAACAATACATTGGTATCAAAATATAGAACACATAGATTAGCACATGCACGTAATTTTTGTCTTAATTATGTAAAATCTCTTGATTTGAATGAGTATCCATTTTTTATAATGATGGATTTTGACGATGTTAATGCTAAAGAAATTAGGCCACATATTTTACAAAAATATTTGTCAATAGATGACTGGGATGGTTTATCATTTAATACTGCTCCAAAATATTATGATATATGGGCTTTATCTATTTATCCTTATTGTTTTAGTTATAATCATTTTAAAAATACTAATATACATAATTATGAGGTTATACAAAACTATATAACTAATAAATTAAATAATCTAAAGCCAGGAGAACTTCAAAAATGTATATCATCATTTAATGGATTTTCAATTTACAGAACTAAAAAATTTTTAAATACAACTTATGATGGAAGAATTAGAATAGATTTTCTTCCAAAAAATTATTTGTTAGCGCATATGAAAGCATCAAAATCAAATATGATATTTCACGATTACGGACATGTTAAAGGAGAATTTGAAGATTGCGAACATAGAGCGTTTCACATACAAGCAATAAACAATGATGATGCAAGAATAAGAATTTCGAATGAACTCTTGTTTATCTAACAAATGGAAAAAATGATAAATTATAATCGGGTTTTGACAAGCAACATGGATAGTCTAAATTTTTTATAGGAAACTTAGTTGTATTATACATAGGTTTATCATTAAAACAATCTTTGCGAATAAAAGCGGCCTCAATGACATCGGGTATACCATTTTTTGCATTTGAATGATTGTTTCCATGAATATGAATTAAATAATGAGTATTTGATAATTTTTTTAAACATTCTTGTTTTAAATTGTATGGAGCTCCCCAACTATTGTCATTTATGCCGTGAAATTCAATTACTATTTGCTTGAAAGAAAGTAAATCATTTTCTGATGTGTTTAATAGCCACTTATACTCGCTCCCTTCAATATCCATCTTTAAAAATATATTTTTATATGTTTTCATAAAATAAAGTAAATTTGCATTCTTTGAATTATAAAAACTATTAATATTTTTTTTAATGAATGTAATTTTATTTGTATAGTGAACGGGATATTGTGTAATTGTTCCGTCAAATGCAAATGAATTATTATTATTCATATTGTAATAATTAATAAAATCTCGGGAAAATGATTCTTCATTTGAAACTCCAGCAGATATGTAACAATCATAATTGCCCTCTACCAAACCAATAACATATCCACCATCAAAATTATTTCCAAGTCTTATTTTGTTGTCAAAATGGTATACATCTAAATATTTTAGGATTCCAGCCATATTATTATTATAATATAATATAATAATAATGACCACAATACCAAAAATAATTTTTCAAACTTCTAAACAAAGACCTCCATCATATGTTGTTAAGATGATTAAACATATGTCTCCTGAATGGACTTATATACATTTTGTTGATGAAGACATTATCAGATTTTTTAAAAATAATTATTTAGAGGAATTTCCTAAAATTATAGATAAATTTAATTCAATAAAAAATGGTGCTCATAAGGCTGATTTGTTTAGGTATTATTTTATTTATATAAAAGGAGGTGTATTTTTAGATAGTGATGCTATGTTACAAAAAAATATTAATAATATTGTAAGTAATTATGATTTTTTCTCTGTTGAATCAACGCATTATTGTCCATCATGTATTTTTCAAGGATTTTTAGGGGCTATTCCAAAAAATAAAATTATATATGAAGCACTTTGTCATGCATATAATGTAAATATAGATGTGTTAAATAATGATTATTTGTTAATATGTAGAACTTTATTTAATATTTTAAAAAAAAAATGGAATTATAAAATAAAAATTTATAAAGAAATATATGGAAGTGATGAAGTAGCGATAACAATTGATGATAGTAATAAGCATTTAATATTAGCACATTATCAAGGAAAAAAAATTGTTCCTAATGAATTTTTTAATATAAATCACATAAAAAATAATAAAAAACCAAAAAAGAATAAATTGTACCTAATGAATTTTTAATAGTATATAAATATTTTACAACATTTCACGAATATGTTTGTCTAATGGTTTATATCTTTCATTCTCTAATCCCTTTATAAATAGAGACCAAGGGGTGCAGCTTTGAAGAGCATCTATTCCTTCTTCGCAGAATAAATTTAAAAGAGCGGGACTAAAACCAGACATCATAGAAACGTTTTTCTTACTTGACAAAGTTGGAAATCCAGATGTTGATCTCAAATTCCAAAAGAGAATATGAGGAGTTTTAAATGGTTTCCCCCAAAGTCTTTGACCTGCTTCAGCATACATATTGTCAATTGTATCCATTAAAGAAGATGAATTATTGTCTGCTTGATCCATTTGCATATCTGAAAATATAGCAAGAACCATATCCTCTACATCTTCGGGTTTCAACTTTTGAGTTACAATACAATCAAGTATCATTACTAATGCTGCTCTAAAGTTTGTATTCATTCCCCAGTGTGCTTTTCTTACAGTATCGACCATTTCAATAAATGTATCCTTACCAGTAAGATTGACCCAAGTAGGTGAAGCACTGAATGTCATAACTCTCTTACCAATTATGGACTTTTCAGCAATTCGAATTCCAAGAGAAATAGCGGCATTCATTGGATCACCAGTCATAGAACCTGATACATCAACCATAGCAATGATTTTTCCAAGTTCTCCTGTTTGTTTAGAATTATCAATCCATTGAGCATTAAGAATTAATGCTTCATTAGAAGTCATTTGATTATGAGTGATTAAATTTAATGCTTCTTTGGTGAAATCATTTAGTCCAATTCTTTTACCCTTAATTTCAACAGTGCCTTTAACAGCATTTTGAACAAATTCTTTAAAATTATTTGCACAAATAATGCGGTCGTCTAGTACAGTACGTTGACTTCCATCCTTTTTCACATTTAAGAAAGCCTTTTTTTGCTTATGCATTGTAATGGATGTTTGTTTAGATGGTTCAATTTCACTCCAATTAAGTCCGCATTGCTTAATTTGAACTGTATCAAGTTTCTTATTTAAAGACGAAATTAACTTACGAAAGTTCATTTTGGATTTTACGATTGCTCTTTTTCTTGCTTCATTTGTCTGAGCGCTAATAATATAATTATTGAAATAATCAATTGCGAGTTTGGTAAATAGTTCACCAAATTGGGATTGTTCGCGAGGAACCCATTTTGCTGCAAGAGAAGGTGTATTGCTCTCAGCATCTATTCTTAATCGATCAAGTAAAAGTTGACAACCGTATTGAACCAAAGGAGAAGATTTGTTTCTCTTATAAAGATATTTTATATCCTTCCAAGAACCATAAGGGTGTAAATTTGAATCAGATTTTTCGTCTAAAGAGGGAGAAAGAGGAAGAGGAAGAACAAATAATTTTAATGCGAACTTGGCGAGTTCTGGAAAATGTTTATGCCAAACATCAAGTAACATATAAGACAAAGTGTATTCACCTTTGCCATCGATAATATCACGTGTGTGTCCAATCATACAATACATGATGCTCATATATTCTAGATATTCTTCTCGACTTATGGATAAATTTTTGTATGATTTAACAAGTGTCTCAAGTATGTTATTGGTTTGTTCTGCCAATGTATTGATTGTATTTTCATCTCTTGTTCGAGTTAACTGAAAGCTTAATTGAATAATCTTTTCGCGAAAATCATGTGACCAAGTATATTCGCAAGTTCCATTCTCTCCAATTTGAGAAGGAGTAAAATTATCAAGTGCAGAGATTAGTGCAGACATCTAGTTAATGTATTATGTTGTTAAATCTTTAAGTTCTTTTTTTTGTCTTTTTTTTGAGGTTTGAATTTGCAAATGCTTTTTTGGTTTTGCTGTGTATTTCTTTTTCTTGAGAATTTATCTTTATTTTATCATTTTTTTGATGAAAAATGATTAAAAGTTCATTAATGTCATGGAACATTGTGATTGACTTTTCAAATTTGATTGTGTCTAGATTTTTGATTGATTTTAAAAAGGGTGTGCATATTTTTGGATTTGTATTTTTTAAAAAAGTTTTTAAATACATGGGTTCTAAACTAATATTAAATTTCAATATTGATAATAAAAAATATTTTACTTGATTTGAAAAGATGTTATGTTTAATAATGCTTAATAATTCCTCTTTTTGTAAAACTCCTGGGGTTTTAAGCAATATTTTATCTTCTTTTATTTTTTCAATTTCATTGCAGTTGTTAATATAAATAGCGTGTATTTTAATGAATGATAGTTCTTCTGAATAATAATTTTTGTATTCATTATCAATTTTTTCGAAATCATTAATCCAAGAAAGGTCTAAATCTTCAATTGTATTATTATCAACATTCATGATTTATTATAATTAAATCATAAAATACATTATATTTTTGAACCAATTGGTATAATTATATTTCATCTTCATCAATTTCCCTGTGTTCGTCATCATCGTCATCTGTATCAATATCAGAATTATATTCTGGTCCATAAACAGGAGGTAATCTAAATTTGTCGTCATAAGCTCCTTTTCCATGAATAGAATCATAATTTTTTTCATAAAGTTCCCAATTTTTTATTATACGTTCAAATGTTTTGAATATGGTGTTATGTTTAGGTTCCTCTTGTTGTTTAAGAGTATTTTTGTCTTGTTTTAACATCAAATGAGTTTTTGGTCCACTTTCAATAAATGTTTTTCCATTTACAAATGATAATTTTTCCCAACCGATGGGAATGGTATTAATTTCATGTGCTTCGTCGTCAACAATGTGTTTTAAAGCGTCTTTAAAATCAGTTGAAGTTTTAATATTGTTTGTGTTTTCCTTTATGTAAGATAATTCAGGAAATGAATTTAAATCCGTAAAATTGGGTGTAGCAATAATGGTTGGTAATTGTTCTCTTGAACTAGATGTATAAGGGTTGTTTTTTCTATATTGAAAATGTTGTTGTCTATCACGATTAATTTCTTGTTCTCCCCCAGTTTTATTTGCAGAATGGATGAATGAATTTGAATTACGACGTACATTTTTTTGATTGATTTTATTCGAAGTTTCTTTAAATGATTTATTGATATTTTCATCGTCTAAAAAGTGAAATCGGTTAGTTGTTTCTTTGGGTTTTAAGAAAGGATTATTGCTCATAATTTATAAATATGTCTATAAAAACTGTGTAAATGAATATATAAAATGTGGTGTTTTCTTTAAGTTGTTTTAATATATATTATTTTGAATCTACTTAAAGAAAAAATAATATAATTTATGTCAAACGACTTAAAGAGAATCCATTATGTATATTTGTCTCCTATCAGCAATACACTTTATTTTGAGTATATCATTCAGGACAAAAACGCTATATATATTTACAGGAGGCAGCAAAATATAAACCAGGTTTATAATTAAATGTATAAAAGATAAGTATTATTATTGTATATTATTAATCTTTATATCACTAACTATTTTTTATTTTTATAGGTGTATATTTTGGACTGGAGCAAAACAATACTAAAGACAAAGTTAACTTGTCTTTTTCTTTATATAAAGAGTGGGGAGCCTTTACTTTGCAAAAAAGTATTAAAATTATATTGTTTATGGATTTAACTTTTACTTAATTATTTTTTATTAAAAATCATTAATTACAAAACTTTTATTTTATTTTATATATCATCAAAATTAATATCGTCTTCTGCAGCATCCTTTTCATTGGGTTCTCCAACATGTAATGTAATTTTTTCTGCTGTTGATGACTTCATCTCTTGAATTAATCGGTCTCTCTCAAAATCTTTATCTGAACCAAATACAAAGTCATCAATCACAGAATATGCTTCTCCTAAATTAATCTTTGATACATCATTTGTGTCTAAACAGCGCCAATCTTCAGAAATACTTTCTCTAAGCTGTTGCTTATCTGAATCAGAATAAACTTCTAATAAGTCACATTGCTGATTTTTATCTTTTCCTTTTGAAATACATGAAGATTTTTCAGAAGGAATATCCCATTCTCTTAAACCAATTAATACCCATTTTCCAGCTTCAACCATATTATCACGCTTACCTCTTCCAGTGAATTTGCCTCTTATATGTCCTAAACGAATTGTTCCATCAATGCAATGACAATGAAACATTCCATTACCAAGCATTTTAGTAACAATTGCATAAATTTCCCCTTCGTCTTCGGAAACTCTTAATTTATTGCTTTTTGCACCGCTAGTATATTTTCTGCCAAATTTTTTGTGACCTGAACCTCCGTGAGTATTCTTTACCATCTTGTATGTATAAGTGTAATATATTACTTATTCTTTAAATATGTTTCAATTTTATTTTACATTTTTATCAATTGTAACTTCTTTGACAACATTGCTAATAATCTTGTTAATATTTTTATTACCTTCTTCTTTTGTTAATCCATTCATTGAGTTACTAACAATTTTTAAATATAAATCGTTTTTTCTTGAATTTGATTCTGAACAATTTGGGTATTTATCTCTCCTGTTTTATATTTTCATTTGCAATGGTTTTAATTGCTTTTGTTAGTATGGGTTTTTCTTCAGTTTCCTTGGTCCATTCATTATTTTCTTTTATATATAAAATTTCTCGTTTTACATCAGAACAATGAAGTGGTCTCATATGTTGTTCAATATTATTAAGATTTTTTAGAACTATGTTAGTTATTCCTTGAATATATCCCTGTCTTCCAGTATGTTCCAAATCATCTAAGTTACTAACAAAATCGCTAATATTCATAGCATCTTTACAAGTTTCGTTTAAAAATACACTTAAATTGAAAGTTTGATTATTATTGTGACTATTTGTAGTATTGTTGGTTCCATTTTCAACAACATTGATGAGTTTATCGGTATGTTTAAGTAGTATTTTTATAAGTTCATCTTTGTCAAATTCTTGTAATTCTTTGTTTGTTTGTGAACACTTTTGTTTATGTCTCCACAATCCAGTTCTATCATTATACTCCTTATCGCAATTCTCACAGCAATATGATTTAGCCACTTTTGTGCCACTTTTGCCACTTTGTGATGATAAAATGTTGCTGTTTGTTGCCGATTTATGTTTTGATGTCAATAAATGTTTCTCCCAATTATATTTTTTAGAGCATTTATACTCACAATACTCGCAATAGAAATTGATGTTGCCATTTTTGCCCACAAATTTGTTGCTAAATGTTGCCATATTGTTGCTTAACAAAAAAACTTTAAGTTTGTTTTGCAAAAAATAGAAAAAAATATCGTAACAACAAATTTTATAAAAAAGAGAAAATTAGAGCATTATCGTCACAAAGTGACTTTGACAAGTTTTTCAGGAAACTTTTTTGGAATTTCTAATTTTGGACATTTATTTTTGTCCATTTTCAAAAACTCGTTGGACTTTTTGGAAAAAAGTTACTACCTAATATATATTATTAAAACTACTTAAAGGCGCTTTAAATAGTTTTTACTTAAATATTATCCACTGTTTTATCTATTAATGTTTCTTTAACAATATTTTTTATTATTTTTGAATAATTTTTGTTAGTTTCTTCTTCATTTGTTCCCGACATTGACTCTGATACAATTTGCAAATATTTGTCATTTTCCTTTGTTTTTGAATCTTTATAATCAGGGTGTATTTTAGTCCACTCAGAAATTTGTTTCATATTTTTATAAGCAACATGTTTTATTGCATTTGTTAGTATAGTCTTATCTTCATTATCTTTATTCCATTCATTGTTCTCTCTAATATATAATGTTTCTCTTTTTAGGTCTGAACAATGAAGTGGCCTTTGGGTAACGTGAATTTGTTTTAAGCCATTAATAAATATTTTAGAAATACCCTCAGCATATCCCAATCTCCCAGTATCTTCCAAATCCTTTATACTAACATTCAATTGACTAACAAAATCCATAATATTCATAGCGTTTTTACACGTTTCATTTAAATATATATGTAAATTGAATTGTTGGTTGTTGTTGGTTGTATTGTTACTATTGTTGTTATTTCCCGAATTCTTTGCCAATTCGATTATTTGTTTATTTTGTTCAATCATAAAGTACTTGAACTCTGAATTCTCCTTTAACAAAAATTGTATTAATTCCTTATCATTTATTGTTTCTGGGTTGTTCGCACTTATACACTTTTTTTTGTGTCTATAATAACTGCTACTATGAAAATAAGAGTTTCCACAAGAACATTCAAACTTATTATGATTTGATTCAGTTACTAGCATATTACTAGCATCTAGTAGCCTTTTATGTTTCATCGTGTTAATGTGTTTTTTTAAATCAGTTTTGTAAGACGTTTTATAGTCACAAATTTTACATTCAAAAAAACTTAGGAGTTTTTGAGAGTTTTTTACTAGCATTTCTCCTAAATTTATGCTAGTAAAAAACTCCTAACTTTTTTCGTACAAATATTTATAAAAATTTATCGTCACAAAAATTGAATGATTTTTTCTGCATTTAGAGCATTATGGTCTGAGTCTCAAGTATGAACGATTTTTATAAAACTTTTTTTGGATTTTCAATTTTGGACATTTATTTTTGTCCATTTTCAAAAACTCTCTGGACTTTTTTGAAAAAAGTTACTACCTAATATATATTATTAAAACTACTTAAAGACGTTCAACTTAATAAAACGCATTTTAGGCGTAATAAAATTGAAATTATTATTCAATGCTGTAAAGACAATACAATTGTAAATTAAATGGCGTTAAATACTTGTGGTTTCGAACACAACTTAAGCGAACAATTTACAGAAGGAGACGACCCATTTGAATTAGAGAAAGAATATCATTTTTCTGAATGGTATGACATTGTCAAACACAATGTATATACAGCTAATTCATATATTTGCTCATATAATGATTTATTCAATGGAAAAATAGATGAAATCATCAAGACATTACCTGGAATGAAATGCTTTGCAAGATTAGATACATTATCGTCAAAACCAACTTCTCCTTACTATAATTCAAATGATATAATACAAGATTTACTACATTCTGAAAGAACAAAAACATATTTTCAAGAAAATATGCCAATTATTATCAGAGAGTATTTAGATTTACATTCATTTGAGTTTCGTTGTTTTGTTCATAACAAAAAATTGCGCGGAATATCAACTGAAGACCACCTTAACAATTCAAAAATAGAAGAAATTATAAAAACAATAAATTACATAACTTTTATTACAGATTACGATAGTTATTGTGCCGATTTTACATATCATAACGAAAAATTAATGCTAATTGAAATAAATACACCTGTATGGTTGTTTGCTTGTTCAGGATTATTTTGTTTAGAATTACCATATGATGTAGAAATACTTTTGGGAAAATATATGCCAGATATTGTTAATTATCCAGTTATAAAAACACAAATAAAAAATTAAACCATTTACACCCTTGAAGATTTTTAATAATACAATTTATTTTCAAAACCATTGTTTTTAATAATTTAAACCATCATTGTCAAACTCATTTAGTTCCTCTTCATAAACTTCAAATAAACCATTTTTTTTATATTGTTTATTAAACCAATGCCAATTGTGTACCTTCTCAATATTTTTAATACTTTTGTTTTGTGTTTGCTTATTTTGTTCATCTGGTTCTAAACCATATAGACTATAAAAATCTTGCATCAAATTATCATCAGGATCCTCTTTGAAAATCACCTTCTTTTGTGTATGGTCTTGATATCCTCCAAAATCTGTTATTCTTTTTAACCAAAGAGGCGAAAACGATGCGTAATACTCCCATCTATACCAATATTCTTCTTTAATACTATATTTATTTCTTGTTAGTTTAAACAAACTTAAATGATTTAAATCATCTATACCGCACATATATGCTTTCTCCAATATACGATAATTTTTAATTTCATCAGAACCAATTATTGGCTCATATGGAATTATATCTTCAGCCTCAACATTTATATAAATGCTTCTACCTTTTTTGAGTTGAGATTTCTTTGAAAATAATTGCATAATCTTTGCCAATAAAACAATGTTATTATTTATGTTTAGGTTTATTGCTAATACAAAGTCTTTTTGTAATTTGGGCTTCTGTTTACAAGTTATTATTTTAATATCTGTTTCAAAAATGTCCAAACAGATATTATAAATATCGATAACTTTTATAAAATCTTTATTGATATTTAAAATCCATTGAGAAATTGATCTTAAATCTTGGTTGGTTATCCATTGTGTTAGGTTTTTTGTTGCTTCTTCCAAGCACGTTATTTTTTCTGTACTCGCATGATACTCTATGTCAACTTCAAATATTTCACAAATATTTCTTAACATAAAAATATCAGTATTAAATGGTCTAAAAAGAAGATCCTGAATTATTGCACTAACAACACGTTCATCTGGTTCTGTATTTGATATAAATTCTTTGTGTTTTTTAAGTAAATAAGCTTCATATGCCGGATTAAGGGTTGCAAAGAAATCATAGTATATTTTCCAAATAAGATTAAATAACTCTTCTTTAAAACCACTATAATAAAGTTCATAGGCCCAAAATATGGCATCATTACTTTTATTTAAAATAGAGACCAACAATGCAATACGAACTTCTTGTTTAATATAAAGATATTGAGTAAAAACCAATTCTGAATAATTAACTATATTACTGTTTTTTGAAAAATCCATATTGAATAATATTATTTGTATTTTAGCATTATTGGATTTTTAATTTCAATTTTAACTTATTAAATATTTTTAATTCTCAATTTTTATTATAAAATAATCTATATAGAATATATATAATGAGTTTAGTTGGTGGAAAACGTAAAGTAAACAAAAGTCTAAAGGCTTGGGTTGCATTTGTTAAGAAAGTTCAAAGAGAAGAAAAGCTTAGTTACAAAGACGCTATTCATCGTGCTAAAGTGAGAAAAGATAAGGGTGAAAAATGGATGAGAGGTGGAGCAGATACTGAAGACACTCCAATTAATATTGAGGAACAATTAGATATAGATGTTGGAGATGTTGGAGATGTTGGAGATGTAAATTCAGATAATATGATGATTGAAGGCGGACGTAGAAGACGTAGAACTATGCGTAGAGGAAGAAGTAGAGGGAGAAGTCGAAGTAGAGGAAGAAGTAGAAGTAGAGGTAGAGGAAGAAGTCGTGCATCACGAAGACATTAAATTATCAATAATTTCTTTATAATCTTTAGGTTCAAGAGTATCTAATAAAATATTGAATTTTTCAATCGTCATAATAACCGAAAACCTCTTAAAAGGGTTTAGATGAATATTATTAACTAACAATTTCATAAAAAGTATTGTAAATTTATTTTTAATACAAATAGTTCTATGTATACCAATTAAAATGCGTAAATATAGAATACTTAACACATAATTATCCCAAGTATGTGCATATTGCAACATATCGGTTAATATGTAGTCATATGTTTGATTAACATATTTATTAAAATATTTTAGAGCTTCATCTTTATATAAACTAACAACAATGGAACCAAAAGAGTTTAAAATATTATTATGCTCGATATATTCTGTTATAATGGTTTCAATGTTATAACTAGACAAACTATTTAATTTGTTAGTTAGTAAATAAGAAAGAAGGTGAAATTCAATGGGCCATTCTAAGTAGGAAGGATCATATGCTATAATAAAATGTTTGATATATTGTTGAATGTCTGGATGTAAATAATAAATGGAAAAGGAGAAATTAGATAATAGTATATTTTCAGAATCGTCAACAACAATAGAATCAAAATGAATATGATTGTGAAAAATGTTGTTATTAACTAACAAAAGTATGGAATTTGATAAATGTTTGTATGAATTTATAATGGTTAATAAATATTTTGTAGAAGAATTTAAAGTCTTTAAATAGTTTTTGAAATATATTAATTTTTTATCTTGAAATTCTAACAAAATAGTGTCATCTTGTTTTGAATATTTGTGTGTTATTTTGCTATCATTGTTATTAATATGTGTAATTTGTAATTGTGAAATATTTTCACATAAATAAAAGTATTCTTTCGTATCTTTTTGTTTAAGCAACTTATTTTGATTTGTTAGTTCATTTTGAACTAAAAAGTCAATTTGAACTATTTTATGTATTTTTTGTTTTTTATTTTTAACTTCATATTCATTAAAAAAATAAAATATGCAACTTTCTAATTGTTTTTTATGTTTCATTAATTTCTGTAATGAATAAATTTACAAGATAATTACTTATTTTTTAATTTGTGTTAGCATAAAATATCTATTTTTATAGGTTTTCTTAATCTTTTCTTCTATAATTTTAGATTCATTTACTCCTTGTTCATGAATCTTGTTTATGGATTCTTTAAGTATTCTTTCATTTTCTTTACAAAATGCAATAAATCCTGTTTTTGGTTGGTAATCGACGTTAAATATATTTTCCTCAATGTGTTCATCCATTGCTTCCAATAGTTGACGATTAACACTGATATATTGTCTTCGTTGTCTTGGTTCTTTTTTTTCATTGCTTTTTTTTCTAAAATAATATCTTGCACTTTTAAACATTTTATCCATAACATCACTTCCCTTAGGATATCCTAAATTTGTAATTCGATTGGTTTCCTCTGTAATGATATGTTGATTATCTTCAGTCCATAGTTTCCAAGCTTCTTTAAAATCTTTACGTTCATCGTATTGATGAATTTTTGAGAAATTATATAATGCTTCCATAAACTCTTCAGTAAACTTGAATCTATATGTTATTGTAGGTAAGCCATTAAGTAATTTATTATCTTCTGTGTTTTTTAAATTATTTGTGATGTTGCGTTTATAATCAGATAAATCGATTTCAATTGATATATTTTCAGGACGATATGAAGAAATGTTCTTAAGCTTTGTATCAACTGTAATGAAAGAATCATAATAATTTGAAAGTTCTTCATTAATACTCATTTTGAGATTATATGTGCAGTATAAAGTATAATATATTTATTATACTTAATTTGATTTCAATTTTTTTTTCTTTAAATAGTTTTCCTAATATAATATTTTTCTTTAAATAGTTTTACAATATATTATTTTTCTTTAAATAGTTTTCCTAATATAATATTTTTCTTTAAATAGTTTTACAATATAATATTTTTCTTTACATATTTCCTCATTTATAACGCATATTAATTATTATTTTATAATATTATATTATATGAATACTGTAAATATTGTTGTTTCAAGATATAATAAAAATGTTGATTTTGTATATAAAATCAATAATAATAAAAATATAAATGTTATGATTTATGATAAAGAAAATGCAAATAATCCATTAAATATTCCAGTAAATAAAGGTAATGAAGCATCCGTATATTTAAAATATATTATAGATTATTATGATAATCTAACAGATTTTACATTTTTTATTCATGATGAAGAATATTCATGGCATCATTCAGGTTCTATAATTGATAAATTTAATGAAGCATTAATGAGTAATAAAATGTATTATAATATAAATGATAAATGTAATTGGAATACAACCAATTTAATAGATGGAGATACGTATAACAAATTATTGAAATGGTATAATACATATATTGAAGATTATATTCCAATTTCTAAAGTACCTAATAATTCAGATTTTATATATGGTTATTTAGGCTCAGCACAATTTTTAGTACATAAAGATTTAATAAAAAATTTACCAAAAGAATTTTATATAAACATATATGAATGGATTATTACAACAGATTTACCAAATAGTTTATCTGGTAGATTTTTAGAATGGACTTGGCATATATTTTGGTATATTTATCCTAACTATATAAAATAATGAGAGTTTAAATGAGAAAAAGGGTACATCTTCAATGGTGTAAATTATTTTACAATATAGATTTACACCTTTTCTCATTTAAAACGCCCATTTTATGCATCTTCAAATTCATAAACTGCTTTCATCATTTCAACTAATTCTTTTATAGTATTTTTTAATTCAGTAATTTCATTTTGCATTTTTATCACATCTTGTTTTAATTCTATATAGTCACATTTATTGATGCTAATAAATATATTATCAACTTCTTTATTTTTTCTTATTTTTTTCTCTGTTACATCTGCTATTTCAGGTTTCCTTTTATCTTTATCTTTATCTTTATTATTAGACACTATATCTTTATATAAATCACTATTTTTATAGGTCATATATCCTCTTGCTGATATACGATTTGGTATATAATTATGTTTAATTAATCTGCTAATTATTCCACCAGGTGCTCTATTATGAATTTCAGATATTTCCATGATATTTAGCATATCTTCATTATATAATTTATTTAGTTGTAAATCTTCTTCTGGGGTCCATGGTTCTCCAGCATTTTTAAATAAAATTTCTGTTTCCATAATATGTGTTATTTATTGAAAATAATTTTAAACTATTTTCAATTTTATTACAATTTATAAATAATCAGCATTTCAAATGAGAAAAGGTGTAAAAATTTAATATATTACATATTACAATATGAGTGTTTATGAAAACGGATGTAAAACATTTACCATTACTTCTCAACCATTTTATGACGAATATAATCAGTGTTATAAAAATATAATGATGCTTAATGTTGAACCACGTGGACCATTAAGACAATTTGTAAGAAAACTTAAACTACCAAAATTATCTCCTTTTCAAAAAGAAACACCATGCAATCCTATTCCACAATGTGGGTTAGCTTTACAAAAATTGAATAGCATAAATTTCGGCGAAAAATTTCATAAAAATAGCTGTAATCTAATGTCACCAGATGACATACCTGATTTAGTAACATTTTTAATTAGTAATGGCTATCAAATTGAAACTCAAATAACTAACATGTTAAATCAAAGTGAACTTAAATTATCAAACAAAAAAATGGGATTTACTGTAACATATTATGGCAGAGAAAAACCAAATATTACATATATGCGTTAAAAAATTGATTTAGTTTTATATTAAAATTAAAATTATAAAACCAAATATAATGAATCGACCAGAATTAGAAAGTGAATTGGGATTAGAATTACCAAATAATTTTGAAAATTATGACAAAACAACTCAAACACTTATTATAAACTATTTAAAACAATTGGATACAATTGAAAAAAAAGCATATACTATTGGCAAAACACATTTAGGAACATCCTTTAATTTGATTAAAAGTAATGGATTCATTGAATGGAATAAAACTAATAAATAGATTAGCGTTTAC
>JACCDX010199524.1_pt1 | contig 30304 bp, 34 predicted proteins | sample 7449681 | NCBI WGS metagenome assembly JACCDX01 (sample SAMN15323450, study PRJNA562643) | freshwater metagenome | isolation source: river surface water | place: USA:Blue River Watershed | collected 2017-08-18
ACCGCCAGTACTCGCCCATCTTAGGGCCCTTTAAACTTTTACCCAATGCGCGTGGGTCATCCAAAATTGCAACGCGCTCATCCATGTAATTAAGAACACGTAATGCAGTTTGCTGATCTATTTTTTTGAGTTGCTTGCTGGCTGACTCGGTGTACTTAATGATCCAGACCAAGCTCTTTCCTTACTTGAGTAGCATCAAGAAGTTTTTCGCCACCCCTACGAACGCGCTCCATGGTGGCATCCGCCAAATAAAAATCCTCAAGATCGTCCAAACCACCCTCAATCAGCTCGCGCAAATAGTACGATTTGGCCCTACCCGTTTGCGCCGCCAAGTGATCAAGTCGCTCTTCAATCTCGGGATCAAGCCGAATGGAAACTGCCATGATGTTTTACCTATAATTATTGTAGATTAGACATTGTATCACATGTAATACAAAAAATACAGTATTTATTTAAGCAAGATACATGGCATTAGTGAGCATATCGCATTCTGCCCCCCCTAAAAAAGCTGAATTTAGACCCTCACCCCAAATGAGTATTAGTCCGTTTTGTAAAAACAATTATTTGGCTTCCAGTGGGGCAAAAGTTTTAATCTAAATACGTCTTATTTCGATTTAGACACAAAAAATATTGGAAACGATTAATCAGCAGTAACCTCTCCCCCACCTGAATCGGCTACATTCTTTGGGGTCACATCAATCACTTGCATCTTGCGCTTCCACTCTTGGTGTTTGCGCAGCTCCCCCAAGGTACGATAAAAATTACGCCGCAAATCATCAAAGGCTCGGCTGGGCTTTTCGTTTTGCATGAGCTCCATGAGGCGCCTATCTTTAACGGCTTGAAACTCCTCTTCAATTTTGGCTCGATTGTCACATAACCAAATCGTTTGCTGCAGATCTTCAATCACCTCCCTTAGGAAATAATTCCAAAAGAGTTCAGTCTCACCATCGTCATTCACAATCTCATAGCGCAACACATTTTTCGTAGTCGGATTGGTAAATCCATAATCTTCAATATACTTGACTAACTCCTTGTGGATCAAGGGGTACGATTTATCAAGACCCTCCAAATCTTCAATAGTTACACCTTGGACTTGGAGTTGCTCAGCATACGCTATGGCTTTTTCTGTTTCATCCTTGAGCTCAGGCGTATACAAATGCAGGCGCCTTAAGAGAGACTCAACTAAATTGGTACTTAAAAATTTAGTGCCATTCTTTTCCGAGTAACCTAAGGAATCATTCAAGCGCGAGAGAATAAAACGCACCTCAAGATTTTCTAAGCGGATTTTCTTCCAAGCTAAAACTGCAAGATCCCTAACCATGGCAATCTCTGCCATGTCGTTCGGCTGAAAGTCCCTTATGAATTGATCCTCAATTTGACGAAATTGCGATTCATCTTCCCCCGGCAAAATTAATGTATTGGAATAGGCGCCAGTTTTAAGTGAATTACTAGATGCAATCTTTTTACCCTCATCAGTTCGTGGTCCACCAGAGCGAGTTGATTTTGTAACTGATAGAGTTTTCTTGGGCATCAATTAATCTTTTTTAAACAATCTAATACCTGGGCCGTCATCAGGTGTGCCGATAAACTCAATTCCAGCCTCCTTAAAGACTTTTTCCAGAGCCTCGAGCGTTTTTGCATGTGTGCCAGGCACACCCTCAAGCGACTCCAATCGCATCAAAGTTGAAAACCCAAGGCCTGATTTTTCAGCTAAATCTTTGCCGCTCCATCTAAGCATGGCACGAGCAGCACGTATTTGATCGCTTGTAATCAAGTAAAATTTACTATATTATTAATAATAAATACTATTTAAATAATAATATTTATTTTTAAGGTGATAAAAAATACTTAATAATCAAGATTTTGCACAATCTAAACCCAAAAGTCCAGTCATAGAAAGTTTTGAACTAGGGGGCAATGTAATTAAAAGGGCTAAAAAGAATGAACAATCTAAAAACTTTAATCGTGCAATAAAACTTCTTCAAGAAACCATCGATAAGATTGAGGGCACCTATGCGCCATCTACTATCCGAGCCTATCGAGCAGACTTTAGTGATTTCATAAATTTCTGTCATGAAATAAATTCAATTGCACTACCTGCGAAACCACAGATAGTGGCGCAATATATTTATAAATTAACTCATACTGGAAGATCTTCGGCCAGTTTCCGCCGAGCGTTATGCGGTCTTTCTGCTATTCATAGATTGAATCGATTTGATGATCCAACCAAAGATCCGGATGTAACCATAGAGATGCGTAGGATGCATCGAAAGCTAGGACGATCTTCTAAACAGGCTGCCGGGATTAATGTGGACATCCTCGAAAAATTATTATTAGCAACCGATAGCTCCATTAGAGGTATTCGAGATCGCGCTTTATTGTTAGTGGCGTACGACACCCTGTGTAGACGAAGTGAATTAATATCACTTCAGATCAATGATGTTTTATTCAATACAAAGCATGGAATGGAGACATCATCGATTCTCCTTAGGAGAAGTAAAACTGATCAAGATTCTTCTGGAAGATGGTTGCATCTAAATCAAAGAGCTCATCAAGCATTGAAGCAATGGATGCAGAAACTTCCCAAGGATCAAAAATATCTTATGGTAGGTATTGACCGTGGAGGTAAAATTTCACGCAGTAGCCTGGGTTCTGGACAAATCAATCGAATCTATAAAGGAATTGCTAGAAAAGCTAGATTAGATGAATCTAAAATTGCGAGCATCAGTGGGCATTCAATGCGAGTTGGTGCGGCTCAGGATTTGCTGAATTTGGGGGCAAACATGCCAGCCATTATGCAAAGAGGCAGGTGGTCAAAAACCGATACAGTAATGAGGTATTTAGAGCATACCGCGACCAGAAATATCTAGAGCCTTTTTACTCTAACCCAATTCAATACGATTAATTATCTCTAAATACTTACTGATTACTATCTGCTCACTAAAATAAATTTCCATTTTTTTGCGGCCTCGCAAACCCATTTCGATACGCTCTTTATCTGACAACGATAATATCTTTATCATTTTTTTAGCTAAAGCCTTAGCATTACGAACTTCGGTAATATATCCATTCTCACCGTCTTTAATTACTTCCCTGCAACCTGCCACATCAGTTGCAATAATTGGGCGAGCCATAGCCGAGGCTTCAAGCAAGGCACGTGGAACGCCCTCACGATACGAGGGAAGAACTACACAATCTGACGCCGATAATTCAGAGCGGACATCATCACTAACACCGAGATATTTAATAATCCCGGATGCGGTCCACAAATCCATTTCTTCCTTTGAAATTGCCGAGGGATTTTGTGAATCTAAAGGCCCAAGTAAACAAAATTCAGCCTGTGGCCATTCCATCAATACCAAGCCCGCTGCTTCAACAAATTCGTACACTCCTTTATCACGCAACATTCTAGCTACTAGCAAAAAACGAAACTTATGATTTTTATCAAAAGTACTAGGAAGCGCCTCAGGTACAAAATAATTTAGATTCACTCCAGACCCTGGCAGCAAATCAGTTAATTCAAGCTTAACTATGCCGTCATCAATGAATAACTGTCGATCATCGTTATTTTGAAAAAAAATTTTTGTGGAATTTTGCAAAGCAATTCGGTATAGCCACCGAACCATATGCGCTAACCAGCCATTTTTTATAAAAACGGAGCCCAGACCAGAAATATTGTTGATTACTGGAACCCTGTTAACATATGCCGCTAAAGAACCGTATATATTAGGCTTTACTGTAAAACCTAAAAATACATCCGGTTTTTCACGCGCAAATATGCATGCAAATCGCCACATTAACAAGAGATCCTGAGCTGGGTTAACGCCACTATTCTGTATAGGCAAAGGGATAAACTTGCACTTAAGAATTTGCAAATCAGCAACATACTTATCAACTGGAGAAACCGCGACAACTTCATGCCCCCTCGACATAAAGGCTCGTATCAAGCCGGCTCTAAAATTTATTAGATTCCATGTGCTATTAGCACAAATTATAATTTTCATAGACTCCGGACTTACTCTCTTCTAGCCATGCCTGAAACATTAGAACAGCCCATAGTTGTGATTGCCAATTTTTCTTTCCAGATAAATGCTCAACCCATCTTGTTCGAACTATGTTCGGATGGAAAAACCCCTCTTGCGACAATCTAACTTCAGACAGCAAAGATTCTGCCCACCCCCTCAACGGGCCGCGCAACCAATCGCCTATCGGAACTCCAAATCCCATTTTTGGTCGCTCAATTAATTCCCTAGGCACATATCGGTAAAGAAGTTGACGCAATATCCACTTAGTTTGACCATTGCGCAATTTATATTCTATTGGTAACTTCCATGCAAACTCAATAATGCGATGATCTAGAAATGGTATACGCCCTTCAAGCGATACACCCATTGAAGCCCTATCAAATTTGACAAGGATATCATCAGGTAAATAGCTTAAGGTATCAAATAACATCATTTGCTCTGTGCTATTGAATTCAGACAATAAGGACAAATTACCAATTAATTTAGTCATAGGTTCATGTCCACCTACCACCCACTCAGAGGGATTGGAAATCTGAGAAACCATACCCAAATATAACTGTTGTAAATCTGGACTTGCTAATACACTAGCGCCTTTATGTAATTTATCACCAAACAAGGCATAACTAGCGCCCGGAATAATTCCTCCTAATACATCCAAAGTTGCAGGGGAGAATGATGAAATAAATTTGGCAACCAATTTCCTCGTTTGCACTGGCATTAGAGATAACTTTATCCATAAGCTAGCAGTTAATTTATAACGGTTGTATCCGCAAAACAATTCATCTCCAGCATCACCAGAAAGAGTTACCTTCACCTTTTGCTTAGCAAGCCAACTTACTAAATATGTCGGTATTTGAGATGAATCCGCAAAAGGCTCGCAATATAAACTCGGAAGTTTTGGGATAACCTCCATTGCTTGATCTGGAGTGATATATAACTCAGTATGATCAGTCCCCAAATGGTTAGCTACAGCCTTTGCATGTAATGCCTCATTAAAGCCCGATTCATTAAAGCCAATCGTAAAGGTTTTCACCGGATTGGGGGATTGCAATTGCATTAGAGCTACGATTGTTGAAGAATCAATTCCACCGGAAAGAAATGCCCCTAAAGGCACATCAGCGATCATTTGCTGATGCACTACACTTTTTGTCAATTTCTCTAACTCATCTACCGCTTCCTCAGGTGAACCGTAAAATTGACTGGCTTTAGCCTCTTTAGCAACATTGATAATATCCCAATATTTTGCAATTACTGGATCAGGATATTTCAAGGATAATGACAAAATTGAACCTGGCTCTAATTTAGATATACCCCCATAAATTGAATATGGAGCAGGGATATAGCCATATCTTAAGAAAAGACTTAGCGAGCCCCGATCAATTTGTGTAGAAAATGACGGATGGCTTTTTAGCGCCTTTAATTCGGATCCAAATAAAAATGACCGATTAAATCCAACTCCTTGCCATCCAAAATATAACGGTTTTTCTCCCGCACGATCCCGCGCAAGAAACAGATTTTCTGTTTTCCTATCCCACAGAGCAAGAGCAAACATTCCAATAGATTTTTGTAAGGTCTTTTCTAGCCCCCATTCTTGTATTCCTGCTAACAAGGTTTCCGTATCAGAATGGCCGCGCCAAAAAGAGTTAAGCCTACTTTGATCTAAGATCGACCGGATATCAAGATGGTTATAAATCTCCCCATTAAACACCAATACCCAACGACCATTTTCCGAAATCATTGGCTGAGCACCCGCATCCGAAAGATCCAAGATGGATAAGCGTTGATGCCCCAATGCTATGTGCTGACTCTCATCAATCCATAAACCACGAGCATCAGGCCCTCGGTGAGAAATCGCATAACACATTGCAAAAAGATCATTTTTCGCGCTTGCTAAATCAAAGGGTTTGCAGGATAAAAACCCCGAAAATCCACACATAAGACCTCGTGAAGTTAATTAAATATGTTTAGACCTCGGATAGGGTATTACACCAGGTTGAGAACATGGATTTTGAGTTGAAATTATCAGTAATACTTCTATATCCCCTCTCCGCAATCTCAAAAGCAACATTTTGATCAATTTCTGCAATTGATTTTAAAAGGCCATTTAGGGTGCCATCATGAGGAATAAAGTGCACTCCCGGAGAAAGGCCAAGGCCCACATAGTAGCGTGGGTCACCAATCATAAGTGCGCCGCAGGCCATAGCTTCAAACGCCCCTAAAGCGGGGAATCCACTCCACTCCTCGCCAACAACCGCATAACGAAATTTGTTATACAAAGACACTATGTCCTGCTCAAAGTATTTTCTTTGGGAAATATTAAAATGCGCTACCATGCGATAAAAAAAATTACTACTTTCATAATTGCGATATGGCGAAATTTTGCAGTAAATCTTATTTTTAAGTAAAACTTGCGACTCAAAAATTGCTTTGCGGAGTGGATGATAAGTGGATAACCCACTGCTACACATAAAATCATGATATTTCCATTCTGGTCGCTCAAGAGTGAGATCATGAAAAGTCCCTGTTGCGAGGCACTTTTCACTTCTTTCAGTAAGCCCGGTTCGCCTAACAAAACGTGGGGAAACTGAAAAAGGAAGTACCAAAAACGGCCCATCATAGTAACCAAAAAACTCTTTAAAGTATTTATTTTTTGTAATATCAGAATCGCCAGCCAGAATTAAATTGGGCAAGTATTTTAGATTCTCTGCTTTTTCACGAGTGGCTACGAAATAGTGACTAAGATGAAAAATAACAGCGCGGTAACGCTTAAGAATCTTTGCTCGACGCTCAAAATTACCGCAAGCAGCCTTGTAAGAAAAAGCAAGGACTAGTGAGTCCTCGAACCAATTTTTGGACAATGCAAATACCACCTTTGAGAGGGGAATCTCATTTAGCCTGCACCACATTCTAAATTCCAATGCGCTAATAAAACTACGAATAAATTCCGGCAGTCGTGAAAAGAAAGAATTTGGTAATATAGCTGATATTTCACCATCAATTAGAACGTTGATAGCGCCCCGCTGTTTGATCATTTCATTTATAAAGAAAGCATATTTTTTTAAAGCCCGTCTACCCAAGACCCTAAAGTGCAGCGGCTCACCCAAAAAATCATCAACGTGTGGATTGTAAAAAATAATCATTTTTCGTTTTGTAAAGATGCTTGTACCGCTGCAACCATAAAGTAAAGTGCAGCTTTTAAAAGCAACAGTAAGCGTTGTGAATATGACATTGCATACCCAAACTCCTTGACAACAGTCAAATGCCCCCGGGCAATTAATTGAACCCTTTGAAGAAACCCTCTGGAAACAGATAGCCTATCATCCCTAGTGCAATCATATATCCGTCCAATTACGGCAGAAAGATGTGCAGGTCCAAAATCGCGTATTAATCTCATGCACCCCAAACCCTCATAACCACGAAGTTCTGCAACATAAGGAAGCGCCACACGCGCACTGGTAATTAACTTTTTATTCACTGCAGTTAAGGCCTCCCCAAATGAAGAAAATCTTAAATACATTTCTAAATTTATGGCACCAGATTTATTTTGATGCATACCAACAAATTTACCCTCAGAATCAATACATCGAAAAAAAACGATTGGGTTAGTTTTATTAAGGGTCAATTCCATCAACATATCCCTACCAGAATCGGTAACGAATACGTCATCAGAGTCCAGAAATAGAACCCATTCAGTTTTGGCCAAATTAAAACCAATATTTTTAGCGCCAGTAACGCCAACATTTACAAAAAGCCGAACCACTGTTATGGTTCCGACATCAATCTCCCGCTGGAAGCGTTGACCAATAAATTCTGTCGCAGAATCAGTTGAGGCGTCGTCTACGATGATTATAGGTTGCGAAGGAAACTCTAGAAGGGCAGAGCATATTGCTGCATTAATGCAATCTAACCTATTGTACAAAGTTATAACTATGGTTACAGAGCACATCTGTTTCACTTATTATTTTTTTGGTCAGTAAATTTCTCGCCTACAAAATTCCAATTAATCAAAAATAATTTAATAGGTGATGGAAGTACATAAAAAAATTTTGACTTTAAATGAGAAAAATTACGTGCAAGCTCCTCATAAATTGTGAACTTCTGTCTTTTCACAGTACTAGTTAAACCATGTTTTTTTAATAGTCTGAAACCGCGCCTAGTAATTCTCCCCCTACCTATTACTTCTTGATAGTGAAGAAAAAAATAATTTGCACAATAAAATCTATTATCTAAATAACTTCGAATTGTCCCTTTAAGCTCAAATTCCCATGGAGATTCTCCAGGCTCAAGAAGATCAATTAATCTTTTACGATTCCAAAGTGAAGGCTGCAACGAAACCCTATGTAATGATGGCACGCCCAATGGAATAAAAGAACGACGCAGACCTCTATTCGGTGGCGGCATGGGTGCCAACCTAATATAAGTAGAATCGGAAGCCAAAACAAAATTTTTCAAAATGACTAAATCATCATGAGAGCAAGGTGACGTACACAATAAATCCTCTGTAAATGCAATTACATAATGATTCGGTATCTGATGAAGAGCACCTATGACTCGTGTGGACCAATCCTTGCCTGCAGCATTTGGAACATTTAAAACTCTAACGCGATCATCATGAAAAGACTTGGTTTCAGTAATTAAATACACATCGAAAAATTCAAGTCCTGAATAAGAAAAAAAAAATGAAAAAAATATATCCCAAAAATCACTGTAGCCATCAGAACTGAATACAACTACTGCAATATCACTTTTAGAAATTTTATTCATAAAGCTGTATTACGACCCAATAAACGAATATTTAATAAATTTTGAAAATATCTATCGATATATATATCCACGAAGTAGGCAGAAAAAATTATTAAAAATATTATAATGAATGTACTTAAATTAAATATCATTGCGATATAAAAAATAGGTAATTGAATTAGATATATAGAATAACTCATTCTCCCTAAAAACTGGAATTTACCGACTACCTTACTTAAGAGTAAATTATCATTACTCAAAAAAAGAATTAATATTGGCAATAAAAATATGAAAATTATTAAATCGAAATCGTCAAATAATGCATTATTTTTAATAAAGAGTGAGATGAAAGTTAAAATAAAAATTAATAAACCTAAATATTGGTTTTTAAAAAAATTTTTATAAAAATTGGAACTGTATATATCATATAGATAAACCCCTAAAGTCAAACCTATAATTCCTCGGATTAAACCAACATTAAAAATTCCATATAGATTTAAATAATGATTATCGTGATTACTATAATTTACACCCAATAAAATACACAGTAAATACAGTAATGGTATGTAACGATATTTATATTTATAATGCATTAAATAAAATACAAATGGTGCCAGCCAAAATTCTATCGAAACAGACCAAGATGGGCCATTATATGTTAGTGGCGCTGTAAAACCAAGCCCCTGCATTAAAAAAATATTTTGGAAAAACTTAAATAGTCCTTGGCTCTTATAATCATTTATATCGACTATTTTAATATTATTAAATATTGACCATATTATTAATAAAGATACCAATAAAAATGTGAATATATGTAACGGATAAAGCCTGATAAATCTTTTTACCATGAAATCATGAAGAGAAATTCCTGGGGTCCTATTAACATATTTATAACTCAGGACAAACCCGGAAAGGATGAAAAATGCATCCACAGCAATACCGCCAGCTATTGAACCAGAGCCAAATAGCGAAAGATGGGAAAAAACAACCACCAAAGCTAATAGCCCTCGTAAACCATCCAATCCCCTAAAACTATGATTCATTAATACCTCTGCGACTGTATATCATTACCATAACTATATATAAATAAATAAATGCATAACTAGAAATTGGGCTACTAAAAAGAATATATATTAATATAAAAGTAAGCAATAATGACTTATTAAATATCTTTATTAACATAAATACTATAAAAAAAGTAGGCAAGTATCCAAATGAATAGAGTAGCCAAGCTATATTATTAGCGCCACAATAATCCGTAAATAAATCAGACCGAATACCAGAGCCAACTATTAGTCGAATAAAAGAGCTATCAAGGAGAAAATTATGGCACCCCCAAGAAAATAGTCCCATAAATCTATCGTTGGCACTACCATCTTCCCCCGAAAAAACATCAACTAATCGACTCGATATTGCGGTCTGAAATTGCTCAAATTGAAATAAAACTACTATCAAAAAAAATAGAGTGAAAGCCTTTAAAACAAGACTTTTATATCTTACTTTTTCACCAGACAACGGCAACATACAAAGGATTGTGAGCGCCAAAATACCTGCCAAAGACAGTGAGAGTAGGATGCTTAAAGCCCCAATGAAGAAAACTGTTGTAAATTTGGCGGATTTTAGCTCTGCATAGATACCTAATAAAAGGAGAACTGTAAATGAATGGGTGCCTGGCTCTATATAAAATCCGGTAGGCCTATAAAACAAGCCTGCAAAATTACTTCTTGTCGAATCCTCTGTAGCTAATGGCAACAGTTTTGGCACTTCTCCTGAATACAGGAGCGTTATAAACTGTAAAAACATGCCGATTGACAATATTGAGATTGCTATTTCAATAAATGTTAATAAATTTTCTTTAAAAATACTTGACGTTTTCAAACAAAATATTGTCAAAAATCCAAAAATTAAATAAATTGCCCCTAAACTTTCCTGCACTAATAGACCTAGAAAAATTCCGGGAAATATAATTAATATTAGCAATATAGTTAATTTAGAAAAACTTGATGATGTTTCAATATACCCAAATAATGCGAGACCAAAAATTATGGCCCAACTAATTAAGTCAAATGGCCTGAGTCCTGGAGGATTGAGGTAATTGTCAAATAATAAAGTCAAAAAAATTGCTAGCAGCAATAAATATTTTGCTATGCTGAATTTACGAGTCAATTAATTTATCTTAAAAAAATACTTGTAATAATATGAAATATTTTATTTATTTATACTAAATCTTTTTTCTATAATTTTAGATCCAAATAATACGCCCCAATAATAATCACTGAAAATTGAAATAATTATTAATTTAATTTTCACCCCCAGCATCACATGTAAAAATTTTTATAGTAAGTGAATCTATCCCTATTAAGCACATTTTTAACACCAAATATGTATTAAATATCATGACTGTCCCAAGCGCCACCTACAGTCTAGTATTCTCAGAGAGAATCGGATCGTGTTCAGTTCTTTACATATTTTGAAATTAGGATGCGTACACCGTCTTGCGCACCTCTGGCATATTCATAGGCTATCGAAATAAGAATTTTAGTTGGAACAAAGATTAATATAATAAACTTAATCCAAGGGTTTGGTGCAAGCCTAACGAACTCTCGGTAATAGTTAAGCCTGTCTGCCCCGAGTACATTGCTGAATGATAAGACATATTTAGCAATCAACGTGGGAATTGCATACTTAAATCGACGCACGCCAGTAATCGTGTTTCTTTTCTTTAATATTACCTTAGGCGCGTACCCAATTTTACCAATTGCGAGAATTTTGAATATTTGCAAATAATCCCAACCATATTTTGTATTGTAAGTTGGAACATAAAAACCTATTGACTTGATCATTGGCGTTCGCATCAATCCATAAAATAAATTACCTTTAGTATTCTCGTCGAGCATAAAGAATCGAAGTAGGCGAATTGTTATCGAGTTATTTCTTATAGAGTAATGTTTTATTGGTCCGTCTGGGTAAAGGTTAGCTTTCGTTCGCATGGTCTCTCCAAATGCAATCTGTACCGACTGATCCTCGAGGAGAGGGACTAGTGCTGATAACCAGTCCTGCGACCACCAGTCATCAGCGGCAGCCCACATGAAATACTCTCCCACCGCCTCATTCAACACGAACAGAAAGTTCGCAATTCCACCCCGGTTTTCCGGTTGGCGAACATAGCGAATACGGGCATCTTTGGCGGCATACTCACGGCATATGGCATCGGTAAAGTCGGTAGAGGCGTTGTCGGAGATGATTAATTCGAAGTTTGTATAGTTCTGCGCTAATAGTGATTCAATTGCCTCGCGTATGAAAGGTTCGCCGTTATATACCGGCATTCCGATACTTACCTTGTGTATGCATGGCGCAGTGGATACTGCAGGCGCAGATTGTGCTGAAGTAAAAGTTTGTGGTTTAGCGTTCATGTTGTGGAAAAAATAACCGATTACAGAGTAGTTTAAGAATTTTTGTGAGCTGGCGTCGAACCAAAGTGGCAGCTAACAAGGATGCGCCGATAGTTAGGATCGCGGCGACTCCCATAAGCAAAAATTGCGCGAGTGGCGTTTGAGCAACTGGCCAGACGTATTTCACGGCCAGGGTTGTTAAGATACCTGCCCCCAGTGGTGCCAACAGGTCGAGCGTGTACCAGCGCCATTTTTCCCGACTTAAGATGCGACGGTACATGAAATGAACAGCAATCAGGGCATAACCCGCATTTAGGCATACCCAAACCCAAGCCGCGCCCACAGCACCATAGCGTGGCGTTACCCATAGAATGGCTGGCACCACGAGTAATACCGCTATGGTATTGACCTTCACGCCAAGGCTGATCCAACCATGCGCGAGTTGCGCCTGGTATGGCATATGTACCATTCCATTCAGCAGGTTGCCGAGCATCAGAAGGCTAAGCAGGCGCGCTGTGCGCGCGGCCAATTCGTGATCTTGGGTCCAAAGTTGCAGAAAAGTCTCGGAGAAAACTATTATCACAATGGCTGCGCTGCCTGCAATTACGCTCACCAGTTGCGCGCCCATGTGGAAGGTTTCTGCCATAGCGCTGGTGTCATTGCGCGCATGCAATTCGCATAGACGCGGATATAAGGCCTGGGTGATAGGTGATATCAGCGTGAATAGCGCACCGGCTACTGCGGCGGCTAGGGCGTAGTAGCCGTACTCGCTGAGGCTAAGCAGTTTTGAGAGAAGAATCTTGTCCACTTGCGTGAGCAAGGTCGCCAGAAATATGATCCCTATCATGCCGCCAGCAAACCGCCACACGCCGCGAAGGGCATTAAGCGAGAAGCGCGCTATGTGCTCGGTGCGTGGCAGACTGGCGTTGGTGACTGCCGCGAGGGCGCCGAGAGTGATTATCGAAACCAGGCCCTGCCATAGGAAGAAGGCCTGAATGCTCGGCGAGACCCAGGCGAGGATGGCGACAGCCCCAAGGCCGCGAAAGGTGGCCATGATGCTATTGACGATATTAAATAACACCTGTCTTTGCAGGCCGATAATACTACTGCGGTAGATGCCTTCGACGAAGCGTAGGGCCACGAGCATACCCATGATAGTGAAGGACTGGGCTATAATTTCGGCTGGCAGCTTTTCGGTAGACACCCAATGGGTAGCGATCCAATTGGACCCAAAGGCGACGCCTGCGGTGATGAGTACTGCGATGCCAAAGGCTATGACCTCGATGGTGCGCAATAGGTCGCGGATGGACTGCGCTGTGTGACCGCCACCGGTAAACCGAGCCATCTCACGACCGAGCGTGGGAGTCATGCCAATATCGAGGAGGCTCAACCAAGCCTGAAGTACAGCAAACAGGCCAATCAAACCGTAGACCTCAATCCCTAGATACCTGATATATAGTGGAATGAAGGCCAGTCCCATTAAGGCAACCCACCCCTGGCCGAGGTAGTTGGCAACAAGGTTGCGTTTAAGCACAGAGAATTCGATCAATTGATGGTCATCAAAACCAGCTTATCTATTTGAGGTTGCTATATGACGAGCCTTGAAATACTCTTCAAAGCTACGATATTCGTTTAATTCGTACCCCAAAAGCTTACGTTGATAAGAACTCAAATTATCAAGATTTCCCAGTATCGAGGGAAGATGAAGTTGCTGACGCAATGACGGTATTGTGAAGACGTGATTTATTGCCCGGCGATTTACGCCGGTGAGGTTAACGCCTCCTGCATGAAATGTCATTGCATCCAAAACAATAAAGTTGCCGGCCTTACATGGAACTTGTCGACCCAGCGCGCGAACGGCATCTTCTGAGGGGAATGGTTCAATCGTGTGACTGCCTGGTATAACCCACGTTGCCCCATTTTCAATCGTAAAGTCATCTAAAGCGAAAAGTGCATTTATAGCAATTGGCCGCGACATTGTCAGATGCCGAAAAGGAAGGTCACGGTGCCACTTCGCCTGGCTATAGGACACCGCATGAGCCCGATTGATCAAGCCATTGACTTGATTGACAATAAAATACCCCCCTAGAGTACGTGAGAGCAAACGATGGAGTCGCTCATTAAATAACAGTTTAAAAAAATCTTGGCTCCATCGGGGCATAACCCTAATCACATCTGCCTCATTCAATGCCTCAACATCAACACCACTTGACGAACAAAATTTTTTATACTTTGCAGCGGCAGCATCAAAAGAATCGGCAATTTTGGCTAAGTCCAGGTCGGAGAAGCCTGACCAAAGGGTTGTGAACCCTGATAATTTCAGCTCTTCTACGTGAGCATCCAGATCATCCTGAGACTTGGTTCGCTCAAGTACCCCGTAATCACCAATCAAGATATTCGCCTCAAATACCCATCCGGGCTGGATGTAATCAGAAGTTTTCGGGAGATATGCTGATCAATTTCGAAATTACTGTTTGATGCAAGAAACTCCCTTACAGCGGTGAGCGGATTATTTCCCGCACCCCAACTTCTATTGCTGAACGCACCTTCAGCAGCATATTCTATGCCCGTATCGTGAATAATGAGGTAACTTCCTGCGGAAACAAGAGGCGAATATTTCTTCAACTCAAGCTTAACGTGATCGTGAGTATGATTGGAATCCAGTATTACGAGGATCTTATCATTGGGACGGATAATACTTTTCACCGTATCAATCACAGAATCCTCAACAGAAGATCCTTCAATAAGCTTTATCATTGGTGACAAAGGGTGCGATTCAATAGCATCACGGTTGTGTTTTCGTATTTCAATGTCAATACCAATGCAACGACGTCTCGAATCTGCAAGCGATGCCTTTCCTTCTTCGCACAAATCAAGCATAGCAAGTTGAGCGGCATTGAAAATAATCGAACCGCCACGAGCAACACCTGTCTCGATTATGACCGTCGGCCGAGTAGCCCAAACAATCTCTTGCGTGGCAACGACATCCATCGGCAACTGGATTATGGGCAACCCAAGCCATCGCCAGTTGTAGACAAATTTATGAGGGCCAGTTGTATTGATCCAATGCTGCGATGCATCACGCACTGCTGGATCAAGCGCCATTTTTTGAATATTTAATATTGATTCAAGCTCGAAGTTTTTTAGGTCGTTCAATTGCTTCTCTCCAGTTAACAGTCGACGATTTTAATATTTGCCTGACATTTGGACCTAAATGTGCAATCGCATCCAGAGCGGTAACGTATGGAGTAAATGCACCATACAGTTGAGAATATTCTTCGATGGAGTAGTGTACATATCGGACTTCAATACCATTTCTCTCAAATAAATCATGATCCAGATAATTAAGAGCGCCATGACCAGTCAAATATACTCTACCTCTGACCGATTTAGTTATATTAAGCAAGCGCTCCGAACTGACTCCCGGCACATTTAAACTGAGAGAATCGCTAAAAATTATTCCTTGATCCAATCCAAAATATTTTAACAAGGAGTTAATTGTTGCACGACCCAATTCGCTTAATATTTCATATTTATTTTTATGCACATCATCAAATATAGAAATGGCGTCATCGATGAAATTAGTTTTACGATATGAATTTATTAGAACTGCCCGGTGGCTTCCTATCCAGTCATGACTGTAATCAATATATGACTGATTGATCAATTGCTTCTGATGCCTATCTTTAATTGGCACCGTTATAAAAGATGTGCCGTAAGGAGTTTTAACTTGTACTCGGTTATAAAACCCTCTGGACAACTGGACATCATCGTAGTGAACAAACATATCTGATAACCGAACTAAGTCCAGAAAACCACACCATGGGAAATACATCGATTGCGAGATAACTATGACCTTCGCATCCGATGAAGACAAAGCAATGTTCATTCAACGATATCCAGCTTATCTTCTGCCACCGCAAAGCCGACCCCACCCCGCCCCACACCATTACCGGAATAAAACATAAACGTCTTTTTCGCACCATTAAAAATTGCGGGGTAACAAATCATTTCGGAGTCCCAGCCTGATTCAGATTTATTGATCCCAACCTCTGCGTCCTTTCTTTCCCATTTTTCACCATTGCTGGAAATGGCAACTCCGATTGAATAGTTTTTTTCTATCCGCGTTGAGCTTCCTCGACATGAGTAATACATTAAAAAAAGATTTTTCAGGCGAACTACCCAGGGTGCAGAAATAACCTCACCATCGTACGAATAGGGTATGACTGGCGTCGGCGGATGTGGACGCCATAAAATTCCATCATCTGAAACACCATGAAAGACAGTATAAATTGGCTCTGGGCCAAAAACACGTTGACTCCACTCGGTACCAGAGCAGTACCACATATTGAAACCTGTTTTTTTATTTTGAACCACATAAGGGCCTGCAACAAGATAAGGATGGTGTCGATCCTGCGCCAATATAGGGCCCATCGAGACTTTCTCAAGTACATCGCCATCATCATGAATGCGAGCCACACCGATTGAAAGTTCGAACGAAACCCCGTATCTGCGACGCTTCCAGCCCGTATAATATGCGTAGTCTTTAGATTCCGTCCGAACGATTGATCCGAGAGTAATCCCAGAATCATCAAAGAGTCCTGGGGATCCAATTATAAGCATCGGATTCTCGCCGGTGCGAACTATTTTCATCGGATTATCAGGGTCTACATCTATGTACGTTGGATGCATCATATCCTCACTGCACCTTGAGGAAATAAACAAACGTAGCACACCCTCCTTCCTTAGATAAGGAACCACTCTCATTGCATGAGATTTGAAAAAAGAACCTTCTTCGCGAGTAAAGATACGGCCCTGTTTTTTCCATTTTGGCAAATTGTTCATGCTTTGCTTCAAATAATGTCACGTAGAACGACACGTGACTCGGTGCGAATAGGCCGGAAAACACTTCTCGGCTCACATGATTCAGTAATGATGGTACCCGCGCCCACAACAGATTTTTCACCAACCTCAACTCCATCATGGAGGCAGCAGTTTACGCCCAAAAACGAGTTTGCCCCAATCCTGCATTTACCCGAGATCACTGCGTGAGAAGCAATAAAGACATTGTCTTCCACAACTGAATGGTGCCCTAAATGATTTCCAGACCACATGGTTACATTATTTCCGATCACAGTGAAGGGCTGTAGTACATTATTTTCCAGAATGAAACAGTTTTCCCCAATACATTCAGTCAAGACGGTCGCCCGAGTACTTATATAGGATGCGCAACGATAGCCTGCTCTTTTAATTTGTTCATAATGCGCCTGTCTGACTGAATTTGTTTTTCTATAACCAATAGCAACAAAAATTTCTACATCACTTGCCGAGTATTGATTGCATACCTTGTCCCACGACACTACAGGTTTTCCCAATAACCGTGGCTTTTTCTCTACAAACTCGGCGCCATCAATATAGCTAATAAGTTCATAATTAGTGTCGGTCTGAAAATAATACCCTGCTATCTCACCAAGAGTACCCGTTCCAAATATCAGCAATTTCTTTCTTTCAACCATTGTTAACCTCAACTTACTTGTACAGATATACGGTATATTCATACCAAAGATCATATGCGCAATCTATTTTTGCATGCGGCGTAAGCTCAGACATGCACCAAGCCATCAGCTCAGCAGGATTCCGGTAATACAGATTTTCTTTTTGAAAATTAACATATGTAGTCATTATGTTGAATGCAACGCCACAATTACACACATCGAACATTCTCTTGATCAGTCTCTGCGCGAACCGATTCATTGCTAATGTTGATGCACTTACTTTTTGGGTCAGTATTCCATTGCAAACGACATAGTCGTATTTGCCAATATCAACCTCCAGGATGTCGCCCCATATAAATTGATGAAGAGGATGTCTCGTCTTTGCATCCATAACCATTTCTTCGACTACATCAACTCCTGTATATAAAATATTGGGATGCTTCTCCTTAATAACATCCGCAAGAGCACCATAGCCGCAGCCAACATCTAATAGTGACACTCTATCTTTCGAGTGGTGTTTGACGACATCTAACATTTTGTTCTGTCGCAACACCGCGGCCCATTCTTTATCACCCCAATCTACACCTCTACTCGTAGAGCCATGTTGAATAAAAGTCTTTCTATAGTGATCGTGGAGAATTTTGCTCACTTCATCCATACTCACCTCATCATTTCAGACGTTATCTCAGTCACCACTTTTACTATCCTTTTCAAATCGTCCTCACCCATTTCATGATATCCGGGCAAGTTAATCGCACGCCCCGGGATAGACCAAGCGTTGATATTGGCCTCTACTGACTCGAACATATCTAGACCTGACAATGGCCAAAAGAACACCCTTGCATCAACGTTCTCGTTAGTAAAAGTTGCTTGCAACCGTTCCCGCGTTACGCCGGTCTCCGATGCAAATACAACGGTCGGCATCCAAGCACCATTTACAGTTCCCTCTGGTTCAGGATTCATGGTTACACCCGGCAGTTTTTCAAGGTGTTCTTTATAGAATTGGAGAATTTCTCTCTTTCGGCGGGTAAGTACATCAATCCGCTCCATCTGGGCACAGCCAATCGCAGCCTGAATATTCGACATTTTATATTTGAACCCGACCACATCTGGCCAGAATTGCTTGGCTTGGCCTCGCGCCCGACCATGGTTGTTTAGAGTCAGCACCCACTCGTAAAGATCGGCATCATTGGTGACAAACATACCACCTTCACCAGTGGTTAGGGTCTTGGTCCCGTGAAAAGAAAAGGCTCCAAATTTTCCCATGGAACCGGCACGCTTGCCGTGGTAGACCGAGCCAATGGCCTCGGCTGCATCTTCTATGATCGGGATTCCATACTTTTCGCCGATAGCCAAAAGGCGGTTCATATCGCACAGATTGCCGTAGAGATGCACGGCGACGATGGCCTTGGTAAGAGGGGTGATGGCGGCCTCCGCCTTGTCCGGATCGATGCACCAGGAATCTGGCAAGATATCCACAAAAATCGGCTTGGCCCCCAAATTGATTATGGGAGACGCAGTAGCTATCCAGTTAGTGTCTGCCATGATTACTTCATCGCCGGGACCGATGCCCAATGCCGCCATTCCCAAATGCAACGCACCGGTACAACTAGATGTAGCAACAGCATATCGTACGTCCAAATGCTGCTTAAAGAGTTCTTCGAAACGATTGATATAGGCATAACACTGGTCGCCCCACCCATTAGCTGCGGCATCCGTAGCGTAACGAACTTCAAGATCCGTGATTGAAGGCTTTGTATAAAGGATGCGGGGTTTCATCGGATGACCAACTCCGGAACCGAGGTTACAAATTTGCCCCCCCATTCTCGGATAAAGCCGTTTTGCTTCATCACTTCATCCGCGATATTCCAAGGCAGTATCAAGATAAAGTCAGGCCGCGCTTTCTGAATCGCTTTTGGAGGCGATATTGGAATATGACTGCCCGGCATGTACTTGCCTTGCTTTGCGCTGGCGGCATCGCAGACAAAAGGCAGCAGATCCGGTTTGACGCCTGAATAGTTCAATAGCGTATTTCCCTTAGCGGCAGCGCCGTAAGCAACAACTTTTTTTCCTGCGCGCTTCTGCTGGATAAGGAAGTTGAGTAAGTCGTTTTTTACCTTATTTGCTCGTACCTGAAAGGAGGCATAGGGCGACAGCGTTTGTAACCCAGCTTCTGCTTCACGGCGCAGAAGGGTTTCAAACGCATTTGCTGTAGAACGAGAATCTTCCTGATGGCAACCGTAAATCCTCAGGCTACCACCGTGCGTGGGCAATTCCTCTACATCCCAGATTCTTAGCCCGGCCCCCTGGAAGATACGGTTAACAGTATAGAGCGAAAGATAAGAAAAATGCTCGTGGTACACCGTATCAAACTGAGTTTGTTCAATCAGGCGCATCAGGTGCGGGAATTCCAGAGTGATGGTGCCACCGGGCTTCAGAACAGCCTTGAGTCCTCGTGTGAAGTCGTTGATGTCTGGCACATGGGCGAAGACGTTGTTACCTACTATCAGGTCAGCCTGCTTGCCATCAGCCGCCAGATATTTACCCAGAGCTTCACCAAAAAAATCACGCAAGACGGGTATACCAAGTTTTTCAGCCGCTGCAGCAGTACTGGCGGTAGGTTCGATACCCAAGCAAGGAATGCCTGACGCCATGAAATTCTTGAGCAGGTAACCATCGTTGGAGGCGACTTCAACAACTAGATTGTTTTTGTTAAGCCCGAATCGTTGCGTCATCTGTTCGCTATAGCGTTGGGCATGGGCTAGCCAGCTGGTGGAGGTGCTGGAGAAATAGGCATAGTCAGGACTGAAGAGCTCACCGGCCTGTGCATAATCTTCGGTTTGCACCAACCAACACTGGTCGCAGACTTTGATCTTGAGTGGATAGTACTTCTCTGGTTTAGAGAGATCCACCTTTGTGAGATAGGCGTTGGACGGGGGTGCAAAACCCAGATCGAGAAAGGTATGGGTGAGCGGCGTTCCGCAGTGGCGGCATTTCATAGGAAAATTCCAGAATAATCCGGATTGATAAGTGGGTGCGCGGCATCACGCGGAGATAGATCAGTAACTGCAAGTGGCCAATTTATTGCCAAGCTGGGATCATCATGCCGCAGACCACCTTCTGCACCTGGCATGTAAAACGCCGTGTGCATGTACAGTAATTCGCTCTCTGGCTCAAGAACCTGGAAACCATGAGCAAAACCTTCGGGGATGATCATCATGCGAATGTTAGCCGGAGTCAGTTCTTCCGCATGCCAACGTAAGAATGTTGCGGAGTTATGCCTCAGGTCGACCGCGACATCCCACACCCTGCCCTTAAGGCAGCGCACCAGCTTCTTCTCGGCGTGAGGCGGGTGCTGATAGTGTAGGCCACGAACGGCCCCAATAGCAGCAGTTCGGGAATGGTTAATTTGCACAATCCGGTTTGGGCCAATGAGGCTAGCAAGTTCCTGTTCGCAATACAGGCGGGCGAAGGCGCCGCGATTGTCAGAATGTGGTGTGGTTTCAGTCACCATTAGGCCAGGGATGGGCGTCGGCAGTATTTTCACGGCTGTGTCCATTCAATATTGGCTTGCGCGGCGGCAGTGATGTAATCAGCCAACTGTTCTCGGCTGATAACCTCGCCCGCTTCGAGCCAGGCACGATACCAGTTAGCTGTTTTTTCTAGCGCGGCGTCGAAGTTCCAGACAGGTTGCCATTGGAGTTTGCTGCGGGCCTTCGCACTATTAAGATGCAGGAGGGTAGCTTCATAGGGTTGCGGCTTATCAGTGTGGTGCCAACGCATATTTGCCCAGTGTCCATTTAGTTTGCAAAGCACCTCGGAAACAGTCCGATTACCTTCCGGTTCTGGTCCAAAATTCCAGGCCTCGGCATGACTCTTATCACCTTGGAGAAGACGCTGACCAAGGAGCAGGTAGCCGCTGAGCGATTCGAGCACATGCTGCCATGGGCGCGTGGCAAGGGGCGAACGAATCTCGAGAGATTGTTTTTGTATCATAGCACGCACAAGATCGGGGATCAACCGGTCTTCTGACCAGTCCCCACCACCGATGACGTTACCAGCGCGGGCTGTTGCCAATAAGGGGACGTTTTCGGTGTTGAAAAATGCGCTGCGATAGCTCCCTGCTACGAGCTCGGAACCGGCCTTCGATGCACTATAGGGGTCATGCCCTCCGAGGCGATCATTTTCATGATAGCCCCGAGGCCTCTCGCGATTTTCGTAGCATTTGTCCGTGGTGATGGCGACGATGGCACGTAGGCTTGGTGTCTGCCGGCAGGCTTCCAATACGTTCGCGGTGCCCATCACATTTGTGGCCCATGTCTCTAGCGGCTCGCGGTAGGATCGCCTGACGAGGGGTTGAGCGGCCAAGTGAAAGACAATCTCTGGCTGTGTTACTAAGAAAGTACGCTTGACTGCTTCATGGTCGCGTATGTCTAGGAGATGCTCGTTCACAGCCAGCCCAAGTAGATCCCAATGATTCGGTTGGGTTTTGGGTGGCAAGGCAATACCCGTGACTTCGGCGCCCAATTCCTGTAACCAAAGGGCCAACCAACTGCCTTTGAAACCTGTGTGCCCAGTAATGAGGATTCGCTTATCACGATAGATATCGGTGAATTGCTTCATTCCCAGCACTTCCAGGGTGCGTTTCCTGCAGTCCAGAGCTTCTCCAAGTGGGTTTTGTCGCGCAGCGTGTCCATGGGTTGCCAGAATCCGGTGTGTTCAAAGGCTTCAAGTTGATCTTGAGCAGCCAGTGTTTCGAGGGCGCCACCTTCCCAGGAGCTGTGGTCGCCCTCAATAAGGTTGATAACTTTCGGGTTTAGAACAAAAAAACCGCCATTTATCCAAGCACCATCCCCTGGGGGTTTTTCCTGAAAACCCTGGACCGATGTACCTTTCCGGATTAAAGCGCCATATCGACCTGGAGGCTGAACGGCAGTTACCGTGGCCAATTTGCCATGCTGGCGGTGAAATTTGAGCTGGTCGGAAATGTTCACATCCGAAACGCCATCCCCGTATGTGAAGCAAAATGCCTCCTCATCCAGAACAAAGTTAGCCACGCGCTTAAGACGCCCACCAGTTAAGGTTTCTTCACCTGTATCCACCAAGGTCACCCTCCATGGTTCGGCCTTCTTTTGGAGCACCTCCATCTTGTTACTGTTCATATTAAAAGTAACGTCCGACATGTGTAGAAAGTAGTTGGCGAAGTATTCCTTGATCACGAAGCCTTTATAGCCACAGCAAATGATGAAGTCATTCACTCCGTGTGTGGAGTAGATCTTCATGATGTGCCACAAAATAGGCTTACCGCCAATTTCAATCATTGGCTTAGGTTTTAAATGGGTTTCCTCGGAAATTCTAGTGCCCAAGCCACCAGCCAAAATAACAGCCTTCATAACCTCTCCGATTATTCAACTATGTATTTATCGTCTGAAGCGCCAGGGACCTTAACCACAACATTCACTGTATCCTCTAGCGCTTCAAAATCGGTTGTCTCTCCTGGACTTAAAACGATAATATCGCCAGCGCCCCATTCGCGACCAACCATTCTTGCGCGACCCGAGAGAATTAAAGTAATTTCAGTTGCAATCTTATGAAAATGCTCCCCTTCATAATCGCCAGCTCGATATTGTTTGACAGCCACCTCACAGGCCTGAGTAAAAAAAGCATTAGGCGAAAATCCGCCTACAAACCAACCCTTAACCATATCTCGCAAATTAGCATGATTCATCGGTAATCTCCTGATTCAAAGCGTTCGATTTGTCGGTTATTTTTTAGTGGGTGATACTTTTCATTGTCAATCTTAAAAACCCCAATTCTTCTTTGCTTAAGGATCAATTCATTGAAAGTAGGGGCTATATAAAAATTTCCTGAGGTAGTGTAGTTCTTGCGAATAGTTGCCATAGCAGAATCTACAAATTCACAAGTCCTTTTGAACCAAAAAATTCCTGCTGTAGCATTATTAGTGATTGGATTTTGCTGAGCAGCCTCAATAACCATATGATCTTCGTCTAATCTTACATAAGAATAACGAGGATGAATTGAGTGGAAGATGAGAGTACCGGCATCGAGGTTGGACTCTTCAAAGTCACGCAGTACCTCGTAAAGGTCCTGCTCCACCAACTCATTTGCACTAATAATCAGAAGAGAATCATTAGGGTTAATTTGACTCGCAGCTAATAACGCCGTACAAGCTGAGCCTTTAGTACTATCTGGAACACAAACGATTTTTGACTGAGGAACCAACAGTGAAACAGCTTGATCAAGATGAAAGCGCTTTACCTCTTTTTCTAAAAGAGCAAAAACATACTTTGAAGCAGGTATAGCACGAGTGTTTCCTATGATTTTCTCAATAAGTGAAACGCCATCAATTTCAGCCAAACATAATGGATAGCTATCGAGCACGCCATCAGATGAGCCCCCCTGTCCTGCCGCTAAAATTAAAATAGTCGTACTCAAAAAGATGCTCCTCTAGCTTCACTATTTTCGATGGTATTAATAGCTTTAAGTAATCTATCTAGAGTTACCTCACCGGGATCACCAACAACAAGCAATTTGGCACCAGAAGCTTGTGCAGCTCGAATTCCATTTTCATTATCTTCAATAATTAAGCATTCATTAGGCTCTAGATTGAAGTATTTAATTGCTTTTAAATAGATCTCTGGGTTTGGTTTTGCATTCACAACATCTTCGTTAGAAACCATTAGGTCAAGATACTGTGTTAAATCACTTTTAGCCATCATTGCCTCAACAGTACTTCGAATAGAATTGGAGCAAACAGCTAATTTATAGCCATTATTCTTGAGGGCAGATAGGGCAAATTCATGTATGAATCTTGGCTTACACTTTGTATACACCAACTCCATCGTATATTGCTGCTTCATTTCATTAATAAATTCGTGAAGTTGGGTTGGTAAACCACGCTCAAGACTCAGAAGATCTAACTTTTTACGCGTAGGCAATCCATCAAAAGTTGTTAAGTGATCAAAACGAGAAATGGGCATGCCAAATAGATCTAATGCTCGATTGAGTGCCTCATAATGCCATTCTTTTGCATCTATGAGAACCCCATCCATATCAAATAAGATAGCTTTTATTTTGGCACTCATATCAATTTGCCCCAAAGAAAATTTGAGCATCTTCTGGGAAATCCGTACAAAGCATCGAGCCTTCATTTAGCTCTATCTTCTTCAGAGTAGACCAAAGCGACAAATGAGGGCGCTGGTGCAATTCTGGGGAAACAATACAGAATCTTTTACCAGTCTTTAGAATCTCCCCTAACTCATCAAACCCAAACCAATCATAGTCAAAAGAATCCAACCAAATACCCGACGCCTTTTCAAGCCAAACAGGTTTCGTTTCAAACTCACTCATCCTAGTAAATACAGCTACATTTTCAGAGAAATAACTACGCATATCGGGTATCGACATATCAAATACAAAAGATTCAAGCTGCTTGTAATTATTCAAAGCTGCCGCTACTTTTGCTGACAGTCCATCAGACTTGATATTCAATGCGAGAGTAATTGGATTTTCTTGACTAGAATAAGCAGCAGCTATATCAAGAAAATCCTTAAAAAGGATTTCTCCGCCTTGCGGAATATCATGAGAAATCACCAATGTACCCTGCAAATCTCTTACATCAGTTTCAGTCCCAAATCCTAATTTGAAAGATCTCTCAAAAGCAACTAATGAATTTTTTTCTACGGGATCCTTCCAATAACCTCGATGAGATAAAATTTTCATTGTAGAGGCGCACCTATTTTGCGATAAGCCGGTAGACTCATAAACAAATCTAAGTCGGATGGAGTGCCCAGGCCATACATACCGTCAGTCTCTTTTCCAACGTTATAAATACCGACTCGATGCCCGCTTGCAATCAACTCGTTATAGACTGGGGCTACATAAAATTCATGATTAACACGTAAATTCTTTTGGATCATCTGTTCAGCAGCTCCAACAAAATCAGAGCCTTTACTAAAGTTGTAGATACCTACAGTCGCCTCAGTGGAAATTACCTCTTTTTCCACTACACGCACAACCATTTGCTCAGAATTTAACTCTACAAATGACCACTTAGGGTCCGAAGCTTTCATCGTCATAATTAGACCAGCCAAGTTTTTAGATTTCATTCGATCAAGATAGTTATTAATATTTGTATCAATATACTGATCGCTATTAGCAATCATTAACGGATCTTTACTATTAATATGATCGCGAGCTTTTAAAACAGTACATGCCGCCCCTTCAGTCAATCCATCTATACCAATTACGATTGAGCCTGGAGACCACTCGTGAAGCCTATCGATTAGCCTATATGTCTTTATATGTTCATTCTGACAAATAAAAATGAATCGATGATTTTGGACCGGCCTTAAATTATTGATAACGACTTGTATCATTGGTAGCCCATTAACTGGAATTAAAGGCTTGGGTAACGTATATCCAGCAGTTGAGAACCTGCTTCCAGCTCCTGCCATTGGAATAACAATATTGAGCATTTCTTATGCTTTCCCAACAAATTTGGGGCGTGTCTGACTTTCAACAAACCAAGGCATTACTTCTTCAATGCCCTGCCTCAAGCGATACTTTGGATCGTAACCCAAGAGCCGAACCGCCTTACTTATATCAGCCTGAGAATGCCGAACATCACCTGATCGAAAATCACGATACTGTGGGTTTTGACCGTAAATCACCTTATTCTGCATAAGACTTGAATCCAAACATTCAAAAAGTTCAGTTAAGGTTGTACGATCACCAACGGCAACGTTATATATCTGATTTTGTGCAATATCTGGAGCAACTGTGGCCAAAAGGTTAATCTGTATGGCATTTTCAATATAACAAAAATCACGACTTGTCTGGCCGTCACCATTGATAAATATTTGCTCTTTATTAATCATGGCGGCAATCCACTTCGGGATAACCGCAGCATAAGCGCCATTTGGATCTTGTCGTTTACCAAACACATTAAAATATCGCAAGCCAATACTATTAAATCTATAAGACCTTGCAAAGACATCGGCATAAAGCTCATTCACATATTTAGTTACTGCATATGGAGACAATGGTTTTCCAATTTTTTCCTCAACCTTCGGCAAGTCAGGATGGTCTCCATATGTTGAGCTGCTAGCAGCATAAACAAAACGTTTAACACCCGCATCCCTTGCCGCCACCAACATATTTAAAAAACCACTGATGTTGGTTTCATTTGTTGCTAAAGGATTCTCTATTGATCTAGGGACGCTGCCCAGGGCAGCCTCATGCAAAACATAGTCAACCCCATTACAGACTTTTTGACAATCTTCAAGATTTCGAATGTCACCTTTGATGAACTGAAATCGACCCCATTGCTCAGGGCTTACTGAAGACTCAACCTCATCTAAATTTCTTTGGTATCCCGTACTAAGGTTATCCAGCCCAATTACTTTTTGATTAAGAAGCAATAATTTTTCAAGAAGATTACTACCAATAAAACCTGCAACACCGGTTATTAACCAATTCCTAGGCTCTATCAATAATTGATTTTTACATTTCTCGTAAACACTCATAATTTACTTAAAGCCTTAAGTCAGATGCAGTCGAATCCAAAAGATATTTGATGTCATACAAGACATGTAAGTCCTTACCTAGAGCGCGTATCTTTTCGGCTCCCATAGCTTTAAACTCCGAGTGCCCAACCGCCAAAACAATCGCGTCAAAAGTTTTAGGCGCCAAAGCGGATTGCGCAATTGGGGTAACGCCATATTCATGTTGCGCCTCTTGGACATCCACCCAAGGATCATAAATATCCACTTCGCAGTTGTACTCTTCAAGCTCATCGATGATATCGATCACGCGCGTATTTCTTAGATCTGGACAATTTTCCTTAAACGCCAAACCCATTACAAGCACTTTGGCACCGTCTACATGAATGCGTTTTTTTGTCATAGCTTTGACAAGCTGAGCCACTACATAACCGCCCATGCTGTCATTTAAGCGACGTCCAGCCAAAATAATTTGGGGATGATAACCAATCGCTTCTGCTTTATGCGTCAAGTAATAAGGATCAACACCAATACAATGTCCACCAACCAAACCGGGTCTGAAGGGCAAAAAATTCCATTTAGATCCCGCAGCTTGTAACACCGCTTCAGTATCAATACCAAGCTTGTTAAAAATAATGGCTAGCTCATTAATCAAAGCAATATTCAAATCGCGCTGGGTGTTTTCAATCACCTTAGCTGCTTCAGCTACTTTAATGCTTGGCGCCTTATGAGTACCAACAATTACCACCTGGTTGTAAAGGGCATCTACTAGATTAGCAACCTCCGGAGTTGAGCCTGATGTTACCTTTTTAATAGTTGAAACTCGATGCTCCTTATCGCCCGGATTTATTCGCTCAGGACTATAACCAGCAAAAAAATCTTGGTTAAATTTCAGGCCAGAGTATTTTTCTAAAATAGGGATACAAACTTCTTCGGTGCATCCTGGATACACGGTTGACTCATAAATAACAATATCGCCCTTCTTGAGAACTCCTCCAACCGTTTCCGATGCTTTAATTAATGGTGTTAAATCGGGGTTTTTATGTTTATCTATAGGAGTTGGGACAGTAACAATAAAACAGTTGCTCCCCATTAAATTAATTAAATCATTAGTAAATGACAGTTGATCGGCAGCTTTCAACTCCTCAGTAGTTACCTCCAAAGTATGATCAACGCCAGACTCAAGCTCGGTAATTCGTTTTTGATCGACATCAAAACCCACCACAGGGCGTTTTTTTCCAAACTCTACTGCTAATGGGAGCCCTACATAACCAAGACCAATAACGGCTAATTTAATATTTTCTAAATTCACAATAAATTAATTCGTTTCTATATTTAAATACTCAAGCCCGCTAATGCCCGTTCCCGGACGCTTGCACCGACATCACAGGATCCTATGCGCATCACCGCCGTATCGAACACCGTCGTACCGACCCTGGTAGCGCATGTGCCCGACCGAGCATCGCGAGCATAGATACCCATCCATTGCGATAAATTTGACGGGCGCCTCATACGGTTTTTCCTAGCGGTGCGCTCTCACCCAGCGGCAGCGGAGTTAGTTCAGCGCGGGGGCCGGGATTAACCTCAACCAGTTCCGCGCGTAGGCGTTCGATCTCGACTTGAAGCTCTTCAAACTCACACTCCTTGCGGTGCAAAAAATGGGCGGTGAGCCTTATCTTCTGGGCAATGCCCTTGGGGGTTAGGAGGTGCATGTACTGAAGCTTATTAGGGTTTTGGGAGAAGTTGCCCCACTTGATAAGGCCCTTGTCCCTTAGGGCACGCAGGCAGTAGTTGGTCTTGCCGAGACTAATGCCCAGGGAATCAGCTAGCTGGCGCTGGGTCCAGCTGGGATTTTGCTCCAGGAGTCTTAAGAGCCTCAAGTGCACCTCCGAGCCCGCGATCAATTCCCTTTGTGACTTAGCTTGTAACTCGGTCGATGCGTCTGGTAATTTATTTTTAGGGGCTGCGGTCATGGGGCGATCTTGGGACGTTGCGGGTGCTTTGGGTTGGATGACGCATTAATTATTTTAAAGATTATAACGAGTTGTTCAGGGGGTGAACAGTTTTTTCTTCACCCCCTATCGCTCTTTTTGGAGGCAACTCATTTTAAGCAAGTCAGTTTTTCTAGATGCTCGGGCAGAAAATCGTAAGGAATAGCGGCGTTTAACCTGCCTGAGGTAGCTCCCTGGCTGTGGTAAGTCCCTAGGGATGCTGCCGCTCCGGGACCCCAGTGTTTTAGAGCGCTATCTTCATTATTATTTAAGGGCCGCGAGGTTGGATCGGTACCACTTGCGCGCCAGGGCCAGCACCAGTCCCAGAAAGCCCCCGAGCAGCAGGCCGACTGCCAGGCTGTTGCGCCGTTGGGGGAAGACCGGTTGATCCTTCACGTAGATTGGGGCGGTGAGGTGGGCGGCGCGGCTTTCGTTGCCGCTGATGATATTTTGCAGGTTCGAGATCTGATCGAGCAGGTAGCGGATCTCGTCGCGGGTAGCGAGGTAGGCGGCGCTCACGGCTGCGCCTGACTTGTCGGCTTTGGCGATGACTTGGGTGGCGCGGCCTAGGCGCTCCTCTTCGATGGCGAGTTTTTTGCTGGCCTCGTCGATGTAGGGGGCGATGAGCTGGGCCTGGGAGGTCTTAACCAGCTGGTAGACGGCATTTGTGCACGCTTTGGCAATTTCTTTGGAGGCGTCGCGGATCTTCAGGTCCACGGTGCCGCCCACTCCCTTGGGGATGCTGAGCTTCACCTTGCTCGCGAGCACGACTTCGGGGTCCTTTTGGTCGGCCAGGCCGCAGAGCGCGATGGTCTCCTTGGGGTAGGAGGTTGGGAGCGCCATGCGGGCGATGAGCGCCTGGGGCTCTTCGATGTTGATGCCCAGGGGGTTAATGTTGTTATTGTTGTTGTTGACGTTTGCGATTTGCGCCATCTTGATTTGGGCGCTGGCCTCGTACTGCTTGGGGATCGCCCAAAGGTAGAGGGCGGCGCCTGCGATACCGAGTGCCGTAAAGCCGGCGATGGTTTTCCAGGACTCTTGGACAAACTCAAAAATATCTATGAGTGAAATTTCGTTCTCTTGGTTATGGTTTTCATTCATTTTCAAAAATTTTTATTAGATTCCCAACTTGAT